>Ga0137427_10001269_pt1 | contig 11603 bp, 7 predicted proteins | sample EasRivERMZT700_2_FD_102309 | JGI IMG/M metagenome (GOLD analysis project Ga0137427, IMG submission 102309) | Soil microbial communities from meander-bound floodplain in the East River, Colorado, USA - East River MetaG ERMZT700_2 | ecosystem: Environmental > Terrestrial > Soil > Floodplain ...
TCAGAAAAAGAACGCTCAAAAAACCGCCCATGCCCCTGCTTAACCGTTGGCGCCAAAGGCCAATTCCTTAAACGAATGCGCCGTTTTCCTTAAGCGAATGCCATTGCCTGCGAGGCGGGGAGTCCGCTTGCCCTGCTGGGTTGTTCCGTAACCCCGGTGTCCAGCCACAGACTTATGGGTAATGATCAGTTTTGAAGGAGGGGTGGCCGCGTCTGCGCGGCCGGGGTGGTTATGCGTCTCTGGTACGACTTCATTCGTGACCTTCAATACGCCGTTCGAGCATTGCGGCGACGGCCGGGTTTTGCCTTCGTTACGATTCTGACGCTTGCGATCGGCATTGGAGCCAATACCGCGGTCTTTGCGGTTTTCGATCGTGCGATTCTTCGCGCGCTTCCGTATCCTGAACCGGATCGCCTCGTGCACCTTTGGGAAACGCGAACGAATCAGGAGTTCTCCCAAATGGACGCGTCGTATCCGAACTTCGTCGATTGGAAAGCCGGCAATAGCGTGTTCGAAGATATCGCGGGCTACGACGGGACGAACTTCACACTCACTGAACTGGGAATGCCTGAGCGGGTTTCGGCTACACGATTTACCTCAAATATGTTTTCTGTTCTTGGAGTGCAGCCGCTGGTCGGACGCGACTTCCGGACGGAGGAGCAAGGGGCGGACCAGCCGCCAGTCGTCGTGATCACCCATGGGTTTTGGCAAAGTCGATTCGGTGGTCAACCCGACGTACTCGCTAAAACCCTGCGACTCGGCGGCGTGGCATACACGATCATCGGCGTGTTGCCGCGAAACTTCGAATTCGGGCTCGACCGTGGTTCCGAGCTGTTCATTCCTCTCATAGCATCGCCGGACGAGATGAAGCGCCGGCAGTCTCGCTGGTTGAAGACGGTCGGCCGGCTTAAGCCGAACGTCGATATTCCAACTGCCGACCGCGAAATGAAACGTATCGCGACGACGCTCGCCGCTGCGCATGCGGACACGAACTCGGGAACAAGCGTTCAACTGGTAAAGCTGCAGGACCAAATTGCCGGCAATACCCGCTCAGTCCTGATGGTCGTATTTGGAGCCGCGTCAGCCATGCTGTGCCTGGCTTTTGTAAATCTGGCCAATCTCATGATTGCGCAATCGATCTCCCGCCAGCGGGAGATCGGCATCCGGACGGCGATCGGCGCCGGATCAGCGCGACTTGGCCGGCAGTTGGTCGCGGAGTCGCTGGTGTTTGCGGCGGTCGCCGCCGCTGTGTCCCTTCTCGTTGCGGAAGGAACCCTGCAGTGGATGATCGACTCCTCCGTGGTCGCGCCTTACTCCGCTCAAATCGACGGTCGTGTGATCGGTTTTAATTTTGCGCTCGCGTTGCTCGCCGGTCTCTTGTCGGGAAGCCTCGTCGCGTACCGATCGACTCGAGGATCGTTGACGGATGTGACCAAATCCGGTGGCTGGTCGGGCCGCTCGAGTCAGGCGTTGAGATCGGTCTTCACGGTGGCGGAGATCGCGCTGGCCGTCACGCTCATGGTAGGCGCGGTGGTGATGATCGAAAGCGTGCAACGACTGTTGAACGTGGATCCGGGCTTCAGCGCGGAGAAGATCGTCTCGATGCAGTTGTCACTGCCGTCGGCACAGTATCGTCAGGATGCAGACGTCACGCGTTTTTATGGCGAACTTCGGAGACGGGTGGGCGACATTCCAGGCGTGGAGGCCGCCGGAGTCGTGGACGAACTTCCACTAACCACTGATCGCGGCACCACCCGACTTGTCGTTTTCGGTAAGCCGCAACCCAAACCGGGTGAGGAACAGGAAAGCGTGATCCGCTCGGCAAGTCCTCGTTATTTCGAAACCATGGGCATTCGTCTCGTCCGTGGCCGAACTTTCGGGGATGACGACGTCGTGTCGACCAATCCTGTTGTCCTATTGAATGAAACACTGGCGCGAAAGCTATTCGGTGAGTCCGATCCTATTGGAGAGCGCATCGTGCGTCGCAGTGACAGGAGCGTTTACGAGATTGTCGGTGTAGTGGGAGACGTCCTGCTGGCAGATCTCGATCGCGGCATTCGACCCACGTTCTATACGTCCATCATGCAAAGTCCGTCGCGATCGTCAATTCTGGTGGTCCGCACCGCAGTCGACGTGTCGACGATGGCTGCCGCCGTTCGGGCCGAAGTAAATCGGATGGATCGTCAGCTTCCGGTCTATTCCGTACGGTCTATCGAGGAAACAATCAACCGTACGTCCGGCGTGGCGACGCGCAAGCTCGTTCTCAATCTCGTCGGCGTGTTCAGTTCGGTGGGTGCGGCGATGGCGGGGATCGGGTTGTACGGTCTCATGAGTTTTCTGGTTGCTCAACGCTCGAAGGAAATCGGATTACGAATTGCTCTTGGAGCGGACCGCCGGACTGTGCGGCGTTTGGTTTTGAACCAGGCGATGGTCATGACAGCGATAGGACTCGCCGTCGGAATCGTCATGGCGCTGGCCGCAACACGGTTTATCCAGGGCGTCCTGTTCGGAGTCACGCCGTCAGACCCTGGGATTCTCGCATCTGTCGCTGTGATTGTCGGGGCGATCGCGTACGTGGCCTGTTACGTCCCCGCGCGCCGCGCTGTCCGCATCGATCGGATTGTGGTCCTGCGTCAGGAATGAAAGGATCCGACGAATCCGCAAATCCGCCAATCCCAAATCCCAGTCCGAGAGGACCGCGGCACTGAAGATTCTGCTCGGATTAGGATTTGGGATTGGCGGATTTGTGGATTCGTCGGATTATCCCTCCGCCGCCCCCGAATTCAGCAATTAATGCTAGACTTCGAATCGCTATGTTAATTGTCATGGGGGCTCACGCAACGACAGATGACGTGACGCGTGTATGCCAAAAGATTGAAGAATTAGGGTTTAAGGCGCACCCGATGCCGGGCGCCAACAGGACGGCCATCGGTCTCACCGGGAATACCGGAGCCGTTGAACCGGGTTGGTTCGAGAACTTACCCGGCGTCGTCGAACTGATCCAGGTTACCCATCCTTATAAGCTGGTAAGCCGCGAACTGAAGCCGGATAACACCGAGATCCGGGTCGGTGACATTGTCATTGGCGGCCGGGGTATTGTAGTGATGGCAGGGCCTTGCGCGGTGGAGACCGAGGAGCAGACGCTTCGCATTGCCGAAAAAATTCGCGCACAGGGCGCGCATTTTCTGAGGGGCGGCGCATTCAAGCCGCGGACGTCGCCGTATAGCTTTCACGGTCTTGGCTTGAAAGGATTGAAGATCCTCGCCAAGGCGAGAGATTACACGGGCTTGCCGGTCGTCACGGAGGCGATCGATCCGGAAAGCCTGGCAATGGTTGAAGAGTACGCCGACGTGATCCAGATCGGCGCTCGGAATATGCAGAACTTCAGTCTCCTGAGACTGGCTGGAAAGGCGCGCAAGCCGGTTTTATTGAAACGCGGAATGAGCGCGACTCTGGACGATTTCCTGCTCGCCGCCGAATACATCATGGCGGAAGGAAACTATCAGGTGATCCTCTGCGAGCGCGGCATTCGCACATTTGCAGACCACACTCGCAATACGCTCGACCTTTCGATCATTCCGGCAGTGAAACGCATTTCGCATCTACCGATTCTGGTCGACCCGAGTCATGGAACCGGAAAACGGCACAAGGTCGCACCGATGAGCCGCGCCGCGATCGCCGTCGGCGCGGACGGATTGATCATCGAGGTGCACGATCAGCCGGAGAAAGCGCTGTCGGATGGTCCACAGGCTTTACTGCCCGAGACATTCGGAGAACTCATGGACGAACTGCGGCAACTGGCTCCGGTCGTCAAACGGTCTGTAACCTATTCCCCACAGAATCGCCCCGCCGTATCCGGCGTTTAATTACAACTAACTCGTGGCCCGCAGGCTCCAGCCTGCAATTCCGTTTTCGCCACTCTCGTTCTAATTGCGCCTGAAATCCGCTCCAGACTAGAATCGCCTGTCAAAGCTAACACGTCTTTCAGCATCAACAGCCAGAGAAGGTTGGGTGGAGAGGATAAGCATACGCATCGAATACTCGATTCCCCGACCGTTCTCGCCATCCGAAATCTAAGTGAATCTAAACAGCATCCTCTGACGAAGGACCGTTGGAGAGTGGCGGTGTATGCCTTGCTTCTGCTGACGTGGGTGAGGCTGTGGCTAATGCCGCTGGGTTCCAGCTTATGGCTTGATGAAACGGGGACCTATTATCTGGCGACGCTGGGATGGGATGACTATATTGCGGGACGGCTGCCGCAAATCCAGACCCCGCTCTACACGGCGTTCATGCATGTCTTTGCCACATTGACCGGTCCCAACGAAGTACTGCTAAGGCTGCCGTCGGTGCTCGCGATGACTCTGGCAGCAGTCCTTCTTTATCGCATAGCGCTACGCTTTGCGGATGAGGAGGCTGGCCTCATCTCCGTGGCCGTATTTGTCGTAATCCCTTTCAACGTTTTCGCCGCAGCCGACGCTCGACCTTACGGATTGGCAATGTTTGCCGCGGTTGGTGCGATGTTGATGCTATTACGTTGGCTCGACGATGGACAATTTTCGAACGGGATGTTGTACATCCTTCTGGCCGGCTTGACGGTCCACTTGCACTACGCGTTTGCGACCACGCTGCTCATCCACGGAGCGTATGTCGCAATGACTTTCAGAAGAAACAAAATTTCGGTGCTCGGCGCGGCGCTGGCCGCCGCATCAATCGGTCTCTTACTGTTGCCGCTGGCGCCGGCTATCGGTTCCTTGATGGTATCCGCCGGGGTTCATACCTTTGCGGGGCCACCGCAACTGAACGATTTCTTTGCATCGTTCGTACCGGTGAACGTGGTGTCCAGCCTGTGGCTCGGAGTGCTCGCGGCCGCGCTGTTCGCGAACGCCAGGATACGTCTTGAGACGGTGCGTGGCAGCTTTTCCGGTCTGGCACTTTGTTGGATTGTCATTCCGCCTGCGAGTCTGTTCCTATTCAGTTGGCTCAGTGGGGCCAACGTTTTTGTCTCAAGGTACTACCTTCCGGCTTTCGCGGGTGTCTCCATGTTGCTCGGCGTAACGGTGCGGGCAATCCGGCCGGTCCGCGCGCGACAGGCGGCAGTGGCATTGTTGCTGGTCGTGGGAATGACCTCAAAAGGAATCATGGTGCTGTGGCCCACACATGGCTTCGAGGATTGGCGTGGAGCCGTCCAGGCGGTACGTCTGCTCGCCGGGAATGAGGCGATTCCCGTACTTTTTGAAACCGGCTTTGTCGAAGCTTCGCGGCAAGAGTGGCTAACGCGAGACGAATACCGAAAGGTCCTGCTGGCACCTTTGATGGTCTACCCTCTCGAAACGCAGGTCGTTACGCTGCCCGCGGGATTGGACGAGGCCTCCGTCAAATATATCGATGCGGCGGTCAACGATGTCGTGATTCCGAATCGACGCGTCATTTTACTGGGCCACGCGCGGGGGAACTCGCTTGTCTCATGGCTGCGCGGACGACTTTGGTCGCTGGGATACTCCGGACAGTCGGTGGGTAGGTTCGGTAACGTGGTAGTCATATTGTTTGAGCGTCGGCCGGAATTGGAAAGCCGCGCCCCGCGGACTTATGGAACCCTGCAAGATCAGCCCGCGACGTTTTAATGTAACGAACGCAGCCATTCCCGGACCGCCGCGAGAGCCCTGGTTTGGCCCTGACTCGCGCTCCTTTCGATAAAGTCGCCGAGAATCGTTGCGGTCAATGCCGGGAATGAAAGGCTCCTTTCGATTTGGACATAGGAGTCGCCTTGAAGCCCGAACAGCACCAGGATCCTTTTCTTCGCGATGTACCGCCAAACTTCGGGAATGCGGAATCCTGAGTAGATCCCGAGCTTGCTCGACGATTGATTGGTCACATCAATTTCTACGACCAGGTCCGGAGGAGGATCTTTATCCAGGTCAAGTTCGTCCCTGCCAATGACACGCTCAGCGTTAGCTATGTGAAAACAACAATCCGGCTCGGTACCGCGCGCGTCGCGTTGTCGCTTCCAGGTTGCGGAGCCGCACGACTCGACGGTGAGACCGGATTCCTCGGCCATGAGCAGGATGATCATTTCAATGAACCGCTCGTACTTCTCATGCCTCCGGGATGTTGTCACGATCTCCAGCTTTCCCTGATCGTACGTAACGCGGATTCCAGGACGGTCATCGAGATCGCTGAGAAGGTTTTCGTATTCCTTCCATGTGACATCTTCAAGGCTCAACGTGGAGCCCGGCGGCAGGTGATCGATCGCATCTTTAAGCTCGGATATGCGAGTGGTCATGGATGCCATTATAGTCTCGCAAGCGCGTCTTGCTACGCACACTGGATACCAGCGGGAAGTCTTGAAGCCCGAAGACTTACACCTGAGAAAGGACGTTTTCGACAAGAAAGCGGAAAAGTTTATCCGCTTTTCGGCGAAAGCGCGCTTCCCCCAAAGCGCCCCTGAGCGGCAGTCGATGACGCGGTACATCGAAAAACTCGAAGCGGGAATCCGTTATGCGTAAAATCTCAGCCACTGTCACTGGCTAAGGGGGTTCCATGAGTCATCGTCTGAAATGGCTTGCAACTGCAGCGATCGCGGTCGCGATAGCGCCGTTGACCGGGGTGGTGAGGCGCGCCGCTGCGCAGGCCGAAGTGCCCGCATACCAGACCGACTTTCCAGCTGAAGAGTTCAAGGCACGCTGGGTCAGGATCTACGACCAAATCGGCAACCGGGCGATCGCCGTCGTGCAGGGCGTTGGGATGACTCCGGGCTTTATCGTTCCACGCCAGAACAACGAGTTCTATTACTTGTCGGGAATCGAGACGCCGGGTGCCTACATTATGCTCGATGGCCGCAATCGGTCGGCCACGCTGTATCTGCCCCGCCGCAACACCAGATTAGAGGCATCGGAGGGACGAGTCCTGTCTGCCGACGATGCCGACCTTGTAAAACGTTTAACCGGGGTCGATCAGGTGCAGCCGCTCGAAGCCCTGCGGGAAAACTGGCCGCCTTCGGATGCAGCACCGGCGGGTCGCGGCGGCGGCGGACGCCTTGTGATTTATACGCCGTTTGCGCCTGCCGAAAACTATGCGATGAGTCGTGGCGAAGCGGCCAGCGCGAATCGCGCTCAGGTGGCTGACTATTGGGACCAGCGTCCGCCGAAGGAATTGAATTTCGTTCATCTCCTACAAACACGCCTGAACGCAGAACCGCGGGACTTGACTCCGATTCTCGATGAACTGCGCAGCGTGAAGAGCCCGCGGGAGATCGATCTGATCCGGCGTGCATCGCAGATCGCGGCTCTCGGCATCGTTGAAGCCATGAAAGCGACTCAGCCGGGCGTATACGAGTATCACCTCGATGCTGCGGCGCGATTTATCTTTCTGGCCAACGGCGCGCGGCTGGACGGCTATCGATCGATAATCGCGGCCGGCATGACCAACATCCTGAACATCCACTATTTCCGCAACACGAGTGAACTGAAGGATGGCGACCTGGTTCTGATGGACTATGCGCCCGACTTTCGTTACTACACGAGCGATATCGGCCGCATGTGGCCCGTGAACGGCACTTTCAATCCCGAACAGCGCGCATTGTTGGGCTTCATCCTGGAGTACCGCAACGCGATCATCTCGCGCATCCGTCCAGGAGTCACCTCGCAGCAGGTGATGGAAGAGGCCCGCGTTGCCATGGAACCCGTCTTCGCGCGTACGAAGTTCGTCAAACCCGAACACGAACTGGCGGCACGTGACCTTGTTCGCACCGGCGGCGGCGTGTTCTCCCATCCCGTAGGCCTGGCCGTACACGATGCGGGCGGACGCCCGAATCCTTTGCGCGCCGGACAGGTCTTCTCCATCGATCCACAATTGCGAATGCGCAATGCGAATGGAGAGACGGTGCTTTATATGCGATACGAAGACGTCGGCGTGGTCACAGAAACAGGCTTTGAGAACTTCACGGCTTTCATGCCCACGACTCTGGAAGAGATCGAGCGAACGGTTCGGCTCAAGGGCGTTATTCAGGACTATCCGCCCAATTCGATGCCATGGAGAAAACCCGGAAGCAGGTGACAACTATGCGAATTCTGAAAATCAGCACAGTGGCGGTTCTAGGACTTGGATTTGGCGCAACGCTTGCGATGTTCGCCGGACAGACAACCGGCGCTTACCCGCTGGCGCCTCCGCAGCCTCCCCAACAGCAACGTACCGAAGCCGAAGCGCGACGTGTGGCTGAGCGCAACCGGGCGGAGCGCGAGCGGAAACGTCTGGATAGCGGCACGCCGGTCGAGTTGATATCCAGCTACGTTCGGGCCCAGATCGGCCCGGTACCGAACACGCTTGGCGTGAACGCATTCTACAAGAAGTATGTAGATGCCCAGGGCATTCCGGTGATCTCGTCCGCGCGCGTGCCCGATGACGCGTTGCTTGTCGCCCGCGACATCATCATCTCTATGCTGTCCAGCCGGCCGGACATCCGGAAGCGAATGATCGAGAGACGCTGGCGCACCGGCGTGATTGCGGAAACGGAGATGACCTCCGACATCCCGGAATACGCGAATATGAAGCGGCCCGGCGCGTCTCGGGAGGAGCCCGTTATCCAGGAGGACCGCGACTACCACGCATGGCGATCGCGCGGTCTGGGCGGGAATCCGACGACCGGGGCCGAAGAGAATCTCCTTGGCTATCCGGGAACTCGATACTTCGGCGAACACATCTTCGTGCACGAGTTCGCGCACGCCATCATGTCGTCCTTAAGGTCCATCGAGCCGGACACCGGAAACGCAATTCAGTCTGCGTACGACGAGGCCAAGGCCGCCGGCAAGTACATCCTCGCCTCGAACGAGCGTCCGCATTATGCGATGACGAACGCGGGTGAGTACTGGGCTGAAGGCGTGCAATGGTGGTTTTTCTCAAACTACGGTGAGTGCTTCAAGGGCAACATCAAGGTCGATACACCCGACGAGTTCAAAGCGTACGACCCGAAGCTGTACGAATTGATCAGCCGTGTGTTCGACAGCCACCGGATACCGATGGATGTCTTCCACGGAAAGCAGGTGCGTAGGGTCGTCTGCCCCTCGGTTGAAAATTGAGAATTGCTTGTTGAATATTGTCTATTGCCCGATGGGATATGTGACGCGTGACATTTGACATTCGGGAACCGCAGGCCCGTACAATTACCGCTTGATCGTCACGCGACCGTCGAGTTTTGCGGAGAGGGTGTGGTGTTTTCGCAGGTAGGTTCGGACGATTTCCCGCAGCATGATGCCGGTGTCCCGTTGTTGAGCGCCGAGCATGAATTCCACGAGACCGTCGCCTCCGACAGCGAGGAAATCGCTTATGGCAACGCTGTAGTGCGCGGCGTCCACTAATGGAGTGCCATCGAATAACGTCGCGGACACCAGCCGATTGGGCGACGTCCGCGTGATATCCCACGACACCTTCAGCCCACTTACGCCCACGACGCGCCGGCCGAGCATCTGTTTCAACTGAGCTCCGCTGAGCGTCATGGTCACCAGTGTGTTCTGAAATGGAAGAATTTCGAAAACGTCACCGTAAGTGATCGGCCCCTTGAGAATTGGCGCACGAATGCCACCGACGTTCTGTATGGCGATCTGGGAACCTGAATATTCACGAATGGCGTCGGCGACCATATTGTTCAACGCCGACTCCTGGATCTCCGACTTCTCCAAAGTTGCTTCCGCTTCTCCGAGGCGTTCCGCAGCGCGGTCCATGACCGTGTGGTGGTATGGATCGATGATCGCCTTAATTTCAGGGTCCGCCTCAACGTCTCGCACCGGAATCATTTGCGATGTCATCGATTCGGGTGTCTTACCGGAGAAGCGCATTTCAACTTTGCCGAAAAACCTCGTGCTGTTTCCCGTCTCTACAATGAGCGTGCTGCCGACCTGCGTGGAACGGGGAATATGGGGATGTCCCGTAACGATCAGCTTCACTTCGGGAAATGCTTTGGCAACGCGGATCTGCTCATCGAACGTGATGTGTGTCACCAATATGACGAAGTCGGATAGCGGACGAACCTTCGGCAATGTCTCCTGCATTGCGTCGACGACCTTCTTCACCGTCACTGTCGTGAGATTCTTGGGATGAGACACTTCCCTTAACGTTTCGACCGTCAGCCCGATAACGCCGATACGGACGCCCTTCACATTCAGCACCGTGAACGGTTTGATCTCCTCAATGCCAGTCACAACGTTCGCGGAAAGGATTGGAAAGTTGGCTTCCCTGGCGCGCTTTCCCAACTCTTGCAGACCGTAGTCGAACTCGTGGTTGCCGAGGGCAACGGCGCGGTAGTTCAATCGATTCAGGATCTCGATCAGTGGTTTACCGAGGAACTCATCACTGATCATCGTGCCGGTGAACATATCGCCACCGTCGAGCACGAAGTCGGCGCGTTCTCGACGCATAAGCGTCGCCATTTCGGCGAGACCGCCAATGCCGTCGCGGGGAAGAATCTGTCCGTGCATGTCGTTGGTATGCAGAACGACGATGGTCGAGGCGGTCTGAGTCCAGACCAGCCCCGTCGCCAAAAAAACCGAAAGGCCGATCGCTGCGAGCAGTCTCCGCATGGTCCTGTATTTTAACGCGGTCTGCCAATCGCGACCGGTCTCACCGGCGAACCGGCGTTACCGCGCTCGCGCAAAGGCAGGATCATGGTACAGGATGTCCACACTTTGTCACTGGCCAGGGCCCCGAGATTGGCATTCTGGATCTGATGTATTCCGCCAACGGCCAGATTGTAGTGATGGATCGCAAAAGGAAGACCTTCATCCATTCCCTGCGGCGGCATGGCCTTCTGAGCGAGTTGGCCTTCGGCCGCAGGATCGGTGAACGGGTTATCCAAAGCAACGAGCACGACTGATTTGTCTTTGAGATACTTCGCAGCATCGATCGCGAGTCCGGGACCTTTCGTGTAATAGGTCTTCTCGGTGTCCGGGTCTTTCCAGTTGTCTCCCCAACCGGTGTAGATGTACACGACGTCCCCGGGCAGGATCCCTCGCCAGTCGAGGCCCTGCGCCTTGATCATGCCATCAATGTCGGCCGCGGTTATGAGTTGACCCGGAGCGAGTGCCTGACCTTTGCCGAGAAACGTTTTGGCGTCGAGCAGGACAGCGGAGGTGACGATCGGGGGCACCTTATCGATACCGAGTTTCAACAGCGGTGAATTGGCCGCCGGCTTGACGTCTTTTTGGGTGAAGCCGCCATAGTAATGTGCGGTGTCGATAGGGGCCTGTCCTTTGCCATCCCACGCTTTATCGTAGTAAGCAAAATGTCCGAGCGCATCCATCTGTGTGCCTTGCTGGCCCGGCTCTCCACCCTTCATCAGTTCACCGTTGTACACATGACGAGTGCCACCCATGGACACCGACGGCGTGTATTCGTACGCCAGCGGCTTGCCGAAAGGAGAGAGCGGCATGGTGTTGGAACGCTCGTGCGAGAGTTCGTAGGTTTTCGCGCCCTGCTGACCCATGTAATACGCACAGCGCATCAGCGTGCCGGGACCGAGCGTGTTCGTCATGCCGCGCTCATCGCCTTGCGGCCACGGACCTGTGGATACCAGTGCCTTTGATTGTTCGGTTATCGATTGCTCGGTCGGCGCCGCA
>Ga0137427_10001270_pt1 | contig 11601 bp, 9 predicted proteins | sample EasRivERMZT700_2_FD_102309 | JGI IMG/M metagenome (GOLD analysis project Ga0137427, IMG submission 102309) | Soil microbial communities from meander-bound floodplain in the East River, Colorado, USA - East River MetaG ERMZT700_2 | ecosystem: Environmental > Terrestrial > Soil > Floodplain ...
AAGAAACTCGCAGAAGCTCAACGTCGCTTCTTGGAGAGGCGCCGCTAATCAAGTATCCCACGCACAGCGACTGTGAACCCATCGCAGTTTCTGGGTAACTACCAGGAGCCCGCCAATCAAGATCGATTTGAAAATACGATCAACACCAGCGTTCATGAGACACTTTGACCGACTATCCTAAATGAAGGAAGAGTTGCCTTTCACATGATTGCGCCTTTGTTCTTCATGCTTGTGGGGTTCGCGCTCCAACAACCGTCCACGGAGCTCGACATCGTAATGAAGCGCGCCACTGCCTATGTCGCGAAGTATGAGTCCGACCTCGGAAATCTCGTCGGTACGGAGAATTATCTCCAGAACTGGCGGCTCGGTTCATCATCGCGTCCGGCAGTTCGCCGAACATCTGCGGACCTGCTGATCATTCAGGTCGGCAAAGAGTGGGCCGCCCTGCGAAAGGTGAATCGTATTGATGGCGTGAACACAAAGAAAAAGGAAGACGGTTTCGGACAGGCCTTTACAGCATCGCCTGACGACAATAAGAAGCGTCTCATTGAATTGAAGATCGAGAGCGCTCAGTACAATCTCGGCGATATCGTCAGAGAAATCAATTCACCGACGTTTGCGCTGAAGGTCCTGCGTGAAGCCGAGGTTGAGCGATTCTCCTTCGAACGGACCGGCACGGAAAAGATCGGCGGCATTTCAACCTGGGTCGTCCGGTTTACCGAAAGGGGATTGCGAACTCTTGTTCGGGGAGACCACGGTGAGCTTCTGCATTCCACGGGAACATTCTGGATCGAACCCGCAACGGGCCGTATTCTGAAGTCGGAATTCCTGATCGAGAACACATACGCAACATTGCCGGTCAAAGCGCGGACGGTGGTGACTTACGCCAAGGGGAAGACTGTCGATATGCTGGTGCCAAGCCAAATGGTGGAGCATTACTCGACCCCAAGGAGCACCATCGACTGCCTGGCGGATTATTCCAACTTCCGCCGATTCGAAGTTAATGTGAAGTTCGACTTCGGAACCGGTAAGCCAAACTAGTCCAGCATTGACGCGAGTGCGTCGAGCATCCGCGTCCATGCAGCTTCCGTCTGGTTTACATAATCTGCCCAGTCCGCCTGGAGCTCGTGCGTCAATGTAATTTCGGATCCGATTCCCGACGGCGTGATCTCAACCGTGACCCGTGATGTATCCGGCAGATCGTCGCGAGTGGCCCACGTGAAGACGATCCGGCGCGGCCGAACGATCTCCAGATACTCACCGACGTGGTCGATTTCCTTATCCTGACGACGGACGAGAAACGAGAACGAACCGCCTACCCGGGCATCGGTCTTGATGCTGATGACCTCTTCGTCTCGAAGGTGCGGACCGAACATCCATTTGCCGATCATGTATGGTGTCAGCCATGCATCGAATGCCCGCTCCGGCCGCGCCGTAAGCCGGCGAACCACTCGGGCTGTGAGGTTGGTTTCACCTTCCATTTGGAAATCGTCCTTTCACGCAAAGAGTAAGGCTGAATGCCTTGATTGTGAAGCCTATCAAAAATTAGCTTTTACATCTTTTAACCCGCGGGGTGGCGCAGATCGTGTCCAAATATCAGAAGGCATTCTAGAAAGGAGTAAAACAGGATGAAAAAAGTCTTAATGACAGTTCTGATCGTGCTCACGATGACAACCGTCGCTCTGACTCAACAAAGACGAGGCGGACCGCCACCGCAGGGTGAACGTCAGGATCCGAACGAGGCATTGAAGGCTGCGCTCGGACTAACGGACGCTCAGGTAAGCGCGGTTCAGTCGTTGATGCAAACACGACAATCGCGCGCACAAGCGATTCAGAGCAAAATCGACCAGAAGCGTCAGGCGTTCGAGACAGCGATCAATTTGGCATCGCCCAATCCAAGCGACGTCGGTAATGCCGCTATTGCTCTCCGTGCAACGGAAAAGAGAATGGCAGGCGAGCGTGAGTGGTTTCTGACCGAGTTCAAGAGACTCTTGACGACAAATCAGGTGCAGACTCTCGAGAGTCTGATCGCCGCGGGGGCACCGCTGCCGGGTCTTGGCGGTCCCGGAATGTTTGGTCCTCGTGGTGGCGGGATGCGCCGCGGACCCGGGGGAAGATAGCCATCGGCTGAGAATTGAGAATTGATTAGTGAATATTGTCTATTGACCGTTGGAATTCGGGGTCAGGCGCGTAAAGCTGGTAAAACAAGCGCCAGACCCCGAATTCATCTGCGAATAGACAATATTCAATAATCAATTTTCAAATCTCAGCCGATAGGATGCGACTATACGGAGAAGCGATATCCGTGACCATGGACGGTCAGGATATAGCGAGGATTTTTGGGATCGTCTTCGATCTTCTGACGCAACCAGACAATATGAACATCGACGGTTCGCGTATAGGGTACAGCCTGATAACCCCACACCTCCTGAAGTAATGTTTCTCTGGTGACAATCTCACCTTTGTGCTCCACAAAATATCGAAGCAATCGCGACTCTCGTTCCGAAAGATCCACGGCCTTCCCGTCGCGGAATAGCTGCGAGCGGACGAAGTCCACGCGCTTTCCGTCAAACTCAAAGGTCCGAAGATCATTGCTGCCGCTGACCGCAGCACGACGAATGTGAGCGCCAATGCGGGCCAGTAGTTCTTCCGGGTCAAAAGGCTTGGTTACGTAATCGTCAGCGCCGCCTTCGAATCCTTTAACCTTGTCGTGGGTCTCTCCTCGTGCGGTAAGCATGATTACAGGAAGGCGGATATCGTTTTCACGAAGCTTGCGGCACACTTCGAATCCATCCATTTTGGGAAGCATCACATCGAGGATCATCAAGTCGAACGCTTCCGAAAGCGCGGTGACGAGCCCGTCCTCGCCGTTAAGTCGCGACTCAACGCGGTAACCCCGGCCAGTGAGTAGATCCTTCAACGTGCGGACCAGCCCTGGCTCGTCTTCCACCAAAAGGATTCTCATGATGCGGCCTCGTGAACGGCATTCAGATGCAGTGTGAAGCGAGTTCCGTTTCCTGGTTCCGATTCCACTGTCACGTGGCCGCCCTGTGCGCTCATCAGTCGTTTCACCAGATTCAGGCCAAGTCCGCTTCCGGGCGTATCCGACCGTGCATTCCTGCCTCTGAAGAAGGGCTCGAAGATATGCGGCAAGTCGGCGGCGGCAATTCCCGGTCCAGAGTCTGCGATCGTGATGACCACGGTATTGGAATCCGCGCGGCGAGCTTCAATCCGAATTCTCGAGTGCGAACCGTTTCGACCATACTTGATCGCGTTACTCAGAAGGTTTTGCAGGCATTCGGTGAGAGCGCGTTCATCTGCCCTGACTTTGGGCAAATTTCGCGCGACGTTCCAATCGATCTCGCAGCCGGCTTCACCGACCGCCGGCGACATTGACGTGACCACTCGATCGACAACTTCTTCGACTTGTAGCGGGCGGATATCGTAGGTCGCCTTGCCGGAGTCGGTCCTGGAAAAAGTCAGAATCTGATCCACCATTGTCGACAATCGCTCGCCTTCCTTTTGCACCATTGCGGCGTACTCTCGAATATCGCGATCATCGGACACCACGCCATGAGCCACGTTGTACGCGGCCGACCGAATGATCGCCAATGGCGTGCGCAATTCATGCGAAACGCGAGCAACGAAGTCCATTTGAAGCTGTGCGAGCGCGCGCGTTCGATAACTCAACAAGACCATCATGACGACACTGGAAGCCAGCAGAAGAAGAATGCCGAAACTGACAACCAGATTGCGCCGGCGTACGGACTCGATCGCCGCGTCGAGTGAACCGGCGCGATGCTTTACGAGAAGATCCCACATGCGGAACATCGGAGGTCCGCCGCGCACACCGCCGAACATTCCGGGAGGTGAACGCTGTCCGCGTTGAAATTGAGGCGCCGGGCCTCCAGCTCCGCGCCCGCGGCCTTGTTCCGGAAAAAAGGACAATGGGATCCTAAGGTCGGGGTCCTGAAGGTCGGCATCGCCGAAGATCAAATGCGGGTTGGGATCGCGCGAAACAATCGCGATGCGGTACTCGGCATTGTTGGCGCCGAAGTGTCGCGTCACCACGGCCGGAATCAACTCATTGAACAAAATCCTCCGATCGAACTGAACGATCGTCCAACCGGGTGGTTGAGGCGGAGGCGGTGGACCACCACGTCGAGACTCTTCGCGTCGTTGGAGTGCATCCGGAATGACCGGAATAGGTATGACAGGATTCTCCGTACTTAAGGAGTCCCATTGCGGCGGTGGTCGGCGTTCGGGTGAACGATCGAGTCGCGTCGCAAGGTTTTCTCTGAGCGGTTGAATATTCTCGGGCCATTCGCTTGTTGCGAGAGTGGCTGTGGCCGGATCGAATTGAAGCAACTCCATGCCTGAGGTTGCGGTCCGCACGACGAAAATCTTTTGGATGATTCCCGGATAGGTGCGACTCAATTCATCAAATCGCTGGCTCAACCATATTGCCAGGTTGGGTGTGTCGAGCGAAGCGCGTACCTGAAAAGGCGTAATCAGACGCGTCAGTTCTCTATCGAAGTCCTGTGCAAATTGTGCCGCTAAGCGGTTCAGGGAGTCTTCACGCTGGCGCCGGTCGGCCTGGCTGACTTCTCCGATCCACCGATACTGAAGCACTGCCATTGTGGGGAGGAGAATGAGAAGCGCCGCAAGAACAATATATAGCGATCGTGATGGTCGCGGAGGGTTCATGCCAGGTGCCAGTATAGGCATGCCCTGTCGTTGCCGCCCTGTTAAAAGTGCTTAACAATGTCAGTGGACCCCCTGCCGCTCGGCCTTGGGCAGGGGACATTTGACACGTGACGTGTCAAATGTCCCCACTGATATTCATTCTTCCCGCAGTGTGATCGCCGGATCGATGTGAATCGAGCGACGGGCCGGCAGATAACAAGCGATCATCGTCAGCCCCGCGAGCAGTACTGGAGCGCCAAAAAGCAGCAACGGGTCGTTTGTGCTGGTTTTGGTCATGTCGCCGAGTCCGTTGAACCAGGAACTTAAGGCCCGGGTCAGTCCCCAGGCGAGCGCCTGACCGATCACCGTTCCCACGATCACGAGTATTGCGCCTTCCCGGACAACCAGTTTGAGGACGTCCGTTTTTGTGGCGCCTAGTGCCAATCGGATGCCGATTTCCTTTGTGCGCTGAACTACGGCGTACGATGTCACACCCGCCAAGCCGACGGCCGCAAGGATCAGGCCGAAGAAACCCATGCCGCCGTAGATCAACATTGTGGCTCTGACGAGGTAGAGCGCGCGGTCGATCTCTTCCCGAACGCTACCGGCGTTGAAGATAGTGAGATCCGAGTCCGTCGATGCCAGATCCTGTCGAACAGCACCAATGACATCGACGCCACCCATACCGCGGATCATCACAACCATGCCGTGCGCGGCCGGCCGTCGATAGTCTTCCGGCGTCATCATTTGGAAAGCGCCCGGTGTTGGTATCGCAAAAACGCCGCCGCCATTGATGTCTTTGACGACGCCGATCACTTCAAAATGTTTCCCATCAATCTCGACGTCCCGGCCCAAAGGAACCTGGCCCGGCCAAATTTGTTTGGCCATGGTTTCGTTGACGACAACGCGGTTTCCGCCCGTGTCACTTTCAACGAAGCTGCGGCCATGCAGAATTGCCAAACCCGTCGTTTCGAAATAGCCCAGCCCAACCCGCTCCACGGAAATAGACTTCAAGGTTTGTTGGATCGAATTCATATCGCTTTGAAAGCGAATGTCCGCGCTCTTGCTGCGCGGGCCAACCGGGGCGTAATAAGCCAGACCGGCCTCGGCCACTCCAGGAAGTCTTTTCACGCGCTCGCGTATTCTGGCAAACCACGTTTCGGCTTCGTCGGGTGAATAACCATCCCGCAATGGATCGACCGACATCATATAGAGGTTGCGCGAGTCGAATCCCGGATCGACAGATGAAGTTCGCTGGATGCCCAACACGACAAATCCCGTGATCAGGAGCAGCATCAATGAACCGGCGACCTGTTGAAGCACGAGCATATTTCGCGCACCAAACCAGCGAAAGCTTCCGAGCCGTGAACTGGAGCCAGGTTTGAGGCTCTGCGTGAGATCGCTTCTTGTTGCCTGCAGAGCCGGAGTGAGGCCGAACATGATGCCCGATAAGAGGCTCAATCCGAACGTGAAGAGGAGAGCCTTCCAATCCAACGTGACGTTGAAGTCGACAAAACTGGGAAAGAAGTCCTTCATGTAGCGGTTACTCCAGTTTTGCATCCACACGGCGATGAGGAATCCTGCAATGCCGCCGAGCACGGCAAGCAGAACGCTTTCGGTGAGCAACTGGCGAATCAATCGACTTCGGCTCGCTCCCAACGACAGACGAACGGCGATCTCCTTACGTCGTGCGTGTGACCTGGCGAGCAGAATCGTTCCGACGTTTGAGCAGGTGATCCACAACATCAGCCCAACGAGGACTGAGGGAACGGCGATCATTGTCGGCAAGTCTGAGTCTCGAATGGGAAGACGTCGTCCGCCGGGAAGTAGTGCTACCTGACGGCCACGCACTTCGGAGCTTCCGGGTTTTGCATCGTTGATTTGTTTGGCAAGGGTGTCGAGCTTAGCCTCGGCCTCGGACTGCACGACTCCGGGACGCAGTCGCCCGAGGACTGAAAACACGCCGCGTTTTTTGTCTGCTAAAACGTTGCCGCCCAATTCCGGAGCGAATGCGGGATCGGTCGTAACCGGGATCCAGATATCTGCCGAATTCATCAGGGGAGACGGCCCCTGAAACTCATGAGCGGCAACGCCGATGACCGTAACGATTCTGCCGTTCAAGCGCACAGTCTTACCGACTACATCCTGACCGGAACTCATCTGTTCGCGCCAGAATCTGTCGCTGATCACCGCCACAGGCTCAATGCCTGGGCTGGACTCGTCGGAACTAAAGGCTCGGCCCGCTTGCATCTTCGTGCCGAGCACTTCGAAGAAATTGGGCGTCACGAACTGGCCCCAGTGTCGAACCGTCGGATGCGTGTCATTTCGCGCAAGCGGAACCGGACCGATATAGGCGGCGATGTCGGAGAATTGTTCGCTTTGGTCGCGGAAACTCTCATAGACGGGAAAAGAAACCGCGGCGCGCACGGCAACCAACGATGGGGAATCGCTGATCGCCGGGACCGGCCGGAAGATGAAGCCATCGAGCTGGCTGAAGACCGAGGTCCCCATGCCGATGCCACAACCCACCGAGAGGACCGCCGCGACCGCAAATGCCGGAGATGCCATCAGCCGGCGCGAGGCGTAACGAGTGTCCTGCCAGAGTTCAGCCGCGTGCTCGATCGGGACGCGAATGGCCAGGTCGGCGAGAATTCGAAACATCAGCAGAATCAAACCGAGAACGCCGCGGCGTTTCGCAGACTCGTAAATCAGGTCTTCCGTTGTCTGAACCAGTTCGTTTCCGTGCGCTCGCCGGAACTCTTCGGGGAATGCGCGAGCGAGTTTGCGATAGATGCGGATCGAGAGGGCCATCGCTTCGTTCATTTTGCCTCCTGGTTGAGAACGCGTCGTTTGGACTGCAACATCGACACGAGTTCCTGGAGTCGTTTGCTTTCTGCCGCAAGAACACGACGGCCCAGGTTTGTCAGTTTGTAGTAACGACGCCGAGCATCGTCCAATTCAGCGGCCGGCCGCTCGTCGGATTCTTCGATGAGTTCCTCATCAATGAGACGCTTGAGAGTTCCGTAAAGCGATGCCGGCCACAGTCGAACCTTGCCGTCGGTTCGTTCGAGAACTTCCTGCATGATTCCGTAACCATGCTGTTCCTGATCCGAGAGGGAAACCAAGATGTGGAACCAATTCGATTTCAACGGAAGGAACGTTTCGGGCGCCGGTGTTCTCTTTTTCATGACGATCTCCGGCAAGATATATATCAACCGATATATATACTGATCAAGATTTATTTAGAGCTGGAAGGATTTGCGGGAGTACGAGACAACTTGTAGGCCGCGGGCTAAGCCCGCGGCACAATTTCCGTCGAATGGCTTCTCGTATCAGGGAACTCTGAACTGGATTCCTTGCTTCAGGTTCTCCGCGCGAGTTTTTGCGATATCCAGCTCGGACAGCGCAATTCTTCGCGTGACGTTCTCATCCATGATCCACAGCGTCGACCCAACGATCGCATAACCTCGCGTTTCCAACCGGCTTCCATCACGAAAGATCAGAGTGGTCGGAATCGAGGGGGGCGGAGGTGCCGGGGCAGGCGCTGGTCTCATTACAGATGGTGTAGCAGGAGGCGCCGTCGATGTCGCCGAGAGTTCACTTTGAAGCCGTTGTACTTCCTGAGTCAGTTCCTGTACCTGATCGCTCAGTTCGTTGACATACTGGTCGTCCGCTGGGGACTGATACTGATAAGGACCAGCCGTAACTTCAGTCGGACTTGGTGGGTACGGGGTTGCCGGCGTCAGGGGATAAGAGTATGGATAACCGCCGTATGGAAAACCGCTGCCTGGATAGCCGTATGAGTAGCCGTATGAATAGTTGTATGGATAGGCGTACGGCGAAACAACTACAGGATTTATGGGATAAGCACCATATCCGCCTCTGAGACCCTGACGATAAATCGGTGTGTAAGCACGCCCGACTCCGACGTGACCTCTGACAACTCCTGGAGCTACGCGAACTCCTGGGGCTACGCGCACTCCCTGGGCTACGCGCACTCCTGGAGTCAATGGGCTTACGACCGGAGGGATGGATTGAATGGCCCCCCGGCCCTGGAATCTTCCCCCCATTCCTCGTCCCACACCTCGCCCCTGCGCTTCAGCCGTGCCGGAAATCAACAGAGCCAACAGGACGACGTTCCAGACTCTATTGCGATTCATATGACATCCCCACAATCTTTTTGTTCGATCTACCTTATATCACCATGTTATCAGTTCGCCAGTTCGACGATGTACCGTTTCCCAATTCGGTAGTACGTTCGGGGACGGGGAAATTTGACACGTGACAAGTGACGTTTGACATCCGGGGAACCACTCCCCTCGGATGTCAAACGTCAAACGTCACTTGTCACGTGTCAAATTTCCCCGTCCCCAATTCGGCGCGAGTGAATAGAAGCGAAAGTTTGTTACATTCATTTCCTTAATCTAAGGGAGGAATGAATGGATCGCAGACGCTTTATGGGTTATTCACTGGTTGCCGGCGTCATCGGCGTGGCGGGTTGTTCACCCAATGATCAGCTACCAGCTCAATCTCAGGACACTGGTGCGGCAACCGCGCCAGCTTCCTTCGAACTGGACGAAGCCACCGTCGCGTCGCTTCAGGATGGCATGAAGTCCGGCAAGTACACGGCTCGATCAATAACCGAGCTCTATCTTCGCCGAATCGAGTCTCTGGACAAGCAAGGGCCTTCACTTCATTCCGTTATTGAGACGAATCCGGACGCGCTGAGAATCGCGGACGAGTTGGACGCCGAGCGTAAAACCAAGGGCCCCCGTGGGCCGCTGCATGGCATTCCCGTCCTCGTCAAAGACAACATCGATACCGCCGACAGCATGACGAACACGGCCGGCTCTCTCGCGCTTGCCGGATCGAAGCCGCTCCAGGATTCGTTCATTGTAAAAAGACTTCGTGAGTCCGGGGCCGTCATTCTGGGCAAGGCCAATCTGAGTGAGTGGGCGAATATTCGTTCGAGCAAGTCGTCGAGTGGATGGAGCGCTCGTGGCGGGCAATGTCGAAATCCTTATGTGCTGGATCGGAATCCCTGCGGATCGAGCGCCGGATCCGGAAGCGCAACCGCTGCCAACCTGTGCGCGATATCGATCGGAACCGAAACCGATGGTTCGATCGTATGTCCATCGAGCACGTGCGGCATCGTCGGTATCAAGCCGACCGTCGGCCTGGTCAGCCGTTCAGGCATCATCCCGATATCTCACAGTCAAGACACGGCGGGGCCGATGTGCCGGACGGTCACGGATGCCGCGATTCTGCTCACTGCAATCAAGGGTTTTGATCAGCGTGACTCGAAGATGGTCGGGGTTCAGGCGCAACCTGTGCCCGACTACAGTGCATTCCTCGATCCCAATGGTTTGAAGGGAGCGCGAATTGGCGTGGCTCGATCTGAATTCGGATTCAGTGCGGCCGTGGATAAGCTGATGAACGAGGGGATCGATGTCATGAAGAAGAGCGGCGCTGAAGTGATCGATCCCACGAACATCGATTCGCTGAGTCAAATGGGTGACGCCGAGATCGAAGTATTGCTGTACGAGCTGAAGGCCGGTTTGAATGCCTATCTTGCGACTCTTGGACCGAACGCGCCGGTAAAGACCTTGAAAGACGTCATCGACTTCAACGAGAAGAATGCGGACAAAGAATTAATCCACTTTGGTCAGGAGTTGTTCATACGGGCCGAAGCGAAAGGTCCGCTGTCCGATGCGGCGTACCTGGCGGCGCTCAAGAAGAGCAAGCAGCTTGCCGCCGACCAGGGAATTGACGCGGTGATGACCAAGCACCGGCTGGATGCGATCATCGCTCCGACGAATGGTCCTGCGTGGACGACGGATCACGTCAATGGCGATCACTTCATAGGAGGCAGTTCGACGGGCCCGGCTGTCGCAGGTTATCCGAGCATTACGGTGCCCTGTGGCTACGTGCGCGGTCTGCCGATCGGTATTTCATTTTTTGGCCGCGCGTGGAGCGAGTCGAAGCTGATCCGGATCGCATTTGCATTCGAGCAAGCGACGAAGCATCGTCAGGCTCCCAAGTTCATGCCATCGCTTCAAACGTGAGGTTGGGTGAACATTTGACACGTGACAAGTGACGCGTGACGTTAAACGTCACTTGTCACGTGTCAAATTTCCCCGTCCCCGAGCGGCCGGGAGGTAACTATGCTTCGCGTAGAGCGATGACGGGATCGATAACCGTTGCTCGCCGTGCGGGAAGCACACAAGCTAACGTGGCAATTGAGAGCAGGATCGCCGACACTGCAACAAAAGTCACAACGTCCGTCGGGGTGATGCCGAAAAGCAATTCCGTCATCAAGTGTGTCAACGCCAGAGATCCCGCGATGCCGAACGCGAGACCGATGCCGACGAGCGTGATCCCGTAACGGAGCACCATCCAGAGCACTGTCCTTTGGCGTGCTCCCAGCGCCACTCGAATTCCAATCTCACGAGTGCGATGCGTGACGGAGTAAGCGACCACACCGGCGACGCCGGTTGCGGTTATGACCATTGCTAATCCGGCGAAAATTCCCATCAATGCCGCAGTCAGACGGGGAGGAGCCAATGCGATGGACCGAACGTCTTCAAGCGTTCGAAATAAGTCGACCGGTTGTTCGGGGTCGTTCTTATGAACCATATCGCGAACCAGCCTCGAGTACGTCATGGGGTCGCCGGTCGTTCGGAGCAAAACCTGTACAGAAAGCGTCGGAGACTGGAGCAAAGGAAGGTAGAGGCTGTCCAGTGCCTCGGAATCGAGCCGATGTTTGACGTCCATGACGATACCGACGATCGTCAGCCACGTTGCGCCCATGTCCGCCGATATACGTTGACCGATTGGATCTTCTTTTCCCCAGTATCGTCGCGCCAACGACTGACTCACGATCGCGACTCCATCCGCGACCGCATCGTCCGTGGT
>Ga0137427_10001272_pt1 | contig 11581 bp, 6 predicted proteins | sample EasRivERMZT700_2_FD_102309 | JGI IMG/M metagenome (GOLD analysis project Ga0137427, IMG submission 102309) | Soil microbial communities from meander-bound floodplain in the East River, Colorado, USA - East River MetaG ERMZT700_2 | ecosystem: Environmental > Terrestrial > Soil > Floodplain ...
CGCGCGACCGAGCAGGATCCGTGGGATCAGCGCAAGACGAGAGCACTTGTGTTCAAAGACAAAGTCCAGGCCGCGGCGCCGACGTCGTCGATCAAGAACCTCGATCCGATCGTCGATACCCTGCGGGTCATCAAGAGCCCGGCGGAGGTCGCCGTCATTCGTGAGTCCACCCGCCTCGCGAGCCTGGGCATTCTCGAGGCGATGAAGTCGGCAAGGCCCGGGATGTACGAGTACGAGCTCGAGGCGGTCGCGGACTACGTCTTCAAGCGCCACAACGCGCAGGGCATCGCCTACTTCGCGCTGGTCGCCACCGGCACGAACGCCGCCTGGCCGCACTATCACGCCGCACAGTCCAAGCTCGCGGACGGTGACCTGGTGCTCATGGACTATGCGCCGGACTATCACTACTACTCGAGCGACGTGACGCGGATGTTCCCCGCCAACGGCAAGTTCTCACCGCGTCAGCGCGAGCTCTACGGCATCTATGTGAAGTTGTACAAGGCGCTGCTCGCATCGATCGGCCCCGGGCCCGTGGCGCCGCGCATGAAAGCGGCCTTCGACGAGATGACGAAGATCATGAGCACGTTCACCTTCGCGGATCCGAAGATCAAGGCGGCGGCGGAACGGTTCGTCGCGCGCTACGCGAATCCTCGCGGCAGCTACGGCCATGGTGTCGGCATGGACGTGCATGACGTCTCCGGCGATCGCGGCGACGGCAGCTTGCGGCCCGGCATGGTCTTCACGATCGAACCGGCGCTGACGATTCAGGACGAGCGCGTCTACATTCGCCTGGAGGATCCCGTCGTCATCACCGCCACGGGCTTCGAGCATCTCTCGGCCGGTCTGCCGATGGAGATCGACGAGGTGGAACGTATGATGCGTGAGCCGGGGATCGCCGATCTCTGGAAGGCGCCGGCGGCTGGGGCTCCGCTTGGAGTTCGCGGCGGCCGATAGGCTCCCGACGTTCACCGTGGCGTGAGTCGCAGCACGCGATCGTCGCCGGCTCTGGGAGTCCCGCGCCCGTCGAGATTGCTCGTGCCGATGTAGATCGCGCCGTCGGGGCCGGCCGCGAGCGCACGCAGCCGCCCATACACGCTCGACCCGCGCGGGCCGTCGTTGAACCAGCGCTCGATGGCGGTCACGCGCTCGGGTTGCGCAGGGTCAGTGAACCGAATTCGCAGGAGCGCCTGTCCCATCAACGTGCTGTAGAAGAGATCGCCCTTGAGCGCGGGCAACAGGTTGGCGTTGTAGAAGAGCAGCGCGCCCGGCGGCGCGGACGGAATCCACGCGAGCAGCGGATCCACGAACTCTGGCCGACCCGCGGCGCCGACGACGAGCGGCCAGCCGTAGTTGGCGCCTTTGCGGATCACGTTCAGCTCGTCGCGGTCCGCGATGCGCGGCGGTCCCCACTCACTTGTCGGTCCGTGATCGGCCGCGAAGAGCGCGCCGGTGCCGGGCCGGAACGCGAGGCCGTTCGGATTGCGCACGCCGAGTACCCACCTCGGATTGTTGGGATGAGGATTGTCCGGTGGCACGCGGCCTTCGGGCGTCACGCGCAAGATGGCGCCGGACCGCGACGAGAGATCCTGCGCCGACATCGGATGGTACGCGTCGCCGGCCGAGACGTACAGCATTCGGTCCGGCCCGAAAATGATCCGGCCGCCGTTGTGATTGAGCGCGGCCGGCAGGTTGTCGACGATTGGCTCTTCCCCGGTCCCGCGGCCATTGACCTCGCGGAACCGTGTGACGCGATTGACCGGGCGTCCGTCGATGTACGCGGTGTACATCACGTACACCCATGGCTCGCGCGGGAAGTCCGGATGCAGCGCGAGGCCCATGAGGCCGCCTTCGCCGCCTTCCTGCACGACGCGAATCGAGGCCCACGGCGTGGGGTCGAGCTCGCCCGCGGCCGACACGACGCGAATGCGGCCGAACTTTTCGGTGAGGAACAATCGCCTGTCCGGCGCGAACTGGAGCGACCAGACGGCTTCGAGTCCCGTGATCCACGACTCGACAGCGATACCGGGTGGTTGAGGCAGGTAGGTTTCCGGCGGCGCCGGCGGCAGCTCGCCGACAATCGGGCGCGGTGTGGGCACGATGCGCGGATTCTGCGCCAGCGCGAGTGCCAGCGCGCCGGCAGTCGAGAGCGCGGCGATCGCAATCGCAGCGTGCATGCTCACATTGTGGCGCGAACTTCAGATCTCCCGCCGCGGCAGCAACGGATTCAAGTGCATCGTCAGGTCGTAGACGGACGCGCCACACGCGGCGCTGACGTCCTCGGGGCGAGATTCGGGTTGCCAATCCCACAGCGTCGCGACGTCGCCGATCTCCACGCGTCGCTCCGCGCCGATCTCGACGATGGTGTGACTGGCCGAGACGGACGCGATGACCGGATACAGACGATCGCCGATCCGCACGCGCGCGCCCTTTGCGGCCGCGCGGGGCCAGCCGTCGGCGTGACCGACCGGCAGCGTCGCGACCCAGACGTCATTTTGCGCGATGTACGCGCGGCTGTAGCCGACGCTGTCGCCGCGCGGCACCTGCTTCACGTAGGCGACGCGGGCGCGTAGCGCCATCGCCGGCCGCAAGTCCATCACGGCGGCGCGACGGAAATCGGCTTCGGAGTACACGCCGTACAAGGCCATACCGGGCCGGACCATCTCGTAGAACGCCTCGGGATGCTGGAACAGTCCGAAGCTCGACGCCGTGTGCTTGCGGCCGAGCGTGATGCCTTTGCCTTCGAGCTCCGCGCACAGCGCGTTGAATCGTCTGACCTGTTCCTGATCGAGCGCGGCGTCTTCCGCGAACGTCATCATCACGCCGGCGATGGCGATCGACCGTCGTCCTGCCAGATCGGCAATGAGCGATGCAGCCTGACGAAACGGCACGCCCACGCGTCCGATGCCTGTGTCCACGCAGACGTGCACGGGCACGGCGCGCCCGCGCCTCGCCGCCACGCGATCGAGCGCGGCGCCGATCGGCGTGTAGACCATCGGCATGATGTCGCGCGCGACCACGTCCTGGAGGTTCGCGTCGTCGAACGGCCCCATGAGCAGGACCGGCTTACGGACGCCGGCATCGCGAAGCGCGATGGCCTCGTGTAGTTTCACGACGGCAAAGCCATGGATCTGGATCATCGGTTCGAGTCGTCTCGCGGCCTCGGCGAGGCCCATGCCGTAGGCGTTGTTCTTGATGACGGCGAGAATCGGGCGGTTCGCGGCGCGCCGCGAGATCTCGCTCACGTTGTGCGCGAGGTTGGCGGCGTTGATCTCGAGCCAGGGATCGAACGACGACGATGACGGCGTGCGGACGGTTTGGCCACGCGGGAGGGAGGTCGCGGGTCCGAGAGATGCCGCCGATGCGGCGAGAGTGGTCGCCGACGTCAGAAAACGGCGTCGCGTGGGTTTCATGGTGGAAGGGTAGCTCAGACGTGCGCGGTGCGGAGTGCGGGGTGCGAAGTGCGTAGAATGGCCGCTATGCGAACGATGGTCTTCACCTCGGCGCTCCTCGCCGCGGCGCTCGTCTCACCGCTGGTCTCCGCCCAGCAGCCCCGCGGCCTCAAGGTGTTCATCTCCGTCGACATGGAGGGCCTCGCCGGCGTCGTCGCCGCCGGCGACGTGTCGCCGACCGGCGCGGACTATCCGCACTTCCGCACGATCATGGCGGGCGAGACCAACGCGGCCGTGGACGGCGCGTTTCGCGCGGGCGCCACCGACGTGCTCGTCCGCGACTCGCACGGCGCGAAGACGAATCTCCTGCCCGGCGATGTCGATCCGCGCGCACGACTCCTGCGCGGGCAGAGCAGCGGACCCAAGAACATGATGGAGGGCATCGACGCGACGTTCGACGCGGTCGTGTTCGTCGGGTATCACGCCAAAGCCGGCACGCCCAACGCGATTCTGGAGCACACGTCCAACGGCAACGTGATCGACATGTCGGTGAACGGCGTGTCGCTGCCCGAGGGCGGGTACAACGCGATCGTGGCGGGACTGGCCGGCGTTCCCGTCGTGTTTGCCGCCGGCGACCGCGCGCTCGTCGATCAGCTCCGCGGCTTGCTCGGTCCAATCGAGGCCGTGGCGGTGAAGGACGAGATCGGCGACGCGTCGAATGGGCTCTCGCCTGAGCACGCGCGAAATCAGATTCGGATAGGGGTCGAGCGGGCCGTGCGGGAACGAATCCGCTTCAAGCCGTACACGATGCCCGGGCCGTACACGATGATCCTGAAAGTGAAACAGGAACGTCCGCTGTATTCGAATGCCACGCGCGTCGGACCGGGCGAGTCGCGCTTCTCGAGTCCGGATTTCCTGGAAGTGCTGCGCGCGTTCAACGCGATGAAGTGATCACCGCACCAGAAGCTTCACCCGGAACGCCGCCATCTCCTCCGCGTTGCGCACGAGCAAGATGTCCCCGACGAGCACCGGGTGGTTCCACGTCTTGCCCTCAATCGCCGGGACGCGCGAGAGCTCGGTGAACTGATCGGGCGTCGCCGAGACCAGCGCCAGCTCGCCCTCTTCAGACAACACCAGGAGCACGTCCTGCTCGGAGAGCACGATGAGCTGGCCGTGGCCGTAGCGGCCGCCCTTCCACTTGCGCTTGCCGTCGGCGAGATCGATGCACGCGAGAATGGCGCCGTCGAAGCCGTACGCATGACCCTCGTGCACGACGAAGTCGTTGAAATACGGCTTCAAACCCTGCGAGGTCCAGCGCTCCGCGGTGGTCCAGCCGCCGGCTGTCCGCGTGACGGAAATCCGGCGCGTGCCGAGTTCGCCGCCGAAGCCGCTGCCCATGAGGATGTCGCTGCCGTCGATGAGGGATGGCTGCACGATGCCGTCGCTCCGCCACTCGTGTTTCCACAACACCTGGCCGTTGGAAGGAGCCAGGCTGATCGCGCCGCTGGTGTTGAGGAGCACAATCTGCTCGACGCCGCCGATCGTCGCCAGATGAGGCGAGCTGTAACCCGAGCCGCCCGATTCGCCGGACCAACGTGGCCTGCCCGTCGCGATGTCGTACGCCGCGTACCGACCAGCCGTCGCGACGACGACGAGATCGTCCTTGACCAACGGTGAGCCCGCGAAGCCCCAATCCGGCAACGGCGCGCCCGTGTCCGTTGCCGCGTTGCGCGACCAGATGACCGAGCCGTCGCGCGCGTCGAGCGCGTTGACGACGCCGGTGGCGCCGAGGGTGTACACGCGGCCGCCGCTCAACGTCGGCGTGCCCCGCGGACCGGCGCCGGCGTTCGACTCGTAGAACCGCGTCGCATCCTTGTGTCTCCACACCGGGGCGCCCGTGCTCAGCCGATAGCACGACACGACCTCGTCGCTGCCGCGCTGCTCCTGCGTGTAGATGAAATCGCCGTCGACTGAGAACGACGACCAGCCCGGCCCGACCGGGTGGCGCCAGATCTCGACCGGCTTCGATCGTGACCAGTCGGTGTCGAGGCGGACGCCGCGCACGATGTTGTCGCGCACGGGGCCGCGGAAGCCGGGCCAGACGGCGGTGTCCTTGGTCGTGGAGGGCGGGACTTCAGTCCCGCCTTTCTCGCCGGGTCTGAAGACCCGGCCTCCACCAGTCGCGGCCGCCCCCGCAGGTGGCGGCGCCGGCGCGGGCGGTGGCGCGACGAGTGGCGCCGGTGTGTCGAGCGGCGTGCCCGCTTCCGCCAGCAAGCGCTCCTCGGCCGTCGGCGTCCAGCGCCAGTGGAAGTCCGACGCGAATTCACCGGTGACGCCATCCGTTCTGATCACCGCGAGTGCGCCGCAGCCGATCAGGATGGCCGCGGCTAGTGTCCCGCGACGGCGCGCGGTCGTCCAATGACGCGCGATCACGGCCGCGGTGACGAGCGCCAGGCTCAGCGCCGGTACGGAATAGAAGAAGAGCAACATCCCCATTCCGGCGCCGGCAATCGACTCGTGAACGACACGCCTGACGGCGATGACGCCAGCGACCATCAAGACGATCGCGCCGAAGCGCTCAACCCACGGCGCGCGGCTGAAGAACAGCCACCACAAGAGCACGAGCAGGCCGCAGCCGACGCCGCCCAGCAGCCCGTTGATGTCCGTTCCGGGCACGACGCGCGGGACGACGACCCAGAAGATCCACTGCACGATCACGATGGCGACGCCGGGCCACACGCGAAGCGGTTTGAAAGGAGTCGAGGGGTTCATTGATGCCTCAATGCGCGCAGCGGATCGGTTCTGGCCGCGCGCCACGCCGGAATGAGCGTCGCGAGAAACACGCCGCCCAGGACGATGACCAGCGCGCGCGCGAACGAGACGCCATCGGTGGTCGTGACGCCGAAGAGGACGCTGCGGAGCAGCCAGGTGAGTGCGAGTGCTGCGACAATCCCGATTGCCGCGCCGATGGCGCCGAGCCGCAGGCCTCGTCCGAGAAACGCACGCACGACCGAGGGTCCGTTGGCGCCGAGCGCCATGCGGACGCCAATCTCGTGCGTGCGCTGCTTGACGGTGTACGAGACCAATCCGTAGGTGCCCATCGCGGCCAGCGCCATGCCGGCCACGCCGAAGATGAACAACATCATCGCGAGGAAGTTGAGAAAGATCAGCGCCCCCATCGTGCGCTCGGACAGCGATCGCGCGGCGAGGATTGGCAGGTCGCCGTCGAGCGCCGCGACGGACGTCCGCGCCTGTTCGACGAGGTGCTCGACGGGCGCGGGACCTCGCGTGTGCAGCATCATCCGCGACCGGTAGGACTGAAAGAACGGCACGTAGAAATACGGACGCGGGGCTTCGTCGATCCGCGAGTACTTCACGTCGGCGGCCACGCCCACCACCGTGCGCCAGCTGGCGTCGGCCGTGCGGAGGCGCTTGCCGATGGCCTCGGTCGCTCCGCCCCAATACCGCTCCGCGAGCGTCCGGTTCACGACTACCACCGGCGCCGCCGTGTCGTCGTCTCGCTCCTGGAACGCACGGCCGGCCAGGACGCCGATGCCGAGCGTACGGAAGTAGTCGGAACCAACGACGTTGAACATGAAGCCGAGGTCCTCGCCCGGGCGCGGCTCGTAGCCGTCGAGGGCCACACGCTGCGAGCGCGTGTCGAGAAAGCCCAATGGCGGCGTCATCGCGATCGTCGCCGACTCGATACCGGGATCGGCGCGCACGGTGTCGAGCAGCCGGCGATAGAACTCGCGTCCCCGTGGCTCGTCGTAGGCATTCTGGGCGACGTCCAGCTCGACGGCGGTCACGCCATCCCGCTCGAATCCAGGGTGGGCCGCGCGTGCCGCTTCGAGGCTACGCGTCACGAGACCGGCGCCGACGAGCAACAAGAGCGAGACGGCCACCTGCGCGACGACCAGACCCGAGCGCATGCGCCCTCGCGCCGCGCCACGCGGCGCGAGACCTTCCTTCATCACCGACAGCAAACTGATCCTTGAGCTCTGCAGCGCGGGCACGAATCCGAACACCAGCGCGCACACGCAGGCCACGATCACCGAGAAGACCAGGACGACCTGGTCCACGCCGATGTTGAGGAAGACTCGCTGCGGGGCCGCGAGCCATTGTGCATACTCGATCAGGAGCGGAATGCCGCGCATCGTCAGCACAATCCCCATGAGTGCGCCCGGCACGGCCAGCACGAGGTTCTCGACGATGAGCAGGCGGACGATGCGCGTGCGCGTGGCGCCGAGCGCGAGGCGGAGGGCAATCTCGCCGCGCCGCGACACGGCGCGCACGGTGACGAGCCCGGCGATGTTCGCGCACGCGATGAGCAGTACCAGCACGCTCATCACGCTCAACACGACGACGGTCGGCAGCGCGTAGGTCTGGCCGCCGGCCGGCGAATCGCGGAACGGCACGATGCGCAGTCGATACGCGGTCTCGGAGGGCAGCGGGGCCTGCGAGAGCGCCGTCCACATGCTGGTGGCTTCCGACGCAGCGGCCGCGAGGCTCGTTCCCGATCGCAGGTAACCGTGCGGATACACGACGCCGAAGCTGCGATCGGAGAGCACGCTGGCATTGCCGCCGCCCACGCCCATCTGGACCGCCATCGTGACGGGAATGAAGGCCTCGACGTCGTAGCTCACGATCGTTCCGTGAAAGCCGGGATCCGCGACGCCGACGACGGTGAGCGCGGTGTTGTTGATCTCGACCGTCTTGCCCACGATGCCGGGATCGGTGTTGAAGTCGCGCCGCCACAGCCCGTCGCTGATAACGACCACCGGATCGCGACCGGGCGCGGCTTCGTCGGACGGCAGCAACGTGCGGCCGCGCGCCGCGCGAACGCCGAGTGCCTGAAAGTAGTTGCCGGTGACGAGCTCCGCCGAGACCTGATGCGCGGTCCGGCCCCTCCCGATGTGCGCCACGATGAAGCTGGTGCCGAAGAGGTCCTGGAACGCCGCGTTTCCACGTCGGAGATCCAGATAGTCGGAATAGGACACGCGCACGCGGCGCCCGGCGTCGGTCTCGCGGTACACCACGTGGAGTCGCGCCGATCCGTCGACGCCCGCGAGCGGGCTGATCGCGACGCTCTTCAGCATCGTGAACACGGCGGCATTGAGGCCGATGCCGAGTGTGAGCACGCCGACGACGGTGAGCGCGAACGCGGGGTTCTTCGCGAGCGATCGCATCGCGTAGCGGACGTCGTTCAGCTGATCGCGCAGCGCGTCGAGCCATCGTGGGCGCCAGATGTTCCGCGCCGCCTCGGTCGTGAGCGTGACGTTGCCGAAGTCCTTCAGCGCGGACTGGCGCGCGGTTTTGGGGTCGGCCCCATCAGCGACGCGCTCAGCCGCGGCGATCGCGAGGTGCGCGCGGATCTCGTCCTGGAAGTCGTCGTCGTCGAGATCCAGGCGCAGTGGCTTCACGATCTACTCCTTGCCGCCCGGCGCCGTGGCCGGGTTCATCACCTGGCCGACGGCGTTCACCAGCTCGGACCATCGCGACGCCTCCCGCAGGAACTGCTTCTTGCCCTCGGGCGTGAGGCGGTAGAACTTCGCGCGCTGGTTCAGCTCGGTCTGGCCCCATTTTGCGGTCACCCAGCCTTTCTTGGCGAGCCGCTGGAGCGCCGGGTAGAGCGAGCCGCCTTCCACCTGCAGCACCTCGGACGATTGGGCACGAATGGTCTGGCCGATCGCGTAGCCGTGCTGCGGTCCCCATTGGAGGGTCCGCAGGATGAGCATGTCGAGGGTGCCGTGGAGGAGATCGGTGCGCGCGTCGGGTCGGGAGGAGTGCAGGGCCATGGGTATAGACAGTCTATGGCCTTGGACGTAGACAGTCTATATCCTGTTCCCAGAAGTTCCGGGTTCCGAGTTCCAGGTTCCGAGTTCTCCAAAGGGGTTCCCGGTTCCGGTTCAAGTTCCAGGTTCTTCCGATCGTGAACCGGGAACCGAACCCGGAACCGGGAACCTCGTTCAAGAACCCGGAACTCGGAACCTGGAACCCGGAACGACAAGGATCAGTTCACAATTTCAGCGCGACCACCGGATCGACCCGCCCAGCTCGCCGCGCAGGCAAGATCGTCGCCGCCATCACCGCGACGGCGAGGAGAAGACCAGTGACCGCGAACACATGGGGCGACGTGGCCGTGACGCCGAAGAGCAGGCTCTGCGTGATCTGCGCCGTGGCGAAGGACGAGGGCAGTCCCACCGCGAGCCCGATCGAAACGATCACTAACGCGTCGCGAATGACGAGCCGCCGCACGTCGCCGGGTCGCGCGCCGAGCGCGACGCGGACGCCGAACTCACGACGCCGATCCGCAACGCGACGAGCCGCGAGACCGTTAAGGCCGACGGCCGCGAGCACGAGCGCGGCGCCGCCAAACACGCCGGACAAGGTCGCGCGGAAACGTTCCTCCGCCATCGACTGACCGACCCGCGACTCCAGCGTCGCCATCGACGTGACGACGATTTGCGGCGAGACCTCGTTGATGGCCTTGCGGACCGCTGGGAGCAGCGCGTCCGGATCACCCATGGTCTTGACCAGAAAGTAGTTCGGCGTTCCCGACTGCCGGTCGTACGAGTAGTACGCGGGCCGATCGTCGTCCGTCGGATCCTGCCGCTTCACGTTGGGCGCCACGCCGACGATTCGATACGGGATCGACAGTTCGTACCGCTCGCCATAGACGATCTTGAACTGCCGGCCGACCGCGCCATCGGGGAGGTAGCGACGCTCGAACTCCGCGGAGACGACCGCCGCGTTGAGGCCTCCGACGTCGGCCAACTGGAAGGCTCGCCCGCTGACGAGCCGCATGCCCATCGTCGCGAAATACCGCTCGCTGACCGAGTGGAAGGAGGCTTCGTGGCGTTCGGTCTCGGGACGGCCCTCGACCACGATCTGCTGCCGATACGGATTGGCGACGAACGGGACCGCGGAGGAGACGGCGGCCGTGCTCACGCCCGGAACAGCATCGAGCCGCTGCAGGACCACTTCGTTGCGGGCCACGGCGACCTCGGTCATCGCGCGCTGAAAGCCACGGCCACTGTCGTCGCCACTCCGGCGAGCGGCCAAGATGAGAGCATCCACCTTCTCCATGCTGCCGAACCTGTGACCTGTGAACGTCGTCGACACGACCGCGACGCCGCGCGGATCGAAGCCGAGCGGCTGCTCGTGCAGTCTGAGCATGGTCTCGCCGAACAACGTCGCGCCCGTCAACAGCACCAATGCCAATGCGACTTGACCGACGACGATGAGGCGCTGACCGAAGACGCGGCTGACGCCGCCGTCCCGTCCGCCTTCTGCCAGCACGCCGGCCACTGGTGTGCGTGACAGCGAGAACGCGGGCGCCACGCCGAAGGTGAGGAGCGTCACGAATCCGCAGGCCAGCGCGAAGACGCCGGCTCTCAGATCGATCCTCGTGGCTTCGATGCGTGGCATGCCCGCGGGCGCCACGGCCACCAACACGCCGACGAGCCAGTACGCGAGGGTGAGGCCGACAGCCGCGCCGACGACCGCCAGCAACGAGTGCTCGACCACGAGTTGACGCAGCACGCGCGCGCGAGTGCCGCCGAGCGCCGAACGGACCGCAATCTCGTGCCGACGGATGCGAGCCTCACCGAGCAGCAATCCTGCGACGTTCGAGCAGGCCACGAGCAACAGAATGCCCGCACCGCCGAAGAGCAGCCAGAGCGGACGCCGCGAGGCTCCGAGTTGTTCGTCCTCGATTCTGACGAGTCGGGCGGAGGTGGGCGAGAGCTGATTCGGTGCCGCTGACACCAGCGCAGCGGATTGTGCGTCCGCGGCGGCCAGCGACACGCCGGGCGCGAGACGCGCGACAACCCGTATCGAGGGCGACGGGTACTTGCGAGAGGTTTCTGCCGGAATGCCGATCGGCAGCAGCACATCGGGCGTGACGCCCGCGAAGCGGAACCCTGATTCGATGACGCCCACGATCGTTCTCGGGTAGAGCCCGCCCGAGCTGGCGCTGCCCGTCATCATGCGCTCGCCGATGACGTCCGGCCGTGCGCCGAATCGGCGTCGCCAGGTCTCCTCCGTGAGGATGATGCTCTGGGTCGAGACGTTGTCTTCGTGGTCGTTGAAGTAGCGCCCGAGCACGAGCTTCACGCCCAGCATTGGCAGGAAGCTCGAGGAGATGTCGAGGTGCGCGATGATCTCGGTTCGCGCATCGCCAAACGTCA
>Ga0137427_10001275_pt1 | contig 11555 bp, 28 predicted proteins | sample EasRivERMZT700_2_FD_102309 | JGI IMG/M metagenome (GOLD analysis project Ga0137427, IMG submission 102309) | Soil microbial communities from meander-bound floodplain in the East River, Colorado, USA - East River MetaG ERMZT700_2 | ecosystem: Environmental > Terrestrial > Soil > Floodplain ...
AATCGTCGCGCGTGTCGCGGATATCCCGTCTTCAATCGAATGGGGCGGGCACACAAAAACGTTCGGTAACATGCTATCCAGGACTTCCTTCCTAGATACTCCGGTCCCCAATTCCCGGACTTTGATATCGTGCGGTAATACGTGGCAGCCATAAGAGTATGGTTTAGCCTTGATTTGGGAAGCATAGTATTCGAGGCCTTTTCCGGTACCTTGCAAGAAATCAATGGCGTGAATCTCTCTTCCGCATCGTTGCAAAAACCAGATGCAAGTCTCGTCGTCAACGCCCAAATCCCACGCAGTAAATACCAGCGCATTAGGGTCATAAGGAACGCCCGTAATCTGCCCCATAAGCTGAATATCGTTAAGAACTTCACCGTAATAACTCCCCTCGACCGGCGCATCGAATGAGCACATCATTTCGCGGGCAAACTCGTCCGCCGTCATATCCTTCGTCATTTCCCGAACTTCGTCTTCGGCCAGCGCGTCGGTTTGGTCCACCGGAATACTATATAAGTCCCATCTATCGGTTTCTTTTTCCGCGCGCTTTTTCAGTTCGTGGAAGTGGTCATCCCCGTTCGACGTGCCGGAAATAACCGCCCATCCTTCGTAATCAGCCAAGCAAGGGCGAATGACACTACCGAGCATAGAAGGGTTAAGTAGAGGATACTCATCGGCAACCACACCGTCGAAGTAGAGACCACGCATTCGTTCATAAGCGGCACTCCCTCCGTAAAGATTAATCATCGCCCCATTTGGGAGTATAATTTGCAGATCGCCTTCCACTACCTTCACCTTGGGTAAAGGCCCGGTGTAGTGCTTATAGTAATTCCACACCAAATCTTTGGCCTGCGCAAAGCTCGGGCCAATATATGCGTAACGGGGCGGCGGGAATGTTCGGGTGTTTTCCAGCGCCTTCTTAATTACTTCGTTACATAACGCAACCGTCTTTCCAGCGCGGCGATGGGCTACAACAAACCTCCATCTTTTATGGGAGGAATGCATCGGCTTAAAGTGCTCGCGCGGCACATAAGGAATAGTTACGCGTGGGGGTCCTTGCTCTACTTGTTGCGTTCCTTGCGCTGCTTGGTTCATTTTGTCAAGTTGTCCAATCGTATCTTAACACTCTCGCAGGTTTCCATAACGGTCACAAATTTATGGTCAGCCAAATTTACCACGCAATTGGCGGTCCCTATGAATGAATCTTTCCCTTTCTGCTCCGTTATACTTACTATGGACTTTATATTCACGTAAACGCTACGCCCATCGAGGGTATGTAGAATAATAAACTGCAACGTGGCTAACTCAAGCAACATCTTCCTTCATTACTTCCCCCTCAATTTCCTTAGGTTGGTTTTCGCTGAAAGTAGTCCCATCCGCCCATTGAACAATGATCGTACCACCAGCGGAATTCTTAACATTAACATTCGTGCCGCCAGTTCCCCACCCCTTCGCCTTCCCAATATTTGTAAGCACAAATCGGGACATGGTATCGCGTCGAGAGGGGTCCTGCTCATCCGTGAGCGCATCGAGGACATTACTTTCCGCTATGTCGACAAGCCGATCCGCCGCCTCTTGCATTTCTGCGCTAAGGTAAGGTGACTTTTTGATGAAACCGCGTAGGCGAATGCTGGTGGTCTTAAGCAGCTTCGCGGCTTCGGTAACGTTTCCGTTTGCCATCCACAAGGCTGTACGGCATTCCTCCACGTCGAGGGGAAGTTCCAAAGGCCGCTCATTATACGGCATGGTAGGAAGTGCCACGAGGTCATTCGGAATGTTGTCCTCATCGTGAGCGAACTGTGGCATATTAAATTCTAGCACACGCGCGGGTGCGTGTCAAGTAAGTCGGAATACTCCCAAGTAAGATTTATGGCTCGACGCGCGGAGGAAATCGGGGGATTGCCACGCGCCGAGCCTAGCCTGCTTCCAAGGGAGTCGAAAACAGACTAATACGGCTTACACCGTACCCGGTTTGTTCACAACGCCAGCGAAGCCGGAACGTCCGGTGCGCTCGTCCGCTTTGCGTTGCTCTTCCATGTTGATCGGGTTCCGCGCCAGCATCCCCTCGTCCCAAAGAGCCGGATCGGGATTCATGAACTTGCTGAGAGGTGCACCGCTCGGGGTGACAACCTCGTCGTACTTGCGCGTGGGGCTTCCGACGACGCGAGCTACGGATTCGCCGGCCGGGTCCGGGAGTTCTCGCTTCACGGAGCCAACGGGGGTCCCGTTGTCGTCCAATTCGACCCAGCCAATCTCGCCCGGTCCCAAGTCCCCGGCGATCGACTTGATTTCATCGTCGGTGAGGAAAGTGTCGCCACGATCATCGCCGATCTGGGTTGGGGTCCGCATTCCCGGCGTGTAGGCCAAAGGCTTAGTAGAAGCCTGAGGTCCGGGGGTGTTGGGCGGCTGGTTCGGATTGGGCTTTATTGGTGTCTGCTTGGGTGTTTCGGCCATAGCGATTACTCCTGTGCGGTTGAAGTACGCACAGTTAAGCACACCTACGGCCATATGTCAAGTATAGCGTATGGATATTCCGATATTCTAGCGGCGACTACGTTCTGCGCCTCTTCCTACCGGTGCCGTGAAAGCGAAATTAAGCGAATTGGATCGCCCACCGGAATCGCGCACTTCTACTGGTACTGTAATCGGTGCTCCGACGAGTGACGGCTTCACCCCGGTGGTGAGGGAAGTGGGGCTTACGTACGTAGTTATCTCGTCCCCACCGTTGAAGACGATGACCGATCCTTCGGTGAAATTGGAACCAGTAAGGGTTAATACCAAATCCGGGTCACCAACAACCGCGCCGGTCGGCGTCAGCGAATCGAGAACGGGGGGTTCTTGGGGCTGACCAGGAGTAACTCGACGATCTACGTTGCTAACAAGGGGTGGGTCGAGTTCCGCGCCGGTGCTTGTAAGCAAGGCGTGATCCTCGGGGCCAAGTGGATTCTTACTATTCGCCATGACGCTGCAAGCTTTTGAATCCAAAGCGGGAGGGGGTTTCAGAGTTGCGGGACCCGATGGAATTCCATCGTTATCCAAAGGGAGCCACCCGGATTGACCGGGGGTAAGTTCACCAATTAGGTGGTCATAAGGACCTGGCATGTTAGGTACTCCGTTTGAGGGAAGGGGAGTGTAGCACGAAGCTAGTGGGTGTGTCAAGTTATATATAACGTTCAGCGTGCCAGGCATACGCAAGATACGAGCGTTGCACGCCGAAACGGGTCCCGCCCTCGCGCGACTTCGTCGCGCGAGGGTCGAGGGGGGTCTCGAAACAACCGCCGGTTGCAATACGAAGCGCTTGCAATATCTAGGACTCCGGTCCTACAATCGGGCCGTGCAATGCAGTTGTACAACTGTCGATTGCTGGACAGCGCGCTCGCGATGTGGTACAATCGCGGCAGGTTGGAGGGCGGCGCGCCTCTCCCGCCTCGGGCCTCGGCCCGCCCTCGCGCGCTAACGGAGAAGTCTTATGACTGACGAAACCCTCGTGGCCGACGACGTGTTCGGCCCCATCCACCCCGAAGTCGCGGCCGACAACGCGAAGCGCAATTCGGTCGTGGCCCCGAAGTACAAGCACCGGTACGCGAACCGGGCCGTGGCCTCGGGCCTCAAGCGGAAGGCCGCCCAGCGCTCCTCGTGGGATTGGCTGGCCCAGACGATCGCTGGCGAATGCCTCGACGATCGGGACCACCTTCTGGTGGACCGCTTCCTGGCCCTGCTCGACGCGAACGGGGTCGATCACTCCCGCTGGACGAACCGGTCGAAGGGCTGGGAGGGGCGGCTTCGGATGACGGGGCGCCTCGCCCTCCAGCGGGTCGTGGCGGAGGCCGAAGTCCTCGTCACCGCCGATGGCGAGGAGCTGGTGCCTCCCGCCGAGTGGGTGGCGAAGTTCGCGAACTGAGCGAGCCGGGGGAGCGCGAATGCTCCCCCACTTCGCTACTACTAAGACGAAGCGCTTCTAGGTAGGAACTGGAACGGGTTTCGCCCCATACCGAAGGGGCCGGAGTCGAACTATGCGTTGCGTTCGCCGCGCGTGGAAGAAGCGCTTCGACCCACGACGAAAAGCTTCGCCTTATAAACTAAGCGAATGGCCCCGTTAGGCTTCGCACCGCGAACTAAGCGAATGGCCCCACAAGCCGCGAGACGTTTCGCAACGAAGACTAAGCGAATGGCCCCGAGGGACGTACGCAGCTTGGTATGCCACGCACCTTCAACCGGCTACGCCTGACCGCGCGGCGCTACCCTTCACGTGCCGCAGGGGAGGAGGAGTAGGTAATTACCCCTCCCCTTAGCGCTGCACCGCACACGTACAAAACTTTCACTGTGTGTTAGGAAAGTTGTGTAGGACTGAAAGGTGCGTAGGTAATAAGGCCCTGGGGGCGTTATTCGCTGCTTTTCCCGTACAGCTTCCTGGCTCTCCACTTGTCACCTTCGGCTTTCCAAAAGTGCTCAAACGCGTCGAGCGTAGCTTCGTCTCCTACGATCCGAAACTCATCCGTTTGCGTCGTTTTGTACACCATTATTGGTACTTCGCCTGGTCTTCGTAGCCTTACAACTTCCCAAACTGCCTTCGGTGGTGTCGCTTCTTTGTTGAACCCCCTCTTAATACAAAACTCCCCGAACGCCTCTAAAACTTCCCCGTTGACCGTTATCATGATTTATCCTTATCTACGATAAAGTCGCTTACCATTCGCCTCTCTATTCTGTACATTCCGTTTTCGTACGACCCGTTCCTCTCCAGCTCGTTTAGTAGGTATTCGATGTCAGCCTTCATGAACCTCGCGGCATCTTTCAGCATCATTGATTTTTCAGTTGCCTTCCGTATTAAAACTACTAACAGTTCGCCTTTATCACCTTCAGCCATTTGTGTCTCCCTTTGCAGCACCCCAAATTTTACCACACCCCCGCCCCCCGGTCAAGGAATTTTTCGGTGTTCCATGATTGAAGACTACCTTGACACGAGCGCCGCGCCGTGTTATAATGCGCGCACGGTCGGAACGCGACCGCACACGGAGAACAAAATGAACATCAAAGAATTCCTCGACAAGTACGGAACGCGATCGCCGAACCTGATCGTTCATCGCCTTCTGGATTTGGCTTTCCAGGGCAAGACGACCGGCCCTGGAACCACCGAACTCATCCTCGCCGTTCAAACGATGATGAACGACCTGGAATCCGCCCTCCAAGATGAAAGGATGCGCAAATGACCCTAAGCAACGACGACCTCTTCGAGGTTGCCACTTTGGTGTACCGAAGGTGGAGCGAGGAATACGACGCCCTTAAGAAGGTGAGGCGCGAGACGAACGATGGTTCCCCTGATTGGGAGCAGTTCCACATCGCCCGCCTCGAAAGCGCAGCCGCCGCGACCAACAAGTGGCGAGGCATCTTGGATCGCATTACGCCCCTAGTAAAGATGGAGCAGTAAAATGACAGTTCGAGTCCTAATGCTCAACAAAGACGGCGACCCAACCGGGGAACCGGTCAAGGATTTTCCATTCGTCGAGCAGGCGCAAGCCTGGTGCGAACAACAACGCGGCGAGCCACTCGAATGGGGCGAAGAGGGCCGCTTCTTCTCCCTAGAAGGGATGACCCTTGCCGAGGTCGACAAGCTCAGCGAATCCGCCGAATACCCCCCAGTTCGTTACTGGATTTGCGGCCTCGAAGATGACGGCACCGACCGCGAACTCGAGTCCGAAGATTGGGAACTCGGAAATCTCGACGTTCCAAACAAGGAGGACTGAAATGATAATGGACGATAAGAAGAAGCAGCTGGTTCATTTGGCCATGCGCTTCTGGACCAACGCGGAATCGCCAAGCGACGACGATTGGGAAACAATCTTCTTCTTCCTGGTGAACAGAAACCTGGATGGATTCGAGAGGTTCATGAAGGAATCGAACATAGACACGGAGAACTGAACATGGACAAACCGGAAATCATCCTCCAGTTCGTCGATGATTGCGTCGATTGGCTTTCGGTGGGCTGGTCCCACAAATACGAACTGATGCTCAAGGCCAAGGAGGCCATCAACAAGGGAAACAACCGCGAGGAAGTCATCGCCCTTCTTGAGGCGGCGGGCTTCGAGGTCACGATCGTAAAGGGGACTTGACAACGCCGCCCCGGCGTGCTATAATACCCCATGCTCCAAACAGGAGCGCAACACGGAGAGCAAAATGGAAAAACTTTTTGACGAAATCCTCGCGACCATCACAAACCCGGACCTTTCGGAGGCCCAGAAATTCGCGCGAATGCGAAAGATTGCAACCGCGCTGGGCTTGGTCGCCGACAAGCACAACATCCCGGTGGAACAGGTCTGGGAAATAGCCAAGAAACACGACGCGGACGAGAAGACCCCGATCTTCGAACCCGCCCACGACGAAATGACCCAAGAACAAAAAATCTTCTGGGATTATATAGCCGAACTCGACGTTCTCGGCTGAAAAATCGCCCCGGCCAGCGTAAGGTCGAATAGACCTTGAATGCCAGCCGGGGCTTTTCTTTATCTGAACTCGGCTAGTTCCATGTTTTCAGCCTCGAGCTGCTCTTCGCGCAGCTTGGCGTTTTGCTCCTGGATTTCGGCATCCGCCGCGCTGATCCAAGCATCTGTCTGCAGCCTTATCGCGTTCAGCAGCGCTTGGTATTCCTTGGCGTGCTGCGGAAAGTCATTCACCGTGTTAAACGATACCGCGTCCGAAAGCGCCAATTGAAGGCTCAGCATTTGGCTGACCGTAAGGGCGATTGCCCGAACTTCTTGATACTTCGTCATTCAATCCTCCTCGATGGGTTCATCCGCCCAGTAATTCGAATCAGTAAGCACGTCGGGCCGGTACTTACTCATTTTCTTCTTGTGGCAGCTTTGGCAGGTGCGGCAAAGAGGAATTCCTCTTGCGTCGTGCTGCCAGAAACTCTCCTTGCCACTTCCGCAGGGGCACTTTATCATATGTAAGCTCCCTCGTGTTTGATTGCCAGTTCGTTGAGCCTTGCCTGCTCTTCGGGGGTGAACTTATACCACCATTTGGCCAGGCAACGCTTGCTGAAATCATCTGGAACCTCCGAACGGGGCCACTTATCGTAGATAGGAACGATCTCATTCCATATCTTGCGGTAGATTTCGGGGCCGACGCCTTCCAGCGCCTCCGCTACTTCGTCAGGGGACCAAACCGAGAACAGTCCGTGGGGCTTAAGCTTTGTCATCTGGATTCTCCCATTCCTCGGGGATGATGGTGTAATCGTTGCCGTCACACCTTCCGTACTCCTCGATTGCCCAAGCGATGGCTTCGGGGCCAAGGGCGTCCGTGCTTGCAATGTGGTCGGCGGCTTCCACTGTGTCCGCTCGGAACGTCACGAGCGTCTTGCGGTCTATTACGAGGTACATTCGCTATCTCCGTGTCTGATCACGCATTGTACCACACCCCGCGCCTCGTGTCAATACACCTTCTCAGTAAGCTACTTAAGCAGACCGAACAGGCAAATTAGGCGGTAAAGCTCGGTAAAGTCCTGGTTGGCCGGTCCTTTGGACCCCATATTCGTCAGCGCGTCCATTATCACCTGGCGCTGCTTCTCGGTGATCTCAACTTTGTGTGTCTTCATGCGAACCTCCATTGTCGATCGCATATTGTACCACAGCGCTCGCCTCGTGTCAATACACTTTCCTCAGAAGTGACTATCCCGGAAATCAGGAACTGCCTGCATCTTGGTGATCGCCATGTTCTTATCTTCGCAGTTCACCCACAGTTCGATGTGGTGGGCAAACTTTTTGTAGTGGACGCCGTTCTCGTATTCGAAATCCGGGTGGTGCTCAAGCTCCTGCCACGGAATCTCCTTCACTTCATTCGGCACTCTGCTATTCCAAAACCACCACTTAACTGGTTCTACCATGCGAACCTCCATGAAAATGGGCGGGGCCTCGAATGACCCCGCCCTGTTGCGTTGTGAACACTACTCCTTGTGTCCTCTCATTCTTTGTCGCGGTACTTCGCTGCCCAATCCTCGGGCGGCGTTGCAGTAGTTCCGTCCAGGAGGACCAGTGCGTTCGCGTTGGCCACGATCTTCTGCAGCGCAACCCGCCCGGTCATTCTGAGCCTGCCTTCCCAGCCCTTGTTGCGGTTGGTCCAGCGGGAATAATCCACGCCGTTTGCATCCAGCAACGTCAGGAACCGAGCAATGTCGATCTTGTGCTTGCCGTCCAAGCACTGACCGGCGATGTTCTGCGCCAACCAGTCCCAATTCGACCGCTTGGCTGCCTTGCCAGGGATGCCGAACGCACGCGCGTTGTCAAGGTACTTTTGCTTGAACTTGACGTGGACCACGCTGTTCGGCTTGGCGTTGTCCTCCTCGACGTCTGCCTCCGCCGCCAATTCGGCGACGTCAACCTCCCGCAGTTCCTCCATCGGAGCAGCACCGCGAACTTCGTCACCTTGGAAGTTATCGGGTTCCACCGCCGACACGCCCTCTTCGAAGTTCGTGGGCGGCGAATCGATCATCGCTTGAGCCGTCTGATTCGGCTCCAGCATGGCTTCCGCTGCCTCGGTGATGTCGACTTCTACTTCCTTCTTCTTCCTGTTGCGCTTCGCCATTCTACTTCTCCTGCATGTTGCACCGGTCGGATCGACCGTGCACTAATTAAAACACGGCGCGGGGCTGGTGTCAACCCCCTTTATGACATTCTAGCTCGGAACATGGAAGGGATACTTGACACAAAGCTCAGGGCGTGGTACCATGCGCGGTCCGCAGTCGTATGCGGGAACACGGAGAACGAACATGCCAACAGAATTACACACCTACTTCCTACAAATAGCCGAAATTTGGCGCGCCTTCAATCAGGGCGGAATGAGTGCGGTGCAACGGGATTCCCTCCTGTCGCCGTACCGCAAGATGGTGTTCGACCTGCCGCCCTCTGGATTTCACAATCAAAGTCACGAGTGGTGAGCGAAGAACCGAGCGTAGAGAAGATCGCCAAAGAGCTAGTCAAGGCGGTCCAAGTTCTACCATGGTTAGGCTACGCCCTGTTTGGCGTAGTCGCCATTTACGTCGGGGCCGTACTTGCGACATGGACGTTCCAATGGTTAGTGCTCCATTGGGACAAGGCACTGGTGATATTCGGGAGCCTCCTTGTGGTCATGGCCTATTTGGTGTGGGAGGAGAACTAATGGGCTACGCATTAGGTATGGGAACCTGCATCGCGTGTAAAAACGTGTTCGCATTCAACCCACTGAGGGTGCCTTCGGTGCGCGTTAAGGGAGTAAAAGAACCAGTATGTAGAAGGTGTATCGAGCTGGCGAATCCCCAGCGCAGGGCAATGGGCCTAAAGGAATTTACGATCCAGCCCGATGCCTACGATCCAGTGGATGAAAACGAACTATGAGCGAACAGAGATTCGACCTGTATTCCGTGATTCAACGGGGCCGCGACTTCCACGTGATCCAACTATCTAAGGGCGTGCCGATGGTTGTCGCCCAGGTTTTGGCTGGCGTTAATGGTCACGATTTCGTGGAGTCCGTTGCAAACACCGGATGGGTAGGAACCTGCCCCCAATGGGGCAAACGCCTTCCTATCGTAACATTGCCTCGAGGCGAACGCCTAGGGGTTGATCAACTCGACTTCATGATGGAGTCGCTCGGCGCATAACGAATGCGCGTCTGGAGCATTGTACGGCAGGGCCAGAAGGGGCTGCTAGCGCCTCTGTTGATCGGAACGACGGTTCTAGGTCAACCTCTGTCGCCGTAATTCGAATGGGTGAGCGTGTTCATTCTCCGTGGCACGTTTGCTCGGCCCCCTGGTATCGAACCCTGGACCTCGCCGCCAGGGGGCCACTTTTCAGAGGCACAAAATGACCAAAATAGCCTTCTATTCCCGCATCGTAAAGATAGAGAAGCGTATAGCCTCTGAATGGATAAGCGGGGTGGGGGATAACGCAAAGTTCCGCGAAATCGATCGCGGCTACTTTATGACCCTTGAGGGGTCACACGAATCGATACACATCGGGTTTGACGATCCGATGTTTAAAGCAGGTGAGCGAATTAAGATCACATTCGAAAGGGTATAAAATGACAGACGAAAAACCAGGCTCCAATGGTAACAGCCCTGAATTAGTTGAACAAGCCCCGGAAAAGATGCCAGAGATAGTGCGCACAATGCACGCTACGGCGGCACAAGCACTCGAGGACGCCGCTGAAATGCTCGAACATGAGATGCAATCCCACATCCAATTGATGCGGGACGAAGCGACAACCCTGCGTAACCAAGGAGATATTCAAGCTAACACCATCGAGGCGCTGTCACTGTTGATCCGTGACACTCACAACGCATTCAAAACTCAAGCCGCCAAGCTAGCTAGCTTCCGCGCAGGAGAACAGAATGGCAGCCCGAACCCCGCACAAACTATTCCTTACCCCACTCCTCCTTCTGCTCTTTCTGACGAACTCAACGCACAACTCGATCGCGTCACCGAAGAGCTGTCTCTCATACCGCGAGGCAAAAAACGTATATAAGGGGGCCTATCTTCACTGGCAGTACAACCGCAAGCGTCAGCGTTGCTGGGGGCTAACCCCCCAGCGGCGTGTTTACAAGGACGAAGTACAACCTGAACCAATAAGACAAGAACCAAGGGTAGAAATGAAACCAGCCACGATGTACATTCCACCAGAACTGGTTCCAGTTAACCAGCCGCCAGATAAAGTTGACACAATGCTCGACAGGTGGAACATACTGGAAGAATTACGCGACATGAGGGCAGAAGCTCCGATCTACTCGACATTCACAGGACCTGAACCTGACGTTTGGCCTGTGTTGGAAAAAGATGAATACGACATCTTGTGGTCAATAATCGTAGTTGGAATAGCATTCGCCATCGGATTCGCGGCGAGCGTAGCTGTTGATCGCTATAAGTTGCGAAAGAGGGGTTGACGGGGGGACCGTGCTGTGTTAAAATACGCACACTACCAACCACAGCACGGAGGATACAATGCAAGTATACAATCTGGATCACAACATCGTGGTAACCCAAGGCAAGGATGGATTGGTAATGATCACCCGTCCGAACATGTACGGCAAGCTCACTACCCACGGCATCAAGTCGGAATACAGCGCTCATACCATTTCCCACTGGATGTATCTTCGCATGAACGGCAGGGCGGAAATGGTGCAGGACGCGTTCCCCAACATGAACAAGGAGGATCGCGAATTCTTACTATCAGGCATTACGCCCACCGAGTGGAACCAAATGTTCCGTGATGGGGCGGAGTAACAGGAGCACCGAATGAACAATACTGTAAAAGTGAGTGAGGCCATCCAGGTTCTGGACCCAGAGGTCCAGGCTATCCTGGCTGAATTAATTTCTAAGGCTGGAGCCAATGGCGAAACTACCGTGAGCCAGCTTCTAGGCATGGTGAATCCAACCACAGGGAATGAGCGACACGCGCTGCTTTCGCTGTGCAACTGGAACAGCAACAAGTTCGCCCCCAAGCTGTCATTCGCCAAGCGGTGCGAAATCCTCGCCCTCTACCGGGCGGGGTTAACGCGGGAATCCCTCGCTGCGATGTACAAGATCGACAGGCGCACC
>Ga0137427_10001282_pt1 | contig 11498 bp, 9 predicted proteins | sample EasRivERMZT700_2_FD_102309 | JGI IMG/M metagenome (GOLD analysis project Ga0137427, IMG submission 102309) | Soil microbial communities from meander-bound floodplain in the East River, Colorado, USA - East River MetaG ERMZT700_2 | ecosystem: Environmental > Terrestrial > Soil > Floodplain ...
GATAACTCCGGCAAGGGCGCCTCGATTTCCGACAACGGCGGGAATTCCATTGATCATCGCTTCGACGGCAACTCGACCAAACGACTCTATAAGCGACGGTACCAAGAGGATGCGGGTCAGCGCGAAGTACTCAGCCGGAGTACGCACCGGCGGGGCTGCCATGATTTGGGGATACCTGCTGAAGTCCAGCTCGGAAATATTGTTCAGGAAGCCCCCGCTGCCGGATTGAACCACAAGTACCGGAATGTCCGGTCTTCGAGATCCCAACATGTCGGCGAGCCGTGCGAACAGCATGAGGCCCTTGTGAAGAGCCGGGTTGACGAAAGTGACGAAGGCGCGCGACTCCGTGGGAGCGAGGACATTCGACCAGACGATCGGCGAATGCAGCGGCGTGCTTGTGAGTCCGATTCTCTCGAAGTAAAGATCGGTCAAGTATTGGCCGTTCGTAAAAACGTGATCGACGGACTCAAAGTATCGTCGGTCAAAGTAGCCGGGCGCCCGGAGCGTGAATACCGTCGTGATACCGCTTTCCTGTGCTGCTTCCAAGGCCAGACGGATCATGGGATGGGCGCTGCACGCAATCATTTGATCGGGTGCAAATTCGTTCCGAAGCCGTTCAAACAATCCCAGGTAGTCCCTGGCCTCGTCCGGATCGGGTTTCGCCTCGTCATGGTGTCGAGTCAACAAAAGAGTGACCGGCACATCGTTGATCGTATATCGAACAGCCGGAGTGCCTCCGGTGGTTACCTGTTCGACCGCGACGCCAAGTTCGCTCAAATGCTCCTCAATCGTAAACGTGACCGGAGTCTCGAAACGTGCCGTCGTCAAAACGTGGCACTGATGTCCGGCCTGCGCCAACCATCGCATGATGGTGAGCAGGCTGTGGGTATCGCCGGTCGTCGGGTCGCTGATGCAGTGGTTATTGGCGAGAACAAAACGCACAGGAGCGAACCTTATAGACGCGCAGAGTTAGGCGTCAATCTTTTTTCAAAATTTCAAGGAGGTCGTTGATGAATCAAGAGAAAGAATTACGAACAAAAACGGAGCAACTGCTGCATGGGGCTCTTAAACATGTTCGGGTCGCAACCCTTGCTGCGGCGCTTGTACCTTTAGCCACCGTCGCGATAGTGAATCCCGGAACGGCTCAGGCACAGGGTGCTTCCGGGGGGCCGCCTACGGTTATGCCGGAACCCAGTACACTGCTGCTGTTGGGATCCGGATTGGCCGGTTTGGGCGTCGCAGCCTATCGCCGTCGCAAAAAATAACCTCTGGTTTTGGAATCGGGCTTACTATCAGCGAGTGTTGGCTTGAGCTGACGCTCGCTCGCTCGATCCGTGTGCGTGTGCTCGCACGTGTAGCGTCGTCTTTCGGATATACTCACCAGACTTGGATAGCCTTATCGCAAGCCCCCTAAGCATCGAAGTCAAAACCAAGAATCCGCCTATCCATTACTTCCTCCTCGGCCTGACCACCCTTGGCATTGCAGTGCTGCTGGCTGTGTTCAACGGAATCAGCGTCGGCTATTCGAATCATTCCGGACTGCTGCCGGTAGTCCGAAGAATTGTTGACCTCACGTACTTGCCCGGTGACTTCAACATTACGATGCGTCTCTATCACCATCGTGGTTTTGCTCACCTCGTCGCCGCTTTCACTTCGGTGTTTGGGGAAGATCGCGCTTTGATCGTGCTGAGTGTATTGAGCCTGGTATTGCTGGCGGGCGCCATCCTTTACCTTTGCCGAGTATTGAAGCTGACGTTGACGTGGGGTGCGCTCGCCGGGGCGTTCATTGCTCTTCGCGTCATCTGGAGCGGCTTTGGTATCGAAGTGAACGACTTCATCGGTAACCCTGAGGTTCAACCGCCGATCTTCGCTCACGCCCTCATTCTGATTGGCCTGGCGGCGTTAATCGAAGGTAAGTATCGTCTCCCCGCATTCCTCGCCGGCATCGTTCTCACGATTCACCTGCAAATTGGACTCATATTCGCGCTGCTGTTGGCGCCGTTTTACCTGGTTAAGCGGAAACCATTTGGGCCGAAGGAAATTGTGAGACTGGCGTTCATTGCATTAGTTCCTGCGCTTCCTGCCTTTTGGCACGTCGCTGAAATGCTCCAAAGGGGCGTTAATGACTCTGCCTTTACGCTCGATTACATCCTGTTTCGCATTCCGCATCACTTCGAACCCGCCTCGGCGGCCAACGTTGTATGGGTCGCGCTGCACCTGGTGATTCAGATCATCTGTTTCATCTGGATGAAGAGGATGCGGCCGGATGAAAGTCCGGGACTTCGCACCTTGATGATTGTCAGTCTCGCGTCCACTTTACTGGCAATCCTGCATCTTGCGGACTTCTACTATTTCAGGACTCTCACGTTCCTCAAGCCACAATTTCTGCGCTTCACACCTTTGATAACTGTTTTCGGCTCGCTGTCATTGATTACAGCCCTGCGAGCCTGGGCGGACGAGAATAAAGTCCTGATCGGGAGATTGACCTTCAGCCATTGCGTTCAAGCCTTCCTGGTTGTGTTGATCATCGACCAGGGCATCGCTCGTGTACAGGCAAACCCGCCACTCTATACGTTTAGCGTCCAGAAATACTCGGACGAGGAGTCAGCTTGGGTTCAGCTCTGCCGCTGGATCAATCAGAACGGGCCAAAGGCGACTTATCTGACGCCGCCTGGACACGACGGGTTTACCTATCTGACGAACCGTTCAACCGTCGTGGAATTCAAAATCAACCCCGATGGCGCTCTCTACTTGAAGGAATGGTATGAAAGGTTGAATGACTTGTCCGGTGGCGTTTTGCCGCACGAGCGGGGCTTTGCCAACATTCTCCCGTTGGATCAGGCGTATGCAGCGCTGACCAGTTCTCAGTTAATGGTACTTCGTCAGAAATACCAGGCAGATTACGCCGTGCTGCCTCAAAGTTCTCGCGCACAGTTCCCTGTCCTGTTTCAAAACGCGGACTACCGTTTAGTGAGGTTGGCGGAGTAGCTCTGCATGAAGCATCGTTCTCAACTGACCACATTTCTGATGCTGTTGGTTGGAATGGCGTTGCTGGTTGTATTCATTAGAAAGACGGGATGGGACGAAATCGCAAGGCGGGTTGAAGCCATCGGTACAGGATTCGTCGTATTGCTGGCTATTTCAGGCGTCCGCATTGTCGCGCGAACGCGCGCCTGGCTTCGCTGCATGAGCGACGAAGAACGAAAGGTCGGTTTCGGGCCGGTGTGGCGTGCCAGGATTATTGGTGACGCGACAGGGCATTTAACGACGTCAGGTCCGATTCTGGCTGAGCCGATGCGCATCAGGATTTTGCGCGGCAAACTGTCTTTGACGTCCCGCGTGTCGTCATTGACCGTGGAAACGTTGACCTATCTGATGTCCTGCTGCCTGATGATCGCGGCGGCATTGCTGGCATTGATCGCAACCTTTGCCGTGAGTTGGAACCTGCGAGCTGTCAGTATCATGGTCGTAACCCTGCTGCTGCTCGTCGTTGCCTCAACCATTGTCATTGCCTGGCGACGATGGCCCGTGGCTTCAGACTTGGGATTGATCGGCGCAAAGTTGCTCGGTACCATCGGGCTGGGCGGCAAGTTCGACCGGCAATTGCTTCAACTCGTCGAACTGGAGAAACGTGTCTTCAATTTCTATGCCGAACGCCCCCGGGATTTCATAGTGGTGGCGTTGTGGCACGCGCTTTTTCACGTTTGCGGAGTGGTGGAAACGTATGCAACGTTGCAATTCATCGGATTCGATACTTCACCGCTCGCTGCTTTTACTTTGGAAGGGGCAAACCGCGTGATCAACGTGGCGTTTTCGTTTGTACCGGGCCGCCTCGGTGTGGATGAGGCGGGATCGGGATTGTTGGCACAAACGCTTGGTCTGGGGACGACCGCCGGGGTTTCGCTGGCACTCATTCGCAAGGGCCGCGTGTTGTTTTGGACTATCGTGGGCCTGATCTTCTTCGCCTTCTCCAAACCGGATGAGCATAATTAGCCACGTGAGTGACACTGAACAAAACCCAAAGCTCTCGATATTCATTCCAGTTCACAACGAAGAAGCGAGTCTTCATGGCCTGCATCGGAAACTGCTGGATGAACTGGCAAAACTGGGCCGGAGTTTTGAAGTGGTCTACGTTGATGACGGAAGCACCGACGGCAGCCTGAAACGCCTTACCGCTTTCGCTGCGGACGACCCGCGTGTGCGCGTCATCAGTTTTCGACGCAACTACGGTCAAACGGCGGCGATGGCCGCCGGCATCGAAGCATCGCGTGGTGACGTTCTTGTTGGATTGGATGCGGATCTTCAAAACGATCCTGCGGATATTGCGCGCCTGCTTGCCAAACTCGACGAAGGGTTCGATGTCGTTTCGGGCTGGCGCATCAATCGACGAGATTCATATCTCATCCGCGTCATTCCCGCACGCGCAGCCAATTGGGTCATCTCGTCGGTGAGTGGAGTGGCGCTTCATGATTTCGGATGCACTCTCAAGGCTTACCGGCGTGACGTGATCAAGGACGTACGACTCTATGGCGAGATGCATCGGTTTATTCCGATCTTTACTAGCTGGGCCGGTGCAAGAATCGCCGAAATCCCGGTCACGCATTACCCACGAGGTTCAGGTCGATCGAAGTACGGTCTATCGCGTACAGTCAAGGTTCTATTCGATCTCCTGACTATCCGCTTTATGGCGAAGTATTGGACCAAGCCGCTCTACTTGTTTGGCGGGGCGGGAATCCTGACCTTTGTTCTTTCCTTCGTTTCCCTGTCGCTGGCGCTGTCGATGAAGTTTGCGGGCTGGCCATACCAGGCAGACTTTCTACAGACGAACCTGCCAGTCATTGCGGTCGTCACCTTTGTGCTAGGTATTCAGTTCTTTCTGATTGGATTGGTCGCCGAAGTGAATATGCGAACGTACTTCGAATCTCAGTCGAACCCGCCTTATTCCATTAAAAGTACTATCAACATCTCGTAGGTGGCTGAATTCGAGCCGCGATAGCGGCTGGGAGTCTAGGGCGGCGCGCCGCTTCCGTCCCGCTCTTTGCCTTTTCCGTATTTCTTTGTCCACGCATCGAAAGAGATAAATGCTTTCGAGCGGGCACCATCTTCGATTGCGCACTTATCAGGACGAACGGGCGACATGATCAATAGCTCATAACTTCGAGAGCTGCCTTGAGCCAGACATATGATCGCAATCATGCTGGAAGCATCCACGTTTGCGCTGTCCGTGTACAGCCAACAGTCCGCTACCGACTCGGCCTTGAATTCGAATCCAACGTCATCCCATTCCCGATAGCGGAGACCGCCAATGTCAATGCGGTACAGAAACGGATAGTTATCGTAAGCGTCGTTGGCGCTGAGGCCGGTGCTCAGGAAAAATCCGTCTTGTTGGCTCTTATCGACCTGCCACCGATAGGCGTGCTGCCGCAGTCCATTTTCCTTGAACGCCAGGTTCTTGAGTTCAGCTCGTGCCTTTTGAATTGAGTCTACTTGATGCGGCAGGAATCCATCTCTCTTTCGATAAACATTCGGATTGCTGCCGACACCACGATAGGCAAACTTTCCAAAGAAGGACTCTGGTGGTTTTCTTTCCTGAGCCTTCTTCTCTTTCAGCCACTTTAACTCGCTGGCGATCTTCTCGGCCTGTGACGAAACAGACAAATGGGCGGACTGAGCTACTGGTAGAGACACCGGCGTCACCAGTTGTTTCTGTTTCGCCGGCTGTAATTGCCGCGTTGGTTCGGGGGATTTAGCTGTCTTTGCTGAGGCGCCCTGACTCTTTTCCGCCTTCTGGCAGGTCATGCACAACCACTTACCACCGCCGCCTGGGCCTTTACACCAGCCATTCTCTCGATTAGACAGACATGCCATTTCAACAACTCACGCGGGCGTATCATGTCAAACTTCCGCCGGGAAAGTCACGCGGTGCATTTAGGATCTAATACGAAGAGGAGGACGCGACCGAGTGGTGACTCAGGTTAAAGCTCGATTCATCGATCCCATGCTGCTCCTGCAGAAGGAAAAACTACCGGAAGGGGCCGATTGGCTTTATGAGATCAAACTGGATGGATATCGCGCCCTTGCCATCAAGAGTGGGGGAAGACTCCAGCTCCGTTCGCGCAACGATAATGATTTCAGTACCAGGTATCCCGAAATCGCAGCGGCCCTGCGCTCACTTCCGGATGAGACTGTGATCGACGGTGAAGTGGTCGCGCTCGCTGAAGACGGGCGTCCTTCGTTCAATCTCCTGCAAAACTACGGCTCTTCGACAGCGGTGCTCATTTACTACGTGTTCGACGCTCTGATCATCGCAGGGCACGATGTGATGCGCGAACCGCTCGACGCAAGAAGGAAGTTGCTGGAAGATCATGTTTTGCCGAAGCTGGATGAGCCGATCCGGTATTCGCACGAGTTGAATTCCGACCTGTCCACGCTGATCGAAGCCGTCAAAGCTCAGGGCCTCGAGGGCCTGGTGGCAAAACGTCGCAACAGCCGGTACGAGTCGGGCCAGCGCTCGGGCGCGTGGCAGAAGATGCGAGTCAATCGCGGCCAGGAATTCGTGATCGGTGGATACACGATCGGCGGCCGCACGTTCGACGCGATTATCTTCGGCTATTACCAGGATGACAAGCTCGTCTACGCAGCGAGGACTCGCAATGGATTCACGCCTTCGCTGCGTGAACATTTGATGAAGCGGTTCCGCGTGCTGGAAACGGCGGAATGCCCATTTGACAATTTGCCGGAAGCGAAAAGCGGACGCTGGGGCGCCGGGCTGACCGCTGCGAAGATGCAGGATTGCCGGTGGATCAAACCGCTGCTGGTAGGCCAGTTCGAGTTTCTGGAATGGACCGGTGACAATCATCTGCGCCACACAAAATTCATCGCTCTCCGCGACGACAAGAAGCCGAAAGATGTGAGGCGGGATGAGTCTTGACAGGTTCTGTCAACACGCAAGCGTATGCGGCGGCTGCAGTCTCTTGAGTTTTTCATATGCCGAGCAACTGAAGCTGAAGTCGTCCGCACTCGGCGACCGCTTGTCGTCGTTTGTTTCCAATCCGAGTTTCGAACCGCTTTTCCAGCAAGACAAAATGCCGCGCGCTTTTCGCCAGAAGGTGGCCTTCGTCTTTGGCGCGGGACCTGGCGGACGAGGTTTGGTGATGGGTCACTACGCACGTGGTTCCCAAACCGTCGTGCCAGTCATCGACTGTCCCGTGCACAGCGCTCGCGGCAATCGAGTGGCGTTCGCGCTGCGGGACCATTTGATCAAAGCCGGAATCGAAGCCGCCGGAACGTCGCGACGCGGCATCCTTCGTCATCTGATCGTGCGCACCAGTCAGGACGACCGCCAGGCCGTGGCAATGCTGGTCGTGACCCACAATGACAAAGCCTTGAAACGCCCGGTCCGCGCGTTACTCGATTCGGCTGATCGACCGGACGGATTCTTCATCAACATTCACAGCGGCAGTGGCCCGTTCATGGTCGGACCCGAAACCATTCGCATAGCGGGACAGCGTCATATCGTCGAGACCATCAACGGGATATCCTACCTCGTGTCACCGACGGCATTCTTTCAGACGAATGCGCAGGCCGCAGCACTGCTCCAACGTCTGGTTGTCGCCGGGATCGACGGCGAACGAGTACTCGATCTGTACTGCGGAAGCGGTCTTTTCTCGCTCCCGCTGGCGCGCACTTCAAGCCGTGTCGTCGCGATCGAAGAGAATGCGCAGGCCATCAAAGATGCGGAGGCCAATGCGCGTATCAATCGAATCGAACCCGGTCGTTTGCGCTTCATGCGCGCACGAGTCGAAGACGGCCTGACTCGGTTGTCGCGCGATAAGTGGGACGCGGTTGTCCTCGACCCACCCCGACAAGGTTGCCCGCCAGCCGTCATCGCCGGAGTGTTTAATCGTCTGCGCCCCAGGCGCGTCGTTTATGTTTCGTGCAACCCGGAAGCGCTGGCCGCAGAGTTGCCGTCGATCTTACGCGCCGGATACCGCATTAACGATCTTCGCGCTGTCGACATGTTCCCGCACACCGAACACATCGAGACAGTCGTCCGGTTCTCAAATTCGGGGTCAGACGTATCTGGCACCTGAATTCGAAGCGAATTCAGGTGCCAGATACGTCTGACCCCGAATTTTATCGAATTTTATCGGACCCGTTCATCCACTGCGACGTGGGGCGGTTTCTCCTTGCCGAAACGCAAAGGAATCAGCATCGGGGTTTCCTGTTTGTAAGTGCGATATCTGTTTCCGTACGAGCGAATAAGGTCCCGCTCTTCGAACTGAATCGCCACCAAGATGTAGGCGGTGGTCAAAACCGCAAATACCAGGTGAGCGGCCGACATCGTTGGTGTCCCCCAGAAGACCATCAGCCACCCCAGATATAAAGGATGACGGATGTAGCGATATAGCCCAGGCGTTCTGAAGGCGATAGGGGCATACGGTTTCCCGCGCAAATAAAGGAAGACCTGGCGCAGTCCAAACAGATCGAAGTGATTGATGAGAAAAGTGCTTACCAGTACGGTGAGCCATCCGGTCGCGTAGATCGCGTAAAACACGGCCCGCCCGGCTGCAAGCTCAACATTCCAGACGACGCCGCCGATCGGCCGCCATTGCCAGAACAGGAGCAACAGTAAAAGACTGGAAAACAGCACATACGTGCTGCGTTCCGCCGGTTCCGGGATCACGCGCGTCCAGGCGCGCTTAAACCATTGCCGGGCCATAACGCTATGTTGAACCGCAAACAACCCGAGCAGTGCCGCATCGATGAGCAACGCCTCGACGAGCGGGCCCTCCCGACCCGAATCCATCGACTTCGGTACGGCCACGTTCCCAATAAACCCGATGGCATATAAGAAGGTGGCGAAAAAGATCAGATAACAAACGACTCCATAAACAAAAACAGTGAATCGACCAAGCATAGGCGCTCCTTTCGCATGTTCGGCGATATAATTCACCGCGGCTGTGGGCTGAGTAACGAAAGGGAAGCCAAAAAAAGGCCAAAGAAATGGCGAAACTGTCTCCCCACATCTATTCCTTCAAAAACTTCACGATTGACTTGGATCGCGCTTGCCTGCTGCACAGCGGAGTCGAAGTCAAACTCCGGCCCAAGGTCTTCGAAGCGCTCAAGTACCTTGTTGAGAACAACAATCGACTGGTTACGAAAGAGGAATTGATCAAAGCGATCTGGGCGGACTCGTTCGTCACCGATGACTCTCTGGTGCAATGTCTGGTCGAAATCCGTCGTGCCCTGGGCGACGAGGCGCAGGGTTGCATCAGGACGGTGCCGCGACGAGGCTATATTTTTGAGGCTCCCGTGAACCAAGACGGTCCGAGTGCAAAACCGGGTATAAATAATGATGAGCCAGAGATAAAGAACGTAAATAAAGCGAAAAGCGCGAAAGGTACCGCGCTGGTCGCGCTGCTGGCCCTTTCCGGTGGAGCCGTAGCGGGCTTCATCTATTTCAAACTCGCCACAACGCCCGTAACCCGTCCTTTGACCGACAAGGACACCGTGCTGATCGCGGACTTCGTCAATACCACCGGCGACGACATTTTTGACGGGACGCTCAAGCAGGCGCTGGCCGTTCAGCTTGGCCAGGCTCCTTTTCTGAATATCTTCTCTGAAGAACGGATTCGGGAAACGCTCCGCTACATGAATCGCTCACCGGAAGAGCGCGTAACGCGGGAGGTTGCGCGGGAGATTGCTCAACGTCAGGGCATCAAAGCATTGCTCGCGGGTTCCATTTCAACCCTCGGCAGTCATTACGTTATCAATCTTGAAGCGGTGAATGTCCAGAACGGGGATACGCTCACGCGCGAGCAGGTCGAAGCGGAAAGCCGGGAACAGGTTCTACGCAAAGTCGGCGAAGCCGCGTCGAAACTCAGGGGAAACCTGGGCGAGTCGCTGAGTTCCATTGAGAAATGTGGCACTCCAATTGAACTGGCGACCACTCCATCCCTGGAGGCGCTCAAAGCATTCGCGCTCGGCAGAGAGAAACAATTCAGTGGTAAGTACTTTGAAGCAATACCGTTTTACCAACACGCCGTAGAGTTGGATCCCAATTTTGCGATTGCCTACGCGGCATTGGCCATCACTCACGCCACCACTCAGGAGTACGATCTCGCCGCTCAGTTCTCCCAAAAAGCATTCGACCTTCGGGAAAGGACAAGCGAACGCGAACGATTCTATATCTCTGCGCGCTACTACATGGACGTTCTCTGGGACAGCGACAAGACCATCGAAGTTCAGGAACTGTGGAAGCAAACCTACCCTCGAGACTTCGTTCCCCGGACGAATCTGGCCGTTCGCTATTGCGCGATCGGACAATTTGAAAAAGGCCTCGCCGACGCCCGCGAAAGTCTCGCGCTGAATCCGGACGCCGGCGTGGCGTATGCCGGCATCGCGCTCAGTTCGATTTGCCTCAATCGGTACGACGATGCAAAGGCCGTTCTCGAGCAGGCAATCGCTCGAAAGTTACAGCCGCCTCAGTACCGCTACATGCTCTATACGATTGCACTTCTCAACGGAGACGCGGCTGCCATGCGGCAGCAAATTGGCGCTGCCGCCGGAACTCCACTCGAAGCTGGAATGCTCGCGGCTCAATCGGTGACCGCAGCGTCCTCCGGACAATTGATCCGCGCACGAGGGTTCACTAATCAAGCTGTGGATTTGGCGCTGCGGCAGGGCTTCAAAGAAGGCGCCTCTCAGCATGCAGCGGGTGACGCATTGTGGGAAGCCGCTTTCGGTAATTGTCGCGAGGCGAAGAACGCCGCCGCGCGAACGCTCGCGATTGCGCGCGGGAGGAATGTCTTAAGCTGGAGCGCTCTCGCTCTGGCACTCTGTGGCGAGTCGACGCAGGCGCAATCGCTCGTGGATGAATTGCTGCGACGATTCCCGCAAGGCAGTTTTGTCAAACGTTACTGGATGCCGATGACCCGTGCCACGATTGAGCTGAATCGCAATAACCCGGCCGTTGCGATTCAGTTGCTGGAGGCGTCCAGTCGAGGCGAGACCGGTACAAATGCTTCACTATGGCCTGCGTACCTTCGGGGTCTGGCATTCCTGAGCCAGCGGTCGGGAGCTGAAGCCATCGGCGAGTTTCAAAAGATTCTGGATCACAGGGGTGTGCTTGCTCTTGCCCCCAGTGATTTCACACCCGCCGGCTATTCGTTATATCCCCTCGCGCGCCTCAGTATTGCTCGCGCGGCGGCAATGACCGGAGACGCCGCGAGGAGCCGCAAAGAGTACGACGGGTTTTTTGCCATGTGGAAAGATGCCGATTCGAACGTTCCTATCCTTCGCCGCGCAAAACAGGAATATCAGGAACTGCTCCGCCGTATGCATTTTCCGACACCATAGTTAGCCTGGCTAGCTCTGCCCATTCCCCGTAACTAAGAACTGGACAAGCAGATTCGTGTTGTTCACACTGAGCGACATGAAACTGCAGAATCAGATCAAGCGTACGCTGTCACATCCTGAAGCCATCGTCTACATCC
>Ga0137427_10001283_pt1 | contig 11495 bp, 11 predicted proteins | sample EasRivERMZT700_2_FD_102309 | JGI IMG/M metagenome (GOLD analysis project Ga0137427, IMG submission 102309) | Soil microbial communities from meander-bound floodplain in the East River, Colorado, USA - East River MetaG ERMZT700_2 | ecosystem: Environmental > Terrestrial > Soil > Floodplain ...
CAGCACAGAGAGGAGCACGCCGGTCCATTCGGCGCAGCTGGTCATCCCGTGCGATTCCTGAACCGTCTTGGCCCTGGGCGACGACCGATTGCCCGCACACTCCATGAAATGAAGGCGGGTCACGGAAGGGAGGCGCTTCAAATCCTCCATGGTGAAGGTCAGCGGACGGTCCACCATCCCGTGGATCATAAGACGATGCTCCCGGGGATCGATCTCCGGGATGTAGGAACCACGGGTCGTCCCCACGAAGTGGAGGGAGGATGGTGTGATCACCCCCACCGAATCCTGAAGCGGCGACGCCACATGAAAGACGAGCCCGAAGTCATCGGGCGAAGGCCTGCCGCCGTGGGCTATGCGTACCGAGGTGACGAACTGCGAGCGGTCGCCGTAGGCGATCTGATCCTTGTCGCCCTTAATCATTGGTGGGGATGCCGGTGTTTGGCCGAGCGCGGGTGCCGCTGCTCCCAACGTGAAACCGCCGGCCAGCGCGGCGCTGCGTTTCAGGAATTCCCTTCGACCTGGTCGTTTCGAACCCATGGGTCTCTCCTTCGCAAATAGCCTAACGGGAAATCGCGTCGCAAAAGCATACGCCCGGCTCGGGCGGATCGTCAAAATAATCGGCATGATCGGATGGGGCAGGTGGGTCGAGCACGAAATCGGGGACAGTGAGCAATTTCACATACGTTCAACTTCACAAGGCTTTGTACGCAGAACATATTCTCCAACGAGACGCCAGCCTTCGCGTCCTACAAGGCCTCTCGCTATGCGGGAGCTGACTTCCGCAATGTCGCGATGCGGAATTAAGTTGAACGTCTACGAAATTGGTCACTGTCCCCGATTTTCGAAATCCCTTCTCAGCGAATCCCTAACGAGTAACGCCGCAGGGTTTATCAATCTCAAGTCCTGAAACGTCGGAACCCGAAGGGCCGATGGCGGAGTAGACGAGATGTTGTCCGTTCGGCGACACGGCGATGCCGCGGGCGTTATCGACAGGCAATCAGGCGCGGAGTTCCGTATAAGATGACGCCATGCTCAAACATACGTACGTTATCGTTGCCGGAGTCTTGATTCTCGCCGCCGCGCTTGCCAGCTACATTCCGGCAAGGCGCGCCACGGCCGTGAATCCAGTCGAAGCTCTTCGCGCTGAATAATTGAAGGGAATCTGCCCCGCTTAGATGAGCTCCTGGTGGAACTGTATCGAGGACTGTGGGAAGTGTGACAGAACCCAGGCGAATTGTGCAGACGAGCGCGCGAGCTGTTCAGCCACAGAATGCATCGTGCGGCTTCAGAACGTGAACGAATTAGCGCCGGAGGCGCGGTCAGATTGTAGCCCAGCGCGTAAGCGCTGGGATGGTTAGGAAACGAACATGAGCCCCGGAGGGACGAAAGATTTCTCGTGACGATACTTACGCCCCTGACGGGGCTTACACGGACTCGAACATTACACCGGCCTTACGGCCGGGGCAACATTCTGCCGCGCCTCCAATGAGCACGGCTAATCTGCTATACATGGCAAATATTCTAACTCGTTTACCTGGGAATCAATCGGGCTGAAAGCCGAGGATTGTTGCCGGCTGCGATGTTCACGGGAAGGCCGAAACCTTCGAAGAGCCTCATGTAATCCGAATTCAGGTAGGCATTCGGCTCCAGTTCTTCCCACGCAAACAGTTTGTAGCTTCCTGGGGGAATTCCACGCAGGAAGGCCAGGCCATCTTCGCCCGAAGTTGCGATGCGATACTGCTCGCGCTGGGAGCGTCGAACGCCGTCCGGAGCCAGTACGAAGTGTGCGTCGTGGTGTAGCTCTCCCTTCCCGTCATAGGCAGCAACCGGCAGATGGCCGCCATCGGAACCCAAAAGGATCTGCAGAGGTTTTGTTTGATCGCGTGATTCCCAGGTGATCGGTTTTGCCAGGGCATCGCCATCTCCGAATCGCGCTGCCTTGAGATAGAGGTCGCCGGGCAAGTTCTTGATGTCTAATACATAACTTCCGCGCACGACTCCGTTCAGGACGAACTGTCCATCCGGTCGCGCGAGAACGCTTTTAGGTGACGGCAGATCCGAGTCGACCGACACCAGCGACACACTCGCTTGTCGCAAATCTGTCGCTTCACGCGATTCCACGAACATTCGTCCACTGATCGACAGCGGTGGGCTCAACATCATCTGGATGGAATAAGGCTGTGAAGGGTTTAGCACCGGACGAAGCTCGATGCGCTCGACCACAGTGAATTCCTGAGCTCCCGACCCGCTTTTTGCCGTCAGGATGTAGGAGCCTGGAGGGATGCCCAGAAGTGAAAACTCGCCTGCCGACGGGCCGGTTGGCGCACTTTGCGCCCGGTACCGGGAAAGGCTCGGGTCTTTCGCGGGCGGGGCCAGCGTTATCGTCGCTGCCATCGACCGGCCGGTGAAGCCGTTTGCTGTCTGTCCTTTGATCGCCCACAACCCAGCGCGCTGCAATTTGAAGTCGACCCGTTCTTCTCTGCCGATATTCATTCGCACCGGCTGAGCGTCTTCAGCAGTGCTGACGCCCGGAAAGTAAGTCGGCAGGACAATGTTCGCGGTTGCCGCGTTGCCGTCATCCGGCAAAGGCGACGATACGTAGAAGAAGTATTCGCCCGGATCGAGCCAAAAGATGCGGTACTGGCCACGATCATCAGTCAAAGCTGTCGCTGCACGCGCAAATCCGGGATTACCTCGCACGTCATAGCTTCGCCGTAGTGCTTCAACCAGAAGGTTCGCAATAGGTTCACCGTAGACATTCAGAATCCAGCCTGCTGCAGTCGGCGCAGGTTCAAGTTCAAACCCGATATTCGCGGTAGGCTGCTCTCGATTGATGACGATCTTTTTCGAGTATTCCTGCCGGATGAAGCCGTCACTGGTCACCGTTAAACGATATTCACCTGGAGCCAGATTGGAGATTACGAATCTTCCATTCGCGTCTGTCCGGGCAATGACGGTCAGCGCACCACCCTTGAGTTCCAGTCGCGAGTTTGGTAACGGCTGCCTCAGGGCAGTTCCTGCCTTGATCACGCTTCCGCTGATTGCGCCTGGGAGAGTGGAGAGCTGCAGCAGGACAAGCGTCACCACGACTCCCGCCGGAAGCCAGTTCACTGCAAAACTCCGGCAGTTTCCGCAGCAAGTATGACTTTCAATTGGATGGATTTCGCTCTGTTCCCGCCAACAATCACAGGGACGGCGCGTTCTCTGAACAGCATCATCGCAGCTGGATTGTAGGCAAGCGCGTAATAAGCGCCCTGCTCAATCTGTTCAAAGGCGTATGCCGTGTATTGGCCGGGAGGGATTGCCGACAATTGCAGGTCCCCCAGTTGACCGGTGAACCCGGTGATGTAGCGATCCGCCCGTCTCTGTAACTGTGGTACGGGAACGAGGACGACTTGCACACCCGGCGCCGGCTCGCCTGCTTTGGTAACGGCAACTTCCAGGGTGTCCGTGGCTGTCGCTAAAGAGATCTGCAGTGGCTGGTCCGGCGAAAGCCGCGACATGCCGGAGAGAACAGTACGGCCGGCCGAAGTGATGCTTCGAATATACGTGCCGTCCGGCAGCGGCTCGACGGCAATGTCATATTCCGCAGAAGGAGCGATACGCTCGATTGCAAAGGCCCCATTCGCATCTGCGCGTGTATCGAAAGTTTGCTCAAACTCGATACTGCTGCGCATGAGCTTAACCAGCAGACCGGAAAAATCCGCCCGCGAGTTGCCGCTCCAGGACAACTCACCAACGATCGTGACCGTATCCTCCAACGTGAGTCGAACTCCGTCGACATCGGTATCGGTTACATTGACGGTAATCACATCGGACGATTTCGCGCCGTCTGCTGCGGTAGCGAGCAGGACATAAGAACCCGGAGAGACCCCTCGAATTTCGAACGCACCGCTTTGATTGGGATGGATGAAATAGTCGGTGTCGCTGAGATCGCTGCCCTTCGGAGCCAGCATGATCTTAGCGTCTGCGCCAGCCGGCAACACCTGTCCACGAATTCTGAACCGCGCCGACTCGGTCAGGTAAAAATTTACAGTTCCAGGGTCTGAGCCGGACGTCAGGGATACCGGCCGAGCGCGTGAGAGATCGTCAACGTCATCGTAGAAAGCGGTCACGTAACCGTTGTCCGCTCTGGATACATTCGAACTCAATTGTGTCTTGCCAATCGCAGCCGCACGTTCCCGGTCGCCGTATCCAGCGCTCACAAAGTGCACCCCAAAGTTCAGGCCAAATAAGCGGAACTCACCCTGGTCGTTAGTCATTCCTTTTCGAACGCTTTTCAACTGCGTCCCTTGAGGTGTGTAAATGCGACGGTATGCTCGCACCAGACCCGCTGCTAATGGCCTGCCATAAGGATCGATCACCTTCCCGATGATGACTGGCGCCGGCACCATCGGCAGCTCAACCTTCAGGGCTTCACCGGCACCCAGCGTGACCGTCATTCCAGCCGGCGTGATTCCCCGTTTGCGATCTTCCTGTGGAATGAAACCATCGCGTCTAACCGAAATGATGTATCGGCCCGGCGTCAGATTTCCGAAAGCAAAACCGCCTCCGGCGCGCGTGTAGACGACAACATTGCCGGGATCCAGTTCGACGCGAGCATCCCCAAGCTGCGGTGCTTCCGTCACCGCAATTGCCCCGGACCGTACAACCACACCTGAAATCGACCCTCGCCGACCGGCATCTGCCGGACGTGGTGCCGGACGGACCTGCAAGCCCGCCATCAAAAGTGCCAGCCAGAGAATCGGGAACATGTTCAATAGACAACCACGGGTAGAGGGATGGTTCAATTCCGAAATTTTGTTCCCGACTCCGCTCGTTAATCAAAAGCGGTGAATCAGGATAACGCCCAGAAGCAGCAATGATGCACCGATGATTCTTCCGACGCTCGCAGGATGGACGGGAAAGCCAATCAGTCCGTAATGGTCAAGAATCACCGACGAGATCATCTGTCCTGTTACGGTGAGACCAACCAACGTGGCTGCGCCGATGCGTGGGGCGAGAAGGATGGCCAGCAGCACATAATTCGCGCCGAAGAGTCCTCCGGTCCACACCCACCACGGCGCCGATGCCAGTCGTGAATTTGCAACGAAGTCGACACGAAACAGCAGCGAAGCGAGTAAAAGCGTGATGGTTCCGACCGAGAAGGAGATTAATGCGGCGATGAGGGGATGCGCGACCCAGAGACGAAGTTGCGAATTGACGCCGGCTTGCAGCGGCAACAGCATGCCGACGCCGAGCGCTACTGCTATCAAAAACCACATCACGACTTGCCCGGCCGTTTAACCGATGCGGCGAGCGTTGTGTCCAACGCCTCGAAATCGATCGGCTTGAGAAGGTAATCGACCGCACCAAGTCGAACGGCTTCGAAGATTTTTTCATCTGCACGCGCGGTCATCATGATGACGTGTGGATGGGGGCTGCGGCGCATGAGATCTTTCAAGGTGTCGATGCCGTTGCGCCCTGGCATGACGACATCCAGCAACACAACGCCGATGTCCGCATCTCGAGCTACGACATCGAGTGCTTCATCACCACTGCCGGTCGTAACGACGTCATAGCCACGCTCCGCCAGAAATGAAGATACGATGGTCAGAATCTCCGGTTCGTCATCCACAACCAAAATCCGCATTCGCCCCATTATAGGAAGATGGCTTCCTAAATGTCATTTGTCATCGAACTGAGGAACGAGAGAATGTTAAGACTGTAAATTCTTAACGGCCTGCGACTTCCCTGCCTACCTTTTCAGACCCTTTCACGTCTGTATAGACGGTTCAACCGAAGGATTCGGAACTTTTTCAAACGAAGGAACGTAATACTCGGTGACGATGAAACAAAATCGTCGGATCGCAGTTATAAATAGTGAAGTAAGGAGAAACACCAATGTCATGTGCTGCTGCCGTTCAAAACGATACGATCTGGTTGGAATCAAAGAATTACGACATCGTGCCGCTCAATTCTAGAGTGGCGTCGCACGTTTCGGAGCTGACGAGCGCCCTTCGTCAGGGTGTTCCGGCCTATCCGGATAACGCTCGGGAAGGTTTCTACGACATCGAACTCGAAAGTGGCTGGTCTTATATCCACGTTCACGAAAACGCGCAAACGGTCTATCTGATCGCTCACTCCGGGAATTAGGCCGCAGCGCGGGGCTCACGCCCTGCGTTACGGCCCCGCTCCGTTTCTACTGCATCAGGACGAGCACGATTCCCGTCGAGATATTCATTTTCCCGAGCCAGCCATTTGGATGAATCTGGAGCTTGCTGACGTCCACTCTCCAACCCATGACATCACTGATACGGTAGTCAAACCCGCCACCCAGCCGATAGGCCATCGTGCTGCCGCCATACGAGAAGCCACCGATATTTTGTGTAATGCTCGCGCCACCGAAGCCGGCAACGACGTACGGCACGACCTTGTCCGTCCGATACATGAGCTTGCCGCCTATAATGTTGGCAAAAATATAGGATTGGTTGCCCAGGCTGTAATACCCCATGTAGTTCTCGATACCCATTGAGCTGGTGAGATTAAAACCCTGATGCATCGAGAATCCAGACTTATGCTCTGTCGGCGACACACCGGTTGTCGCGTTGGGTGCACCGGGAAAACCGAGGTTCGCGTAGCCAAATGCCAACTCGACTCGCGGAAAATCGTCCTGCGCCAGCGCCGGAACGGCGATCATTAACAAAAGAAAACTTGCGAATAGTGTCTTTACCAAGGGACCTCCTGCTTGCCTTCCCGATGATTTACCACCCGAGCCAGAACGAACAAAAAATCGGACAGGCGATTGAGATATTCAATTACGCCGGAGCTGACGTCAACATTTTCCGAAAGCTCAACCACACGGCGTTCGGCCCGGCGACAAACTGTGCGGGCTACATGCAACAGGGCGCCAGCGTGACCTCCGCCGGCCAGAATGAACTGACGGAGCGGCGGTAATTCCGTTTCAAAACGATCGATCGACGTTTCCAGGACAGCGGTTCTCTCCGGAGGAAGATGAAATTTACCGCTGGCGCGCTCTTTGAACTTCGGATCGGCCAACTGCGCGCCGACGCAAAACAAATCCTTCTGGATGTCCGCGAGCATCGATACCAGCTCCGCGTCCTGAACAAATGAAGCGGCGGCGCCGATGACCGAGTTCAATTCGTCGACGTCGCCATAAGCTTCTACCCGGTCATGATGCTTTCGCACCTGCGTTCCATCGAACAACCGCGTATCGCCGCGATCACCAGTCTTCGTGTAGATCTTCATTGCTGGAGCCAGTATTTCTGGAATTCGGCAAAATGTGTCAACGTGGTGAACCCGCGCATTCTGTCAACATAGACGTGCCCCATCAAGTGATCGAGTTCGTGCTGAACCACGCGTGCGAAGAATCCTTCCGCCTGGAACTCGATTCGTTTCCCGTGTCGATCCAACGCATCGAGGCGGAGCCGATTGAAACGCGGCACCCGGCCACGCAGGTCCGGGATGCTTAGGCATCCTTCCCAATCCTCGACCAGCGATTCGTCCAGAACCGTCATGACAGGGTTCACCAGGACGGTCAAGGGTATCTCTCCGCGCGGTCCCCGGCTTTCGATTACGGCGATTGAGAGCGACTCGTGCACCTGGGGAGCCGCCAGTCCGACGCCGAAATACTCGACCATTGTTTCAATCATGTTATCGATCAGTGTTTGGATGGCGCTCGTCGCCAACACTTCCGGCGACACTGGACGTGACTGTTGTCTTAAGACGGGATGACCGAGCCGGGAAACTTTAAGAATGGACATCGGTGAATCAAGAATGCAGCGTTTGATAGACCTTCTTGCTCAACGGATGCTTAAAACCGACACGACGGTAATGAATCAACTCGGCCACGATCGCAACCGCAATTTCTTCAGGAAGGACGGCGCCGATATCCAACCCCACCGGAGCACACACTCGTTCCAAGCGCTCGCGCGCGATACCTTCGTTCTCGAGATCCTGAAAAATCGTGCGGACCTTGCGCTTGCTGCCGATCATGCCAACATATCTGGCGTCCGTCTGTACGGCCCATCGGAGCACATTTTCGTCCTCCTGATGGCCGCGAGTCACGATCACCAGGTATGTGTTTTCGTTGGGAATGATTTCCTGGAAGGACTGTTCGAATGTGTCGGAATAGATCTTCTCCGCTTCGGGAAAGCGTTCGGCGTTGGCATATGCCGGACGGTTATCCACGATCGTCGTTTTGAAACCGGCAACGGTTGCGATTTTGGAAAGCTGGGTCGAAATATGGCCTGCGCCGAAAATTACCAGTTTGGGCGTCGGCAGGATCGGTTCGATGAAGATCTCGAGTTTGCCGCCGCAAATAAGTCCGCTCTCGGCCATGGAATCGTCGGTCAGGTCAAAACTCATAACGCGGGATCTTTCCTCCCGGAGAACGTCCTGGGCAGCGGCCCAAACCTCAGCTTCCACGCAACCCCCGCCAATCGAGCCGAGCGTGGAACCGTCGTCTCGAATCAGCATCTTAGCGGCTTGAAAACTTGGGACAGATCCGCGAATCTGTACGATAGTAGCGAGAGCGGCTTTACGTCCAGCCTGGCGGAGGTTTTGGATTTCATCGAAGAGATCGACTTGCATTACGGGGCCAGTCTAACATAGTCATTGACTTTACTCGTACCCGTCTCTTAGACTCCCCGTTTTTTCCCTCTTTCGTATCTCATTCATATGACGGCGATTCAGAGCCCGCGAACAATAGGTGATTTAGTCAAGCTGGTGGCGAAGCACGGCAAGAAATCCCACTTCGTCTCCGGAGTCGATCCGGCGAACGATCGGATCCCGACCGGGAAGGTCGTAATCAATATCGGCGGCGTCGGCGCGATCAATGAAATCGAGGTCGCCAAAGACAAAACAGTGATCGGCACGGGACTTAATCTCGGCCGCCTGGCCAGAGATGCGGACGGTGAAAACGGCTTGCTCCGGCAGGCCGCGTCACTGATAGCGAATCCACTGGTTCGGAATCGGGTCACTTTTCTTGAAGCGATGGATCCGGATTCGCCGTACTTTGACATCACAACCCCCCTCGCTCTCCTGGGCTCCAAGGTCCGGCTTCAAAGTCCAACGGGCAAGCGTACGGTTTCCATGCAGGATTATCTGGAAGGTGTTACCAATGGGCTGAAGAAAGGTGAAATTCCAGTCCAGATCGAATTCCCGAGACTTCCGGGGGTCGAACGCGTTGGATTCTTTCGCGTTGCGCGCATGAGCGGAAAGGGATCGGTTTCAGCGGCAGCCCGAATGAAACTTATTCGCAACGTCAGCAAGGATCCGGAAATCGTCGTTTCCAGCCTGACACTAGTGCCTTTTCGAACGAAGCTGGCTGAGAAGGAAATCCACGGTCAGGCCGCGAGCGAGGCGGCGATCAAGCGCGCTTCTGAAATTGCGGCGACTGAAATCCTGGAACTGGGCGGCTCGAAAAACGCTTACGAACGCTCGTTGATCGAGATTGCCGTGGCGCGAACGCTGCGCTCGATCATGGAAGGTTCGATTCCGCCTTAGGAACCGGGAGCGGTAGCGACCGGGTGTGCTTTACTTGGTGACAGGGGCGTGGATGGTTTCCAGGACTTCCTGGGTTGTCAGAAGCCGATCGGACTGTTTGGCCCGATTGTAGATCGCACAGATCCGCTCTTCAGTCGCTTCAATTCCCCGTTTCTCCAGCCAGAAAATCACATTGGATCGACCGCTCATGGGTCCGATGTCGATAATCTGCTCGAGACCAAACATGTGCGAAGGCACACCTGAGTAGACGGAATCCGCCAGCTCCGGCTCACCCTTCTTGAACGCTTTGATGACGGCCGCCGCATGGACACCTGTGGCGGTACGGAAAGCATCCGAACCAAACACTGGGTAACCGGCGGGAATTGGAACCTTGCACGATCTTGACGCGCTTTCGCAGTATTCCTTCAGTTTAAGCAAGTCATTGTCGATGGCGCCCAGCAGCTTCAGATTGACCAAAACCTGATCCATCGGCGTGTTCCCTACTCGCTCTCCGATGCCCAGCGCGCAGCCATGAACGACGTCGGCTCCGGCTTCGACGGCCGCAAGCGAGTTGATGACGCTCAAACCGCGGTCGTTGTGACCATGCCAGCCGATCATGACGCTTTCACCCGATGGCCGGATGATTTCTTCGATAACGAACCGTACCAGGGCGCGAGAGCCGTCCGGTGTCGCGTGACCCACGGTGTCGGTCAGCACGATGTGCCGGGCGCCGCAACTGATCGCTGTGGAGTACAACTTCTTGATGGTTTCCGGGAAAGCTCGCGTGGTGTCTTCGGTGACATACATCACGGGAACCTGACGCTGCACCGCGTAGGTGACGGCTTCTTCCGTCCGGCGGAGCAAATCGTCGATCGTCCAGTTTTCGACGTATTGTCGAATCAGACTCGAACCGAGGAATGTGGCGGCCTCGATCAGGACTCCCGTCTTCTGAACGACATCAATGATGGGTTCAATGTCCTTGATCGTCGTACGAGCCGCGCAGTTCGGCCGAATCTTGAGTTTGGACTTGGCGATCTCGGCGGCCAACGCGAGGACATCCGCATATGCGCGAGGGCCGGCGCCGGGCAAGCCGATGTCCAGCATATCGATACCTAGTTGCTCCATAAGATGAAGCAGGTGGATTTTATCGTCGATGCATGGGTCGGAAACCGTCGGCGACTGAAGCCCGTCACGCAGCGTTTCATCGTTGAGGTAAACGCGCTTGGAGGTCAGCGGCTTAGGGTGGCCCGTGAGGTTCCAATCGTAAACAAGTTTCTGCTGGTCCGGCATCAAATTACCTTTTGGCTACAGCGTATGGACTCTCATCAACGTAAAGCGTCTTGCATCTCTGGCACCGAAATACGTCTTTTCCGGGACCGGCCGACTTCCGGGCATCGGCGTCCAATTCTGTTATGCGTTTGAGTTTTCCGCCACAGGTGGGTTCTTTAGGATCAGTTGTTGGTATGTTGCAAACCGTCTGGCGTGGCGCCTTGACCTTCACTTCGTTCCTCCCGTAGCGAATTATAGCACCGTTGACTTAGCCCCATTTGAGCTTGCCCCGCAGCACGTCGAAATAGTCTTTCCCACTGGGAGCAATCAGTTTGACGACGTTTTGGGACTTCTCCACTCGCACCAGGTCGCCTGGAACCACGGGTAGTCCAACCTGGCCGTCGACCGTGAGGCGCACCTCGTCCTGCGTGGTTTTCAACGTCATTTCGATCCGAACGTCCGCCGGGAGTACGATCGGTCGATTCGTCAAGGTGTGAGAACAGATTGGCGTAACGATCATCGCGTTCATGCTCGGGTACACAATCGGTCCGCCTGCTGAAAGGTTATATGCGGTGGAACCCGTCGGCGTGCAGACAATGAGTCCATCCGATCGGAAACTGGAAACGTACTGGCCGTCAACTCGCGCCTCGAGTTCAATGATGCGAGCGAGCGTTCCTTTGTTGATGACAACGTCATTCAAGGCGCGGAAGGAATCGATCTTCTCGCCGGAACGCTCAATA
>Ga0137427_10001284_pt1 | contig 11487 bp, 14 predicted proteins | sample EasRivERMZT700_2_FD_102309 | JGI IMG/M metagenome (GOLD analysis project Ga0137427, IMG submission 102309) | Soil microbial communities from meander-bound floodplain in the East River, Colorado, USA - East River MetaG ERMZT700_2 | ecosystem: Environmental > Terrestrial > Soil > Floodplain ...
GGCAACCTCGACGGTTCGAAGGCGATCTTCCAGTTGTATCTGAATCCGCTGACGGCGTGGGTGTGGGCCGGCGGTGTGGTGATGGGCCTGGGCACACTGATCGCAATGCTGCCGAACAAGAAATTCAGACCGGCACGACCGGCCAGACCGGCGCGCGTGGAAGAGGCAAAGGAAGTTGAAACTGTTTCGTAGCGCTCTTCTCACAATAGTTCTCCTATCGACCACAGCTCACGCCGAAGATGAAGCGCGTTATAAAAGGCTCGCGGAGGGTTTCATCTGTACGTGCGGCTGCCGGCAGTTGCTCGATGGTTCGAACGGATGCAACATGATTGGCTGTCCGAACTCCATTCCGATGCGCGCCGACCTTCGCCGGATGATGGTTGAAGGCAAGTCGGACAAGGATATCCAATCGGCGTTCGTCGATAAGTACACATCGGTAGTTCTTTCTGCGCCCTCGATGACAGGATTCAACCTCACAGCCTGGGTCATGCCTTTTGCGGCACTGGCCGCCGGACTATTGGCCGTCTTTTTTGTCGCCCGAAACTGGCGAGCGAAGGCGGCGGGCGCAACACCGGTTGGACCGATCGATGTGAAGTATCAAAGCCGGGTTGAAGAAGAACTCAAGAAATACTCTCCGGAAGACTAATGATTTATCTTTTCTGCGGACTAATTGGTGGAGCCGTACTTGCCGTCGTCGTTAGTCCGCTTTTCCGGAAAGACGATTCATTGGATTCGGCGATCATCGAAGAAACGCAGTGGGACCTTCTTCAGCGCAAGAAGGAAATCATCCTGGGTAACATTCAGGATCTCGACTTCGAATACAAATGCGGAAAACTGTCTGAAGAAGACTACGGTAAAGTACGCTCCGAAATGAGTTCCGAAGCCGCCGCCGTACTTCAGCAAATTGACGACATCGAAAACTCCCAGGATCTCGATGCGCTGATCCGGCGCGAGGTTAATGCCCGCAGAAACAAAAAGGCCGCATCCCTAACGCTGAGCTGTCCAGGCTGCGGGACGAAGAACCCAAACACGAACAAGTTTTGTTCAGAGTGCGGGGTCAAGCTGAAGAGCTGATGAAAGCGCTCGTGAGCAGAATTCCCTTCTCGCTGCCGGTTTGGCTGCTGGCTTTGCACTCCACCGCCTTCGCGCAGGAAGGTCCCCGATCCACAGACGTACCGAACCACATGAGTATTCATACGTGGTTTATCATAGGTGCGGCCGGGGCGTTCCTTATCTGGTGCATCAGCTATACGCTTCAGCTTCAAAAGGAATCGATTGAACGCAAGAAGGAGCGAAGCGACCTGCAACAGCAGAAAGAAGAACTGCTGAACAAGATTGTCGATCTGGAGAACCGAAAAGAGGACGGCCAGATCAACGACCAGCAATACAAACGCGAACTGAAAGAACTGCGGTTTCGCCTCGCAAAAGTGTTTGAGAAGATCGCTCGCCCCGAGGCGCAAAAGCCGGCCAAGAAAACCTCGTGACCGCTCTGGCCCTTCAAGCCGACGACATCCGCAAGACATTTGGTACTTTCACCGCACTAGCCGGCGTCACCCTTCAAGTTCAGCGCGGGGAGTTCCTGGCTTTATTTGGTCGAAACGGCGCAGGCAAAACAACCTTTCTGAAGATTGCGGCGACTCTGATGCGTGCCACACACGGCAAACTTCAGATCGAAGGGCTGAACATCGAAGAGTCTGCGGAACAAATTCGCAGGAAGATCGGCTTTCTCTCGCACAATACTTACATCTACCGCGACCTGTCGCCCACGGAGAACTTGCGGTTCTTCGGAGCACTCTATGGCGTGCGCGACATCGAGGAGCGCATCCCGGGTTTGCTCGAACGTGTTGGCCTTCGCCGGCGGTCGAATGACCCGGTTCGCTCGTTCTCACGAGGCCTTCACCAACGCATCGGCATCGCTCGGGCATTTCTTCACAATCCATCATTGATCCTGCTGGATGAGCCTTACACCGGTCTCGATGCCAATGCCGTGCAGATGCTCGACGAACTACTGGATGAATCCGTTCGCGCCGGCAATACCGTGATTCTGACTACTCACGATATCAACCAGGGGTTGCGCGCTGCGACGCGGGCGGCGATCATCGATCGGGGCAAGCTCGTTTTCTCGAGCAACGCCGGCGATTCTGCGGTTCGGGACGCGTATTCGGAGTACGTGCGGTCGGGGGCCACTCGATGAAGTCGATAAGCTCCCTTTTCTTCAAAGACATCGTTGTCGAGTGGCGTAACAAGGAAGCGGTCAGCTCCATGTTCATGTTCGGTGTCCTCACGCTGGTGATTTTTAGTTACGCGTTCGATCCAAGCGGCACCGATAGATCACTTTTGACGCCGGGTATTCTTTGGATCTCATTCACTTTTGCCGGGATCATCGGGCTGAATCGCTCGCTCGCGATGGAAATCGACAATGAATGCATCCAGGGTTTACTGCTGGCTCCCCTGAGCCGGGGCGAGCTTTACCTTGGAAAGGTTGCCAGCAATTTCGCATTCATGATGATCGCCGAACTTTTGATGATGCCCCCCTTCGTGGTGTTGAACAATCTGACGTTCAGTTTTCAGATCATCGAAATCATCGGGGTTGCCGTACTTGGCACGCTCGGTTTCGTCTCGGTTGGGACGATTCTGTCGATGATCTCAGCGCACACAAGGATGAAAGAAGTCATCCTGGCGGTTCTTCAGATTCCGCTGACGATACCGGTAATCCTAACGTCCGTCGCCGCAACCGGGCAGATCCTGGCGAACGAAACTGAAGGAATTTCCTATGCGCTGATGATGCTCGCTGGGTTTAGTATTGTTTATTTGACCGCCTCGTATCTGCTTTTTGAGTACGTCGTGGAGGACTAAATGGGAAAGAGAATCCTCGGAATATCTTCAGTGGTTCTGATGATCGTCGCGCTCTATCTGATCTTTGTTTACGCCGGAGTTGATGCAGCTCAAGGTGAGCCATTCCGGATTTTCTATTTCCACGTTCCGGTACTGCTGCTTAGTTACTTGTCCGCGATTCTCCTGGGTTCGGCGTGCATCATGTTTCTCTACAATGCCGAAGCCAAATGGGATCGAGCTGGGGCTGTGGCGGCCGAGCTTGGCCTTGTTTTCGGAGGGACCGGCTTGATCAGCGGAATGATGTGGGCGAAACCGATTTGGGGCAAGTACTGGGTGTGGTGGGACGTTCGGCTTAACCTTCAGCTCATTCTCGTTTTGACCTTCGCCGCTTACCTGATGCTGCGTGCTTATCTACCGAATCAGGAAAAGCGCGCCACACTCTCGTGCGTGTTTGGATTGCTTGCGCTTGTCAATGTCCCCTTCAACTGGCTGGCGATCTACTTCGTCCCTACTCTTCAACACCCCAAACCAGTGGTCAGCCCTGGCGGCGGTGGCACGGATCCCGATATGGCGATCGCGTTCACCTGCTCGTTAATCGCCTGGTGCCTGACTTACTCGTACCTTTTCAGCACTCGCCTGGCAGTGGCACAGGTTGAACAAGAGGTGGAATATCTGGAGCAGGTGGTGCGCGCCTCATGACATACGTTTTCGCGGCATACAGCATTATCTTTTTGGGAATCTTTATACTCGCATGGTCGATCGTCTCACGCCAAAAGCGACTTGAAAGAAAGCTTGAGGACCTTAAGGAAGAGCTTCGGGATTCCGGCCGGAAATAAAAAGAGGTCGCTGCGACTCCGAGGAATTTGACCCCGGCCCTTTCGGAACCCTCCCGACGCTGCCCGTCTAGAAGCTTAAGCTGGAAGGCGCTACCAGTTCGTCGGAATTCTCTTCCGACAACACCGATCCGCGATTGGTTTCGTCGGATCGGCTCCAGCTTCCTAAACCACGAAACAAGATTCCCGCTTTGAATGTGGTATCTGCCGGTGTTCAAACCCTCGTGAATCGCAACGACCGGCGGACACTCTATGCTTGGGGTTTTTGCACGTCAATCACGAATTTTAGTTTTCCCACAAGAAAGTTTAGAGTTGTGGAAGCGTGTTGGAAAAGCTGTACTGAAAATGGCAGGCAAAAATGGAAATGGTCGCTGTGGCACCGATTTATTTGACCCGACCCTTTCGGAAGCTTCTCGACGTTGCCCGTCTTGAAGTATCAACTGGAAGGTGCTACCGGTTGCCGAGTGTTTCTCCCGTCAACGCCGATCAGCGATTGGTTTCGATTGATCGGCTCCAGTTGCCTAAGCAACGAACAAAGCTATTAACCCCATCCGTCGCCATCTGCCGGTGTTCAATTCCTTCGTGAACCACAACGACCGAGTGAGAATGTACGCCTGTCAACTTCATCCGTCAATCCGGTATTTTTCGTTTTCCACAAGAAAGTTTGAGCTTGTGGAAACATGTGGAAAACGTGGTACAGAACGATCACTTGCGGACCACATCACGAGAGTTGATCATCTTCTCAAGCCTTGAAAACTGCTCGAGCATCTTCTACTGAAACCGGTCGGTCTTTTCGTGAAGAAACGCGACTTCGAGTTCAGCTTTGACGTTCACTTCGTATTCAATCTCGGAACGGATGCGATCCTTCTCCGACTGCCGGTTCTGACTGATCAGAACGAATATCGAAAGGAAGATCGCTTCCAATGAAACGATCATCGTCAACAAACCGAACGGGAACGGATCGAACTGTGGAATTCCGAGATCGATCGTGTTAATGGCGATCCAGGTCGGCACATTCGACCTTCTATCACAAGCTTGTAGCGCCGGTCCATGGCTGCCCGATAGAATCGAGGGTCAATGCCAGTCAGTGTGAAGAATCTCGGAGTGGTTGCCCTCATCGTGCTTCCATTGATCGCAATGGCGGTCGTGAAACTCGCGCCGCGCTTTTCGACACGCTCCAGAATCTCATCGGTGACCTTCATGCCAACGCGTTTCGCCGGACCGCAGGAAAGCGCACACCTGGCCGAGGATGTTCGGAAGAAGCTCGAGGAATCGATCATGGGGATTGAAGGCGTGAGGATCACAAATCAAGCTGAGGCGGACGCACTCATCTCAACGTCAGTTACCGTTGACGGCGCCCTGATTCAAGTCGGTTTGCGCGTGATGGACGCGCGAACCGAACAGGTCCTCTTCGCGACTCCTTACCAAAGCACAGTCGACCGGTACCCAGAAATGATCCGTGTCGCGTCGGCTGCGTTAAGACGAGCCCTGGAATAAAGGCACGATCCCAAACTAGCCGTGAGCAGCCTTTGCTTCAATTTTGCGGATCGTGTGCTTCAATTCATGGATCTGGCGCCGCAAATCGTGAAGGTGCTTGTGATCGTGAGTCGAGATCAGTTTCTCGCGCTCCAACTTAAGCTCGTTGATCTTGTGCTTCAGCTCCGATTTTGTGTGGACCACCTGTTCGGTAAAGCGCACGTGCGGTTTCTCGATATCAAGAACGGCGGCCAGTTCATCCATCAGCCGTTCTTTGTTTTTTCCATGAACGCCTTCGATCTGCGCGAACTTTAGAGCTTCGTCACGCAGTTTCACGACGGTCATCTTCTCGAGATCTTTCCATTCCATAAAGAGACCTCCGCGTCTGAAGTTGTGATGTCAGTTTATGAATGGAATTATACGCCCGCTGTCCAGTACCTGATCGTTAACGAAATCTGATGCTGTTCAAAATGTCCTCGAATGAATTGCTGTACGCCGAAAATTCACTCTGGGGAGCGACGCCTACAAAGTAATAGAACATCCCATCGGGAGCCACCAGAGTGACAAGCCAACCCGATTCACGTTCACCGACGGGAGACTGATTGGAGATTTCCGTCAACAGTGCATTCTGTCCTCCGACTCGAAGGCGTTCGTGATTACGTGCCGACCGGAGCTGTGGATTCGATTGCCTGAGATCCGCGATGAGTTGATCGGTCGCAGCGGAAAGAGTCAGACGTCCATCACGGTCGTCGTCATGTGGTTCGAATGTAGCGACCATCATTCCGTAAGCCAGCGATCCCGAAACGATCCCTCCGTTGGGCGCGAGCGTGAAGGCGCTTCCCTGACCATAGGCTCTCCAGTTATCGGGATGACGCAACCGCATGTCGCCGGCTTGAAAATCGACTAGTCGACCTGAGGGTCTTTGTGGTCGGCCATTACGTGTACCGTTGTCGCGGTTTGCTGTCGAAGAGCCATTTCTTGTCGACGCTGGTGCACTGGCCAAGGTGCGTCTCACGTCCTGAAATCCCGGTGAATCCAGGCGCGAACCAGACGGTGCGCCGCCCAGCTTGACGATTTCGTTATTTACACTACCAATACGATTGTCGGGATTTGGGTGGTCGCTGAAGAACTCCGTAGCGCGGCCTCCGTTGCCTTCAGCCTGCAGTCTTTCGAAAAACTGGGCCATTGCTTTGGGATCGTAGCCGGAGTCATACAACATCTGTGTCGCCATCAAGTCCGCTTGCTGTTCAGCATCCCGGGAGTACTTCATTAGAAGGGAGCTCGTGGCAAAACTAACACCGAGTTGCGCGAGAACCGATCCCATAGAGTTGCTGTCACCGAGCACGCCCCCCAGGATCGCTAACGGCGCCTGCGCAAGGTAGGCTTTTGAAACCTGATTTGTTCCGTGGCGCAACACGACGTGAGCGATTTCGTGGGCGACAACACCGGCCAACTGCGCTTCGTTAGCCGCTGCCTCAAATGTCCCGCGATTCACATACACGAATCCGCCCGGCAACGCGAACGCGTTGATACCCTTGTCATTCACAATCTTGAACTGGAACGGATACTGCTGTCCGCCCGGCGCCTTGGACGCGAGGCGCCTGCCAAGATCGTTCAAATATGCCGTGGCCCGGCCGTCGTTGATGATTTGAAGCTGTGACTCTGCTTCCCTCGATACCTGCCGGCCCATCTCAATATCCTGTTGAGGCGAGAAAAGATTCCAGCCTGGCTTGAGTTGTGTACGGTCCGCCAAAGCCGGGATCGACACGGCAAGTATAAGTAAGGCAATAAACCCCTTTGAAATGCGACGCATAAGCCTTTATGTCTCCTTATCCGTATAGAAATAGACGAAGGCAAGTTCAGAACATGAGTGTCAAGAAATGTAAATGCAGTTCTGATACCAGTATTTCTACGGAACAAGTACCGAGCGGCCAAAGACTTGACCAGCGGCCAAACGTTGCATCACGTCGTTGATTTTATTCAGGGGGTAGGTTTGTATTTCTGAATGGATACGTCCGCCGGCAGCAAGACGAAGAAGTTCATTCAATTCGGCTCTGCTGGCGACTCGCGAAGGAACAATCCGCACACCGGACCGAATCAAATCACCGGCCAGCCACGAGAGTGGCTGAGATGGAATGCCGACAACCAACATCACACCATTTCGTCTCAGTCCATGAAAAGCCGCTTGATAGGCTTCCACAGCGGTCGCACACACCAGCGCCACGTCGACTTTGTTCCTGGGATCCTTGAACCACGAAGCCGCCTCGTCAGCGGAGACTCCAACATCGGCTCCGAGAGTTTTGGTCGCATCCAGCTTTTCAGGCTTCACGTCGACCACAGTCACACGCGCATTCGAGAGTTTTCCGAATTGAATCCCGTAGTGGCCCAATCCCCCCGCTCCCCAGACGCCGAGGTGAATCGAACTGTCGAGTTTCACTTTGGATAGTGCGCTGAACACCGTGCCTCCGGCACAGAATAACGGCGCCGCATTGGCTAGCGGCAGACCCTGCGGTATGCGTATCGCATGACTCTCCCAGGCGACAATGTATTCCGCGAATCCACCATTAACCGTCACCCCCGTTACCTGAGAAACATCGCAGAACACTTCGAGATCCTTGCGGCAGTACTCGCACTGACCACACGTGTAATAGAACCATGGAATCCCTACGGTATCCCCTTCGCGAAGTTCGTGAACGCCTGTACCAACCTTGACGACCGTTCCCGCAACCTCGTGACCCATGATTACCGGCATCGGCATCCGCGACTTGAAGCCCTCCCACTCGCCTTGCGCGACATGGACGTCACTATGACAGACGCCGCAGGCTGCAACACGAACCAACACCTGTCCGTTCGCGGGTTCCGGCGACTCCACGTCTTCGATGACCAGTGGTTTACCGAACTCTCTCAACAACGCGGCTTTCATGAGCACCTCGCAAAGGTGAGAGAATCTATCACGACCACTATGGATACATTGTTGGATCTTGTTCCGGAGCTTCAACGGCTCGGCAAACGAGAAGCGGTACGTTGGTCTAATGGCCTGCGGAAATGGATTTGGACGTACTCCGACTTATACGCGCACAGCATGGCCGTTGCGGAATGGCTGAACATAAACGGAATAGTCAAGGGCGACCGCATCATCATTTGGGGCGAGAACAGGCCGGAATGGCTGGCGATATTCTGGGGCGCCATTTGGAAAGGCGTGGTGGTCGTTCCGGTCGATTTCCGGTTTTCCGCGGACCTGTTGCAGCGGATTCTTCGAGAGTCGTCAGCAAAACTTCTGATCTACGGCAACTCGGTTGATGTCACAAATATCAAGATCGAACACATTCCTTTTGATGACATATCCAGTCTGTCCACTGTGCAACCGCCGGTTCCCGCGCAGGTCACGGCCGAAGATGTCGTCGAGATCGTTTATACGTCAGGCACGACAGGCGAACCCAAAGGCGTTGTCCACCGGCATCGAAACATCTGCTCTAACCTGGAGCCGTTTCGGAAAGAGATTCTGAAATACCGGCATTGGGCTATTCCCTTTCAACCCGTCCGCCTATTGAATCTTCTCCCGCTCAGTCACATGTTCGGCCAGTCTCAAGGCCTTTTCATCCCTCTCTTGCTGGGTGGCAGTGTGGCATTCACCGAAGAGATACGACCCTCCGCCATCATGCGGTTCACGCGCGCGCAGCGGATTTCCGTCATCGTCTCTGTGCCTCGGATTCTCGAGACGCTTCAAAGCGAAGTTAAACGGCGATTTTCCCTTGCCAATCCACCTGCGATGAAAGGTTGGCCCGGTGTGCTACTCCGCTGGTGGAAGTTTCGCAACATTCATTCGCAGTTTGGTTGGAAGTTCTGGTCATTCGTCGTCGGTGGCGCGAAGGTCGATCCCGAACTCGAAGAGTTCTGGTCACAACTCGGCTATCTCGTCATTCAAGGCTATGGTTTGACCGAGGCTAGCCCTGTAGTTGCCGTAAACCACCCGTTCAATGCGCGACGTGGTTCGCTCGGCAAAGTTGTTCCGGGACAGGACGTGATGATCGCTCCCGACGGCGAAATCATGGTCCGCGGCGAGAGCGTTACAGGAAATCGAGGCGAGTGGTTAAGCACCGGAGACCTTGGAGAGATCGATGGCGAGGGGCGGCTCTACTACCGCGGCCGCAAAAAGGACATGATCGTTACGCCGGAAGGTCTCAACGTGCATCCCGAGGACGTCGAGGCGGTGCTCAACGCGTCCCCTCACGTTCGCGATAGTGCGGTCGTGGGTAACGATCAGGTACACGCTGTTTTGATTCTATCGAATGGTTTGACCGATCCCGCCTCGATAGTAAGTCAGGCCAACGAAAGACTTGAGGCCCATCAGCGCATTCGTGCCTGGACCATATGGCCCGACGCTGAGTTTCCCAGAACCGCATCAACGATGAAACTGAAGCGGCATGAAGTCGCTCGACGAATCGCATCCGGTGCTCCAACGCCCTCTGCACCAGCGCCGAAGTCTGCACTCGACGAGTTGCTCCAGCGCAGGCCCGATGCAAGGCTGGCCGAAGACCTCGGAATATCGTCGTTGGAGCGCGTCGAACTGCTTTCCGAGATGGAAGGCCGTTATGGTGTTGAACTGGACGAGTCAGCTTTCGCCCAGGTGAAAACCGTCGGCGAATTGAAACAGATTGGAACCGTTACTCAGGCTGATCGCGTCTCGACGACCAGATTTCAGAACTGGCCGGCTTCTTTTCCCATTCGACTATTGCGAACGCTGCTCCAGCACGGTCTGGCGCTTCCGCTGTTTCGGCACTATATTCCGCTGACTGTGAATGGTCTGGAACATCTGGGGACGGTAGCCGGCCCGGTCATCTTCGCCGCGAATCATACGAGCCACCTGGATACGATTGCCATCGTCGCGGCTTTGCCAGAAGAATGGCGGCGACGCCTCGCACCGGCAATGAGCAAAGATTATTTCAGGGATTGGTTCGAAGGCCGCTCATGGAAAACAGGACTTCAATACCTGCTTGCACGCATTGCGTTCAACACTTACCCATTACCGCAGGAAATGGCCGGCGTGAAGGGTGCGCTCCTCTATACAGGAGAGCTGGTCGGGATGAACTACTGTCCTCTCGTTTACCCGGAAGGACGTCGTACGGCAGATGGGGCAATTCATGCTTTTCGTCCCGGCATTGGACTGATGGCGGTTCGCCTTCAGGTACCGGTCATTCCCGTCAACATAGCCGGCCTCTACGAGGTGTATTCCATGCACCACGATTGGCCCAAAGCCGGGCCGGTCCGAGTTACCTTTGGACAGCCCATTAAGTTTGCTTCAAACACGCCCTTTCAAGCGGCGGCCGACGCCATCCATGCTGCGGTATCCGAATCCAAAAACCGGCGGTCATAGACCGCCGCTACGGAGTCCAGCGGGTGACGTCCTTCGGAAACTCCTTCCAGCCGAGACCGACCCGCGGATGAAACACCCAGATCTCCGATTTGGCGTAGTCCTCCGGTTTCGGACCGTAGCCGTACTTTTCTTTGGAGGCCTCAGACAATCGTCCACACAGGTCGCGATCGGGAGACTTCAATTCCTTAGCAGCGCCACGTAAGGCAATCACATTCATGGCGTCATCCAGATGAACGCATATTTCGGGATTAGCCATCATGTTACGATGTCTTCGGGTTTCAGGACTTCCTCCAAAGTAAAGAGCATCGTCCAACCACAGACCGTCAACCGGCGTGGCGTGCGGATGTCCTTTTTCGTCGACGGAGCAAACCCAGTAGTGCTTCGCCTCGGCCATACGTTTTGCTACGTGCGACCAGGGAAGCAGCCCGGCCTTGTTGTTCGGAACACCGTAATCCTTCGGCATTTTCGGACGACTTGCCTTCATGTTGTCTCCTTCGATGTTTGAATTGGTAAGATAGTTTTCACATCATGCCGAAGACGCGAACCGATCTCACGAAAAAGCTTTCGGATCTGGAGCGGAGGACGCTCAAGGGTAGCTCGAAGGCAATCGACAAGCAGCACAACGAAGGAAAACTCACTGCTCGAGAGCGCATCGCGAAACTGTTGGACGCCGGAACATTCGTCGAAGAATTCATGTTGGCTGAAACACCAGCGATGGATTTCGGGATGGCGGAACGAAAACAACCAACCGACGGCGTCGTCATCGGCTACGGCAAAATTGATCGACGGACGGTTTATGTTTTTGCTCAGGATTTCACTGTCATTGCTGGAACCGTCGGCAGCGCTCACGCCGAGAAGATCGCCTACGCCATCCATAGCGCTCGCAAAATAGGAGTGCCTGTGATTGGTCTGTACGACTCCGCCGGTGCTCGCATCCAGGAAGGACTGGAGGTAACCAAGTCGATTGGA
>Ga0137427_10001287_pt1 | contig 11479 bp, 17 predicted proteins | sample EasRivERMZT700_2_FD_102309 | JGI IMG/M metagenome (GOLD analysis project Ga0137427, IMG submission 102309) | Soil microbial communities from meander-bound floodplain in the East River, Colorado, USA - East River MetaG ERMZT700_2 | ecosystem: Environmental > Terrestrial > Soil > Floodplain ...
AACGCAACGATCGTTTTCAACGACATCGTCAACATGCACGCGCGGATGTTCTCGGAGTTCCGCCAGAACGCCATCTGGCTGATCAATCAGGACATCGAGCCTGCACTTTTGAAGATGCAGTTCCCTGGGACCGGCACGGCTGTTCCGGCCTATCTGCCTCCCGGCGGTCTTTCGGCCACTCCGTTCGGTACGTTACTCGGACGTCCCGTGGTTCCGACGGAGGCTGCTCAGGCGCTCGGCACCGAAGGCGACATCATTCTCACCGATCTGCAGCAGTACATGTCTGCGCTGAAAACCGGTGGAATCCGCCAGGATGTGTCCATCCATCTCTGGTTTGACTACGACGTCACGGCGTTTCGGTTTGTGTTGCGCGTCGGCGGTCAGCCGTGGTGGAAGGCTGCCATCAGCCCGAAGAACGGATCCAACACACGTTCCAGCATCGTCACGCTGGCAGCGTAAGCCAACCCACGCATCAACGACCGTTAAACCGTTAACCCGAAATGGCGGCCTGAATGGGGCCGCCTTTTCTTTTTGGAGAATTCAGACCATGCTAAACGGACTTCTTGTTGAGAACGCAAAGATCGTGGTTGGCGCGATCGGGCTGGCCAATGCCGGCGCCATCGACGGCGACCGCGTTTCGCTGAAGAACTACGGTCGAGTCGCAATCATCTTGGCCATCGACCCGGGCGCAGGAACCGCCGCCACTGCGGTCACGCTCAAGCAAAGCAAGACCGTTGACGATTCCCCGTCGACTGAGAAGGCGCTGGAGTTCACAAAGATGTGGAAGAACGCGAACAATGCCGCATCCGATACTCTGGTGGAGACAGCGGTCGCTGCCAACACATTCAGCACGAGCGTCGCGGCGGCCTCCGAATTGTTCGTGATCGAGGTCAAAGCCGACGATCTCGATGTCGCGAACGGCTTTGATTGCGTTCGCATCGCGCTAAGCGACCCGGGTTCGGACTCCACGCCGGTTGCGGTCATCTATGTTCTATACGAGCCCCGCTACTCCGGCGCGACGCCTCCGAGCGCGATCGTCGACTAAACCATGCAAACAGGTCTGCGTCTGATCACGCCTCCGTCGGTAGAGCCGCTCGATTCGGAGTGGATGCGTTTGCATTCCGTCGTGGATCTCCCGGTATCGGAGGATCTTCTCCTCGATTCCTATATCCGCGCCGCACGAGTCGAAGCGGAGAAGTTGACTGGGGAAGTGTTTGTGACGCAGACCTGGGAACTGACGCTCTGCGGGTTTCCTGCCGGGCGTCAGTCCATCCTCTTACCCAAAAAGCCCGTTCAATCGATAACTCAGATCGCTTACGTGGACACCGCAGGCGACGACCAGATCTTTGGCACGCTCGAAGGATCCCCGGTAGCTATCCAGGAATACCGACTGATCGCGGATATTGAGCGGCCGCTGGTTGCCCTCAATCTGAATTATGAGTGGCCCGTGCCGGCAGTCGTGGACCACGCCGTCCGGATCCGGTTTGTCGCCGGCTACACGGATGATGAGTGTGTTCCCGAAGACAAGAAGATCGGGATCGCGCTGGGCGCCGCGTTCTTCTACCAGAACCGCGAAGACGTTGTGGAGTTTCCACAGTATGTTCGAAACCTTCTCGGAGTCCCGAAGGTCGGGTGATGAGCAGCAACTCGGAAATCGCCCGGGTTCATCTGGCAGAAACACAATTCAAGCTTCGACCGCACCTGGTAGCTGACAGAAAAATTGCCCTCGATTCGCCGCTGAGGGTGACGCTCGACCAATTGCTGACACCTGAAACCGTCGAAACACTCCGACGCATGGGATTAATCCCGAATAAATGCTCGCTCCAATAGACAAAATCTCAAATCCTCGCGGCAACGACATCATGCAGATCGTTGTGACCACCCGCTGTGATCGCAATTGTTCGAACTGCACGCAGCTTCTGCCGTTCCGTGTGGACTATGCCTTCATGTCGACCGAGTGCTTCGAGCAGGCCTGCATCTCAGTCGCTGATTGGCCCGGCCTCGTGGCGATGTTTGGTGGCAACCCCTGCGTGCATCCTAAGTTTCCAGAGCTCTGCCAGATCATGGCGCAGCACATTGCGCCAGAACACCGAGGCCTCTGGACCAACAATCTGATGAAGCACGGCGAGATCGCCGCGCAAACCTTCGGTAAAGGCAAGGGGCGGTTCAATGCCGGCGGCCTCAACCTGAACGCGCACACCAACACAGCCGCGGCAGACGAGATGAACCGGTGGTTCCCTGGCCGAGTGATTCCTCAGAGCATCCATACGCCGGCGAAACACGCTGCGCTCCTGGTCGACTATCGCGACTTCGGAATCACTGAGGAGCAGTGGCCGGCCAAGCGCGAGGCCTGTGATTACAACCGTGACTGGTCTGGCGCGATAGTGGGCCGTGACGGCGGACCCTATGGGTATTTCTGCGAGATTGCGGCCGCGATGGACGGGATCCGCGGCGAGAACAGCGGTATTCCTGCCACTCCAGGTTGGTGGAAACAGCGCATGCCGGCGTTCGAAGCCCAGGTGAAAAACTGCTGTGACCGCGGCTGCGGCGGACCGCTACGTGACAAAGGGAACATCGATATCGAGGAGACCTATCGCGTTTCGAAATCGTTCCTGCCGCTGGCCGTCGATCGCCGAAACCTTGGCACGAAAATTGAGCAAGTGGACCAGCTAAACAGCAAGTGCGCGCGCTCCACGGATTATGCGAGGGCAACGGCTTGAATCCTGAATCTAAATTTGCGATTGACTGGTGGAAAAACCGGCACGCGGCGCCGCAAGGCTATTTCCCCAACATGGAGCAGCACAAGAACTGGCGGCTGTATCCGGAAATGGCTCCATGGTTCGTTGCGATTGCTGAACCACGGCCGGAAGATACCGCACTGGAAATCGGCGCGGGATACGGACAGTGGATGGCGCCAATGAGTAGGCTGGTCAGGCGCGTAGATGGTTTTGATATCCATCCATCGCTGGTGACTAAATTCAACGAACTACTCGGCAGTGTCAGCAACGTGCGCATGCGCCTTGGCGATGGCACGAGTATCCCGGTAGAATTCTTCGTCGGCGAATACTCACTGATCTATTCCATCTCCGTGTTCCAGCACATGCCGCGCGCGATTGTTCATGGGTACATCAAGGAAGCCACTCAGATATTGGCCAAAGACGGACGCTGCGTCTTCCACTTCAGACACGCCGACAACAACGGTCCGTACTCGAAAGACATTGCAGTTGACCACAAGGGCGACTGGTCGGTTGGTTGGACTGAGCAGGAAGCGGTCGATGCTTGCGCTGCTGCTGGATTGAAAGTCGTCAAGGTTGATGCGGGCGGAAATTCTCTGATTGTGAAAGCGGTCCACGCGTGAAAGTGATACCGGAAGAGGACGTCCTGCTGCACGGTTCGATCGCCGAGTGGGAAAAGTTCATCGCGAACGACCGTTCACCTACTGGGCTCGACATCTATCCGGACATTTTCCACAACGGGATTCTGTTTCCGCTTCAGCGCATGCGCGAGACCGAAATGATGATAGCGATGGCTCGCACGATCAACCCGAAGCGAGTTATGGAGATCGGATCGGACAAGGGCGGCAGTTTCTATCATTGGGTCAAGGCGTTCAGCCCTGAGAAGGCCATCGCGATCGAGATCCGGGGAATTCCATTCGAAGAGAGTTTTCCGCGTGCGTTCCCCGACACCCAGTTCTTCTTTGCCGCCGACTCGAGCTATGACCCGGAGATTGTCCGCGCGGTCAGCAGGTTCATTGGTCCGGGATTTCTGGACTGCATTTTCATCGATGGCGACAAGGGCGGGTTTATGAAAGACGTCCAGTCATACCTGCCAATGGTTCGACGTGGAGGCCTTATCTTCTTGCACGACGTCACGGAAGTCGAAAGCGCACGTGAGGCGATGCGATTCTGCGAACGTGAATACAGGATGCGCACGGAGGTCTTTGTTGACACCTTCGAATACGACGAGATCCACCGAAGGGAGTTGTCAGGGATTCCACCAGCAGACGCCTATGAGGGCTGGTTCCGATACTGGAAGCGCTCGAGCTGCGGGGTTGGCGTGATCCATGTCTAAGCTGGTCCTTGCCAACATCGACTATCGCCGGCACATGACCGACGAGGGCGAGCAGCTGCAGGCGGGCCTCGAGGCGGCAGGATGGATCCTCGTCGGCGCCGGCTACGGCGATGGCTGCCGTGACGTGCCGACACTTCTCGATCGACACAGGCCGGAGGCCGTGCTTGTCGCTGATCGACGCGACTGGGATCCGGCCAGCCCGGGATCGTTCCGCAAGGACATCGGCTTTACGGACCTGAGCGAGCTCGCCCGCCATGTGGAGATCTTCAAGCTCTGCGTCGTTAAGGACGCCGGCGGTATGCAGGACTACCATCGCCGCTTCTGCGAAGACATCGGCGCTGATGCAATCGTGACCTACTATCACGACCAAAGCGTGCGGCCGCTGAATCCGTGGATGTTTCGCTATGAGACCATCCGGACCTATCACAGCGTTGACGCGACACTGGAAATCGAGTGGCCGCCCCAGCGAAAGAGTGCCGCGGTGTCTGGTGCGATTTCGGATGCCTATCCGCTTCGTCGAGCCGTGGCCCTCAACCGGAAGACGGTCCGTGTGGACGTTATCAATCATCCGGGCTACTCGAACAGAGGTTGCGTCACGCCGAAGTATTTGAATTATCTCTCGCAATACCGCGTGCACGTCGCGACAGCATCCCGGTTCGGCTTCGCCCTGCGCAAGATCATCGAATCGGTAATGATGGGAACGATTCCGGTGACGAATCTGCCCGCTTACGATGAGCTGCCGATGATCGATGGAGCCCTCGTTCGCATTTCGAACAACGCAACCCTGAACGAGATTCAGGCTGCTATCGAGTATGCCGATAGAGCCTGGAACATCGAAGAGCGGGCCAACTACGCGGCTCTCGCCAGAGCATTTTATGACTTCAGGGCTACCGGCAAGGCGCTCGACGCGGCGATCGCGGCGGCAGCGGCAGCCAGGAGAGTGTCCGCGTGAAGGCAGTAGAGGCGTTGGTGTTCCCGCTGTATCAGCCGATCGAGGTGCCAGCCTTCGCGCATTGCAGCGCCCAGCAGCCCTGCTGGGAGCGTTTGGACCTCATGATGCCCTATATCGCCGGCGCCGGGACGATTTTGGATGTTGGCTGCCATACCGGATGGTTCTGCCGTCAACTCTCCCTTGCTTACGGATTTCAGACCATCGGCATAGATCGTTCCCCCGAGTGGATTGCGGCCGCAAAAGAACTCCATCCTTCGGGTAATTATTGCCTTGGTGATGTTGCAGAGACGGAACTCCCCCAAGTCGATATCGTCCTGTGCTTGAGTGTTGCGATGTACTTTGGCGACGCTTCTGAGGCTATCTTCTGGAAACTGAGCCATGCTGCGAGGACGATGTTTTTGGATTTCGGTGGCATGTATGCCACGTCGATGCCATTCGATGAATCAACCGCGATTCAATGGATGCTGAAGCACAGCGTCTTTTCGCGCGGATCCCTGATCGGGCGCAGTTCAATTCACCGTCCCATGTTCATGTTCTCTCGATGATTGTCTGGGTTTTCGGCGGCACCGCCGTCGGCAAGAAACGGTTCATTGATCGGGCGGTCGAGACTCCAGCCCGCTTCGGATTGCCGATAGGCATTCGTGGAGTATGGCTGGCCGATGGCGAGTCCGAGACCGGCCAACTACTGCAGCAGGCTGCACATGGGCCGATACTCGTCCGTTGGCAATGGGGCCGGGAATCACGACTCACCGAGATCGCGGAGTGCGGCAAGGTCGAGCAGCAAATCTACCTCGTGAAAACAGACCTCTATCTACAGGCTGGCCGTGTCATCGCGCGCGAAGGTGAACTCAAGTGGCCCGAACTTACGTTGATGCGTGAAGCTGAGGATGTCGATCGTGCGGTGCAGGCGCTTTCGATGAAGCACGGAATCGCCGTGCGATTCGTGGACGGCAACGAATGAGAATCCATGGCTTTGTTGTCAGTTGCGACTATTCCGATCACCTGACAAAGTCCCTGCCCTTCTGGGCACCCTCCCTGGACACCTTGACGGTGGTGACCGATCTGAAGGACGAAGCGACCGTTGCGGTCGCGAAGGCCCATGATGCCTCGGTATTCCGTACCGATGCGTTCACTCGCAACGGCGCCGCCTTCAATAAGGGACTGGCGCTCGCCGAAGCTTACGCGGCCGCGGCACCCAAGGATTGGGCGCTGCTCTTCGATGCGGACATTACCCCAGAGAAGGATTGGAGAGACAAAACCAGGCTGGTGGAGCGCGGCTTTCTGTACGGTGCTGCGCGCTATGACGAATCCAGTAAGCGGATCAGCGACGACTCCCACGGGTATGGCTGGTTCCAGTTGTTCCACTCGCAGGACCGGATTGCGCTCGAGACCCCGGTGTTTGAGACCTGCTGGACGCACGGCGGCAACTACGACTCCGCGATCATGTTGCGGTGGAGAAACGCCGGACGGCTCGCGCCGGCACTGCCGATCCAGTTGACTCACGCCGGGATCGGTCCATCGGAGAACTGGTACGGCCGCGGGAAGCGCACCGAGTTTAAGGCCATGAAGCAGGAGCGGGCGAGACGTGGGGGTGGGTGGGAAGGCCTCGATGGGGAGAGGCTTGGCGCCGCTCATTAGCGGGATCATGCCCACCCGGGGCAGGCGTGAATACGCTCGCCTGGCCGTCGACTGTTTCCTTGCTCAGGACTACCCGAAGAAGGAGCTGGTCATCCTGGACGATGAGGATTGCCCGTCTTTCGCTGAAACGCCGACAGATCCACGGATCCGATATAAGCGACTCCCTGTGCGTATGAGCATCGCAGAAAAAAGAAACCAGTGCTGCGAGATGGCGGCTGGCGACCTGATATGCCACTTCGACAGCGACGACTGGAGCTCGCCCGACCGTGTTTCTAGCCAGGTTAAAACGCTACTGGACTCAGGTAAGAGCTTAGCTGGCTATCACGCGATCCTGTTCTACGAGCCCGCCGTGAATCGGGCTCTTCGCTATGCGGGATTCGCTGGCATCAACCTCGGATCCAGCTACCTGTACAAGCGTTCCCTGTGGACCATGGCTCGCTTCACGGATCGGGGACAACGGACCGAGGACTATCACTTCATGCGGGCGGCAGACCGCGAGTTTGTTTCCAAAGACGGCAGCCGGTATCTAGTGGCGCGCATCCACAGCGACAACACGAGCCATAAAGATACGTCCGCGGATCCGTGGCGGCCGGCATCCATCAGCGATCTTCCAGCAGGGTTCCCACGTTGATGAACAGCATCGACGTAGACATACAGCGAAGCTGGCCGCAGCCTTTTTGGGACGTGGTTCGTGATTGGCTGGACTTCAAGCCTTCTGCGCGTGAAGTAAATCGACGCCGCGAAATTGCGAAATTTTACGGTTGGCCGCCCATGCGATATCGCTGGCCAGTTCCACCGCCCCAACCCGCCCCGCCGAGTAAAAAGTAAATGTTTAAAGGCGGGGCGGGCAAACTGGACCGGCTGATGACGCTGCAACGGCTACCGGACCCCGATGGTCCGAAGAACGACGAAGGCGAACTCACGGAACTCCCGGTCAACGAATTTGAAAACGTTCGGTGTGCCTATGAACCATTGGGCGGCAGGGCCTTTCCGGAACGTGAGAAGCGCCACGCCGAGACGACAGCACGCTTCCGGCTTCGGTATCGCAGTGCCATCAACGTCCAGATCCTTTCGGAAAGCTACCGCGTGCTTTACATCATCGACCACAGTACAAGCCCGGCAGTGACTCGGCGTTTCCGAATTACAGGGGCGGACGTCATTGGCCGTCGCGACGAGATCCATATCGAGGTTTCGGAGATCCGTTAATGCTCGGCGTTGAGGCTGCCGTCCGGTTGCTGGCTTTGCAATACGCGCCGCTGTCTGCCCTTATCGGGACCAGGTTTACTCCTGACGAGGCGCCGCAAGCCTCTGCCACGCCAGCCATCGTCTATAGCCTTAACGATGACCGGCGCGAGAGCAACCTCTCGGATGACAGCAGAGGGATCAGCGGGTTGGTTATCACCAGAATCCAGTTCGTCTCCATGGCCACCGACACGCAAAGCTTTAGAGCCTGCAAGCGCGTCCACGGGTTTCTGCATGATGCCATCCACGGGTTCAGGGGGTCAGTCGCGAATTCAGCATCGCCAGCGGAGTCGCTATTCATCCACCGGATTGACCACAAGTTGGGCTTCAGCGACAACGGAATCGTGACTCAGATGCGAATCGTCGAATCGATCGCTGAGGTCTATCACGCCGAGAGGCCGCCCAGCTAAATCGGTGCTGTTAATTTTCTGTTCGCTTTGAGGCTCGCCATCCGGCGGGCCTTTTTCATTTCACGTCACTTTTGAGGAGGTAACTCACAATGCCCGGAACTGAATCCAAGGGTCGAATTGGGTACGGGGTCAAAATCTACTGGGGCAGCGCTGCGAGCCCGCCAGTGTTCACGCAGATTCCCGAGGTCGTCAACATCACGGGCATTGGTAGAACCAGGCCACGGGTGGACATCACAACCCTGGACAGCCCCGACGAGTCGATGGAATACACGCGCGGACTGAAGGACGGCAAGCAGCCGACCATCACGATGTGGCGCACGTCCGAAACGATGGCTCTCGTTGAAAGCCTGATCGCGTTGACGGAATTTCCCATCCGCGTCATCTATCCCGCATTTGAAGACGATCCGTCCTTCCAGCAAACCTTAACGGCAATTCCGCTGGATGACGACGGCGGAACCATCGCCCCGAACGACCCGCAGCAAATCGTTTTCCAGTTCGCCATTGACGGCAGCATCGCCTATGCGGAACTGCCATAGAGGAGATTCATGAGTTTGAAGATTGCAACGCGTGAAGACATCGTCAACTGGGGGAAGCGCAAGCTCTACGACTTCGTTTCCCCAGACAAGCAGATCCACGTACGGCTCCAGCAACTGAACGCGAAGGAGCTGGAGCGGATCATCAAGTACGAGAAGTCCGGGAAAGTGAACCGGCCTCTGCTGGTCGTGCTCAGCGTCGTCAACGAAGAGGGGAATCGGATTTTCGGCGACGACGATCTTGACATTATCGAAAAGACGTTCTCCCTTGAGGCGCTGATCGCGATCTGCCGTCACATCGAGGGCGAGAACGGCCTCGGTCCCAAGGTCGAGGCGGAGCCAGACGACGCTGAGGGAAACTCCTTCGCGACCCTTTCCTAGTCTTCTCCTTTCGCCTGGCGTCCCACCTCCACATGATCCGCGAGGAAATGATGGAGCGGATGTCGGCGGAGGAGTTTCTGTACTGGGTCGCGTACTTCCGGCTAGAGCCATTCGGAGACAGGCTTGTGGCGTCGATGATTTACAACGCCAACAAGACCAAGGAAGCGCCCTTCAAAGAACCCTATGACTTCATGACGGCCATTCGCGAGGAGCGTCCAGAGCACATCCAGACCCCGCGCGAAATACGCGCCGTGTTTGAAGCGGCCGAGCGCAAGCCTCGGAAGAAGAAAGCCAAAAAGACGACGTGAGCAAAGTTTTTGATGTGTCCGGGTTTCCGGAACTCAAGCGGGACTTCGAGAGGCTGGATTACTCGAAGCAGGAGAAGGTCCTGAATAAGTTCGCCCGCGAGATGGCCGAGCCGATCCGCCGTCGCGCGGGGGAGTTGGCGCCAGTTCTTACCGGAACCTTGAGCCGGAACATCATTATCAGTGGGGCCGGCCAACTGAATGACAGATTCAGCGTATCGGTTCTGATCGGTCCTTCCATGAAAGCCTTCTACGGACTCTTCCCGGAGATCGGTGTTCCGCGGAAGCAGCCGTTCCTTGATCCGGCATTCGAGCAGGAAGCGGATCGAGCAATAGAGACAGGCGCGCAGTTGTTTTCAAAACATATCGAAAAAGCCATGGTTGGCGGTAAGCGGTAAATGGCAGCGAAAGTATCTTCCCTCACCGGAATGCTGACGGTCAACGTCAGTGGCTGGACTGCGGGATTCAAGCAGGCTCAGAAAGAGGTGACGGCCTTCCAGAAGGCGTTGAAGCCAGTCACAGACGTCACCAGTGCGGTCGGGAAGAGCCTGGCCGTCGCCGGGACTCTCGTCGGCGGCGCTCTTCTGGGCATGGCGAAATCGGCAGCCAATTTCGGCGATGCGCTGCTGGATGCGTCAAAGCGCACCGGTATGAGCACAGAATCCCTGGCGTCGTTCAAGCTGCTGGCCGACCAGTCCGGGACCAGTTTTGAAACGTTGTCCAAGGGCGTCAACTTCCTGGGTAAGCAGATGGTCGGCGCGGCCACCGGCAACAAGGAAGCGACGAAGACCTTCAAAGCGCTTGGCATCTCCGTCAGGGACGCCCAGGGCAACATGAAGACGAACTCCGCCGTTATGGAGGAGATTGCCGACAAGTTCGCGCAGATGGAGGATGGCGCCCTTAAGACCACGCTGGCGCAGCGGGCATTCAGTAAGTCCGGCGCCGAAATGATTCCGCTGTTGAACGAAGGCTCGGAAGGTTTCCGTAGGGCCAGGGAGCAGGCCGACAAGTTCGGCATTTCCATGTCCAGGGCCGAGGCCGAACTCGGCGACAAGTTCAACGATTCGCTTGCTGAGACCAAGGCGGCGATGCAGGGCTTTGCCAATGCCGTCGGCGTCGCACTCCTGCCTCAGCTAACAGAACTCGTTAACAAGGCGAACGACTGGATCGCGGCGGCGTCGAAGTGGACCAAGGCCCATCCAGAACTGACCCTAGCGATAGCGAAGACATCAGCCGCGCTTGTTGGAGCCGGGGGACTCCTGGTCGGACTCTCTGGCGTTGCCACGATGGCGCCGAAAGTTGTCTCCGGGCTGTCGCTGATCGCTGGAGGGTTCAAGAGCGCGATGACTTCGGTCATCGCATACAAGACAGCAGTCGCGGCGTCAGTCGCGGCGACAAAAGCCGCGCCGGCATTGGCAGCGGCCGAAATTGCCGCAGCATCGGCAGGTATCAGTCTGGCGCAGGCAAAGGTGCTAACCGCTGGAAAGTCGGCGAGCACGGCATCTGCATTATTCACTCTTCTCGGGGCTAAGGTGTCCGCGGTCGGCACCGCCTTCACCAAACTGCTGCCTGTGATTACTAAGGTCGGTGGCCTCATCGGCGCCATCTACCTGACCAAGCAAATCTCCGACTGGACCGGATACACGAAGGTCGTCATGGACACGGCTGCCGCGTTTCAGCGATTCATTTCTGTCGTTTCAGAGCTAGCCGGCCATTGGGCCAAGATCGTCGCGCGTGAAGTCGTCACGTTCTTCTCCGATCTTGCCAGCAGCGTCAACACTCTAGTTTCTGATCTTCCGGTAATCTCTGGATTCTTTAGGCAAATAGGCGAATGGCTGGACTCTTTCAGTTCCAAAAGCGAACGCGCTCAACTTGCGTGGGATTCCTTCATTAATGGATTCCTTCCAGTTCGCGCGATAGGCCAAGGACTCAACGCAGCTAGCGACT
>Ga0137427_10001289_pt1 | contig 11474 bp, 10 predicted proteins | sample EasRivERMZT700_2_FD_102309 | JGI IMG/M metagenome (GOLD analysis project Ga0137427, IMG submission 102309) | Soil microbial communities from meander-bound floodplain in the East River, Colorado, USA - East River MetaG ERMZT700_2 | ecosystem: Environmental > Terrestrial > Soil > Floodplain ...
GAGAACTGGTGCAGCGCCAATGTCTTCGCCGTCGGGCGGTCCTTTTCAACACCCCACGGAGTACTGCCGGCTGCCCGTCTGAACCCTGGGTGGAACTCGTCGATGCGTTCCTCCTGGCTGGACACTCCGAGAAACACCGTCGTTTCGGTGGGGAAGCGGGCAGCGTGGAGAATCACTGTCCCTGATTGACCTGAGCCAGAGCGTGTGACCAAAATCGAATGATACGCAACGGTAAGTGACAATACCCAAACGATCAGAACCGGCAACACCGTCGCTGCAACTGCCCCGATGACGCGTCGGGCAGAGCGTGACAGCCAATTCGCTCGCCGGACAAAGACCAGCACGCCCAATGACATGATCGTCGCTGCCGCACCGACAATCCACAGCCGCGCATCGAGCGGGGCAGTGACTAGCTGCGTAAACGTCAAGATCGCGGTTGTGCTGACGGAGATCAGCCAGAAAACCGTTGCCCACATCATGGCACCTGCCTTCCCGCGGAAACAGCTCTTGACAGCTAGCGGCGCGTCTCTAGCGCCTCCTGAAGCACGCCAGCAGAACTCTAAGGTAGGTCACGCTTAGGCGCAACCTGCCTAGGTGCAACGTGGCGCCGCCGATCACAGTGGGCGGGGGCTTAGGAGCGTGTTGTGAGGCAGCCGTCACACTACGGCCAGGAGGGTCGGCTTGGATACATCCACCGACGGAACGCTGAACCTCGGCCTGTGTGACTGAGGATCGCGTCTGCGTGTCGCGTGACGGAAGATCAAGGGGAGATCCTCCCCGGGCACGCGGATCAGTCCCTGATCGCCCGTGTTACCTCCAACGGCCGTTATGGGCTAATAGCTGTCACCCGTGTTAGCCGGTGATTCGCACCGTTACATTTTTTCAGGCGAACAGGGCAAAGTGTGCTCGCCCAGTTTGCGGAGGCTGACGATCGTCCCGGTTCCGCGAAATCATCACGGCTGGTGCTCACTCCGGCAAATCGCCACCCAGCGGCCCTAGTATCAAGCACTTACCGCTCGACCGCGCTCCTCCCAGCGGCAGGCAACAAAACGGTACGTTTCCTGCTCATAGCCGCTGCGCACCGACTGTTCGTCGGGCGCTAGAGGCACCACGGCCATGGATCACTCCCAGCTCGATCCCCTCACCCAGTACGTTCTCCAGGTATCAGGCGCGATTCTACTTGTCCTGCTGCTTCTCAAGGAGGCCGTCCGCTTCGTTCGCGAGCTGGTTGTCTGCCTGAAGCAGATCCTGGTAACCCTAGCGGATCTCGTCTTGGCCTTTCGAGCCTGGCGTCAACGGTTGTGGCCGGGCCGTCGTGTCGTCTCAGGGACCATTGCGTTAGTGGTGGTAGCTGCTCTAGCTGCAGGGCTTATTGCACTCGCGCGCTGACCGGCCGTTGAGTCCGCTCGTCGCCTGGTGAAGCTGTGCTTTTCGTTGACTAGCGACCCTCGGCCCGTCTGACCGAGGTCCGGCTGATGGGACCGATCGCTGCCCCAGGCAGTGTGCAGCAACGAACGTGATGTTCCCGAGATCGTCCCGGGACGGCGAGATAAGAACGTTGTGGCGTGCTCTGGGCAGGTAGAGGAGAATCCACGGCATGCGAAGCTGGACTGGCCAGCGGACATGGAACGGGTCGGAGGTTGCCTCGTCTGGCCGTCAATGGGTCTGACCGCACTCGCCAGTCTGCTACCGAGCGGCGCGGCGACTTTGCCGAAGCTCCGGATCCTAGGCGTCCGGCCAACCGAAGGCGAGGTTACGAAGCTGCGGCTGCCGCCAGCTAGTGCTCCGGTTCGCCGACCACCTTGGAATCCGTCCCATCAATCGGTCAAAACGAGCGCCGCTCTTCCGCGTCGGGAGGGCTACGATCCGGCCCGCGGCGACATTAAGCGCGTCAGAAGTTCGCCGGAGATCGGGTAGTGGCCGACGATCCTGCCTTGACAGTTCCCCACCTGGATGGCCGAGCGCTCCATGTTGACGCGTGCACGGGCAGGCTCGGACTCCAATAGGCTGCGCAGCTCCGTTAGATTCCCGCGCTCTATCGCATTCTGCACGAGCGACATGACAGCCATTGGATCCGGTTGTCCGCAGGGCGGGTGGAGCTCGACGCACGAGCCTTGGTGACACGTGGAGTGGGTACCTTGCTCCCAGGCATCAAACGGAGTGCCAGCCGTCGCTTTGTGGAAGTCGGATGGGCATTCAGGCTCTCCCTCCTCACACAGAAGGCAGCTCTGTTGGGGAGTATTCGGTAATGTAGATGCGAGAGAACCAGGCCAGAGTATCAGCAGACCGAGCGTCACAATGAGCACGAGCCTTTTTTCGATCCATTGGATCTTCATGTTCGGTTTCCTTCTCAATTGACCTTCTGGACGAGCAAGAGACGGCGAACGAGGCGGCGCCCCCGCTCGGCCGCTGAGACGAGCGATGGCTCGGGGCCAGCTGGCCATTGTGCCTCGCTGAACCAGCGCTCTGCGAGTACTTCGCCTGTGCCTGGATTGACAGCTTGGACAACCCAGTCGTAGGCTCGATCATACTCAGCTGCTTCAAACGGACGGTCGCGCAGATATGTGGGGCTGTTCGATTGCCTGTCAGCGACTCGGACAAGAACCCACGCGACTGTTTCCGACCAGACAGCTTCAATAATTGAAGGCGGGGCTTCACTAGCCCTATTTAATGCGGCACTGCTTTCGACGAACCATGATTGCTTGATTGGTGTCTCCGAGACCTTCCGACCCGCGGCCGGATCCCAGCGCTCGAGGACGTATCGGCCAGCGGGAGCCGCGAGTATTGTGCCCTCCTTGGTTACTGCGACTCGTCTTTGGACGAGTGGTCGGTCTACGGCACGGAACGGAGCTGCCGATTCTCCAAAGGACCGAATCAGCTCGCCATCCCGACCGATTACATGAAATGGTTGGCCTACCGACTTCGGATCCGCTAGCAGCGTAGTCCCAAGGTACATTCCGGTCGGAAGTTCGGCGGTCGGGTGCTGAGGAAACGGGCGGCCTGGGCTCAGTTGGCCTCGTCGATCCAGCTCACTCAACATGCGTGCACGGCCGTCATAGACACCGACTTTGCCCTCACGCAGCGTCAACAAGCGCGTGACACTCTGAAAGCCGCCGAGCTCTGCCATCAGCAGCCCCAGCCGATCAAAAACAACGATGCTGGTTCGGGCGGCATTTGTCGTGATGTACCGGCCAGATTCCTGCCGCACAAGCGGAATGGAGACATGCGAGAGGAAATCAACGCCTCGATCATGGCTGAGCGTTGCCGCTAGCCTGACATCAATGGCGCAGGGTTTGCATTCGACCACCGGCAGGAGCCTCTCCGTCGAGACCGGCAGAACAGTCGCCAGCAGTAGGGCCACCAATCCAACCAACGACCCGGGGACACCGGCCAGTCCATGCCCTGTGTGCCGGCCAGCGAGCAGGCGCACGCTGGACATCACAAACAAGCAGACGGTCCTAATGAAGGCGAGTGGCCCGAGCATAGGTGGCACTATGAGAGTAACCGGCAGTGCCAGGCTGGCGGCAAGAGCTAATATTTGTGGCTTCACTTGTGGTTCTATCTGTTCGGCTTCTTGTACTCAGACGCACCGCCGCGGTGTCCACGCACGGGCGGATGGCTAGGCGGCAGAAGTCACCGAACCGAGCCGCCACACGCAAGAGCCGGCGAGACATAGGGCGCATAGAGACAGGGCCGCTGGTAGCGCTGGTCAGACGGCGGACGCGGGACATAAGGACCACAGTGTTGGTAGAGCCGCTAAAGCGTGTTGTAGGCAGCGCCCCAGCTGTGACCTAGCCTGGATGTACACTCGTCCCGTGCGGAGGACGCGAGGGAGATCCAACCACACCGTACGCCTGGGAGTAACGAGCCTCTCAATGTCGTCCCTACCTATTGAGAGGAGGCCAACGTGTGATCTACGAGTGTAGCGTGCGTGGGAGCCGCGCCCTTGCCCGGAGCGATGTCCTGTGGAGCACTGATCCGATACGCGGCTCCAGGCCCTGCCAGGGCGGTAGCTGACTCCCGGACGGACCCCGTCCTACTCCAATAGGGTCCCCGTGGCTAGTCTGCCTGCATCTAAGGCTCGGACCGCAACTGCGCTGAATGCCGCTTCCTGGCGGCAGTCTAAGAGTACGACCTGACCGGGAGCGTCGTGGGTCGGGAAGGCACACTCAAGGAACCGCGGCCCAGCAGTTGTCCGCAGCAATAGTCTCCACAGAGACTAGAAGAATCAACGCGGTCGGCTCGTCGCTCTCATGAGCGGCGCCTCTCGCTCCAAGATTTCGGCCAACCTGTGCCCCTGCGCCGATGTGAGAGAGAGGTGACGGACGACGCTCCCGGCACAGCCTAGCAGCTGAATAGCGACGCGCGGCTTGTTGAAAACCACGTGGGTCGGATATTCGACCATCAACGACGCGGCTCGGCGAACCTCGCCCCCCTTAAGGTCAGCGTCAAGGTCTGATAGCTCGGCCTCTGTTGGCCCGCCCTCAATGCCGCAGCCAAACGGTCCATGCTTAGTGTCACACGACCCGGCCCGGCAGTACGGTTCGCCAACGTGTGCGCCACCGTTGCGATGCCAATACGCATCGCTCTCGGCGTCAAATGCGTCGTGGTAGCCATCCTCGCATAGGTAGTCCCCTATGCACACGACGCATGTACTAGCGCCGACACGGTGCAGGGCATGTCGTGCGGCGGTCGTGCCGATCAGCAACGCAGTGACCAATGCAGTAACAAGCATTCCACGAATGTCACGAGTGATAGCCATCATTCCTCCAGGTGACTGTGAGCCTGAACCCGAACTGAGCCGATGCGGTAATAGTGCAACAGAGGCATCGCGCCTGCAATGCACACTTACCTGTATCAATAGTTGTGTGGTGTATAGGCCGCGACGCAGTCACGACAGGGGATGTATACTGAACGGCACTAGGTATAGATGCCGCAGCGCGGTCGCGCCAGCGGACAGCGCCGTGCTACGCATCAAGGCGCGCAGCTGATCATTCGGTCTGAGGTAAGGTGCAGCGCGGCACGGTGCAGGCCGTTCGCGGCGGCGGAAGAGATGGTAGCTATATGATGCCTGGTCGGTCGGCTGAAGACTCCAAGAAGCATGTAGGCCGCTCGGCTCTGCGCGTGCTGCTGGTCGACGATGAGGCCCAGGTTCTCAGGTCCTATGGCCAGCTTCTTGCCCGTGACGGGCTTGTCGTGGAGGCCGTCGAAAGCGGTGAGGCTGCAATCCGCTTCGCGCGAAGTCGGGCGTTCGATGCGATCATTCTTGATCAGCGCCTTCCCGCGCTGTCTGGCGTGGAGGTATTGGAGCGCCTTCGCGCCATGGGCATCGAGACTCCCACGATCATTCTGACCGGCTTTCCGGACGCCGAATCGGCGTTCACGGCGGGGACGCTGGGCGCTGCGTGTTATCTGCAGAAGAGCGCCATCACGGGGAGCAGGCTCGTTAAGGCCGTTCGAGAGGCGGTCGGAGCGTCGGTGTTGAGAACTGGACAGTCGTCCACTGCGTTTGCCGATCCGAGCGGCCGGCCCTCCCATGCCTTCAGCAAGCTCTTGCAGTTGTCCCGGTCCGTTGAAGGCGTGAGCGCTGAGGCTGTCCGGAAGCAGATTGCACGTACCTTGGTACTGCCCGAGCTCCGTCCCGTGGAGTTTGTGGTCGCTGCTCGGGCCCTGCATCTCATTTCGACAAAAGAAGACCTGCCGCTTGACGCGCTGCTGGCTCAGGTTAACTTCTGGATTCGTGAAGCGAACGAATCGGGAAGACCGCCGGATCGGTTCCTGCGCCTAATCGCGAGTGTCGATGCAACGAAAGAGCGTTTCCTGCAGCCAACAACCGCAGTGCGCACCGCTCCCCATGGCGTATCCGATGCGACGGACTCCTTTCAACTGACTGGCTCTATTCATGTGACAGTCCAGCAATGCAAACGCCTGGTAATGATGAGGCATGCTGTAAGTCAACTCCTCAATCTGCAAGAGCAGGTCAGGCAGATCGCCTACGCCCTTGGCTACACGGATGCAGCCAACTTCGACCATGACTTTCGCAGGTTCTTTGGCATGACGCCGACTCAGTTCAGGCACTTGCAGTAGCGGCCTTACCTAGTCGACGTTAGGCGCAGTCCGTACATCTTGGAACACAAGTAATACAGCGTCGGTAATCCGTTAGTGGTGGTTCACAATGCCCTCGGTGTGACCCGACATGTGTCACATCGGGTGGTGACCGCGACAGCGTTCGTTGACGGCCTCGGCCGGGCGCGCAACGTGTGGTGCCGCGGGCATTGCAACTATGAAGGGAGCCACTATGAAAGTACACCGCGGTGCGAGACTGGCGGCTATGACATTGGTCGTCATAGCCTTGGCGGTAGTGACTGCGTCGTCGGCAGCCAGGTCCGTCGGCAACAGTGATACCTGCGTGGTATGCACGGAAGTCTGGTGCGAATCGGGATTTCACGACGCCTGGGACGACAACTGGGTTCCAGAGCAGTGGTACAGAAACGGCGGCGCACATCTCAGTGAACCACTCTGCCGAGAGTATTCTTGTGACACTAGGCATGGACCTTATCCATGTTCAATCGAGGGAGCGCCAACTGCAGAGGAGCTAGCCGAGCTTGACATGGAGCCTGGCGATGACCGGTTATCGGCAGTGGCAGAGAGGCTAATGGCCCATCATCCGACACTCGTGGTGTTCAATGAGAGTCGGTCCGCTCTTCAAGTGATCGGATGCCAGGGAAACGTCATTCGACATGTGTCATTGACCGAAAGGCAGGCTCGCGCCCTAGCAGGTGTTGCGCAGAGGTAACGAGCGTCCTAGGATCGTAGAAATGAAGTGCGGGGGCGGCGTCAGTCGCCCTCGCACTATACTAGGCACAATGCTGCGAATGGCAATTCGGCAGTTGTGGCGACGGCGCACTGCGGTAGCCGTGGTGATTGCGGTTAGCGCAGTCGGTGTCGGCTCCGCCACGGCCATGTTTTCGCTTGTAGAGGCGGTCCTACTGCGACCTGATCCATGGCCCCATGCTAATCGGCTGGTTGCAATTCACGAGGTGTTGCTGAGTGAGCGAACAAATCCCCTTTATATCGATCGATGGGACCGGTCACCTATTTCATGGCAAGCGTGGAACGCGCTCAGGAAGTCGGCATCGTTCGATGACGTAGCGGTCTCGATGCGGAGCCGGCAGCAGCTAGACGGAGTGAGGTGGGTCGGGGCTGCGTACGTCTCGGCCAACTATTGGACGTTACTCGGAGTGAATCCGGTGGTGGGGCGTCTGTTTACCGAGGACGAAAGTGCCACACCGTCCGACGTTGCAGTCCTCTCCTACGACACTTGGATAAGCGGGTTCGGCGGGCGAGCCGACATTGTTGGTTCGACTATTAGCCTCACGCCAGCGCCTGCTAGTGTTCGGGGGCAATCCAAGATCGTTGTGGGAGTGGCGCCGGTAGGATTTCGCTTCCAAGGTGACTCCCCAGATGTGTTTCTCCCGATCGGTATTCAGGCTTGGAACTTGAGCTTTGAACATCAGCGTCACCTGCGGGCGTTTGGCCGACTAGCGAAGGGCGCCTCGCTGAAAACGGCCCTGTCAGAAGTCGAGCCATTGGTCCGCGGACCTGACTACTCCGGCGTCAGGTCAGCACGCCTGGTGCCACTGATCGCCGATCGCGTAGGCGCGGCAGCGCGGGAACTGTGGCTCCTGCTCGGCGCAGCAGCCCTGCTCTTGGTTCTGTCATGCGCTAGTGTCTCCAGCCTCCTGGTTGCTGCTGCGGTCACACGGCGACATGAAATAGCAATCCGGACGTCTATTGGCGCAACCAGATCTAACGTTCTACGCGAGCTCCTAGCTGAACACCTAATTCTCGGCGTGTTGGGGTGCACGTTAGGTGTTGTTCTCGCTGTGTGGGTCGTTTCGCTTGCCAGCTCGTTCGTGCCCGTAGGCATTCTCGGAGTGGAAACACCGGCTCTGAGCGCGAGGGCGGCACTTCTGTGTTCGGGGATTGCCGTCATTACGACGCTGGCATTCGGGCTGTCTTCCGCCGGGGCGGCCATCATTAGCTCCCCTCAACGGTTGCTGTCAGGGACCAGGGACGACCAACCGAGGTCACAGAAGGGGCACAGGCTGAACGTCGCCATCCAACTTGGCCTCGTACTCGTCCTCCTCGTCTGCGCTGGTTTGCTGACCGAGTCTCTTATCAGGATTCGTTTCCAAACTCTCGGGTTCGACCCAAGCTCTTTGATCGTCGTCGGAATCGATGCCGCGGCTCCTGCTACTGTGCCGGTCGATCCTGCGTCTGGAATCGGAAGCACGCGAGAGACACTGATGCGGCAGCTGGCCTCACTTGATCGCATGCGCACCGGCTCGCTACTGGCCCACGTCCGGGCTCTTCCGAACGTGACTTCCGCATCAGCAGCCCGGGCTGCCCCATTCAGTCAGTATCTTTCGACCGCCAGGGTGCGCAGAGTGGACATGCCGCAGGACGAGGCGCTGATCGCTCGCAGAGACATCGTAACCGTAGAGTATTTTCGCACGATGCGCATCCGCGTTCTGCGCGGCCGTACCTTTGAATCGCAGGATGTCGATGGACAGAGAGTAACGGTCATATCGAGCGCCTTGGAACGAAAGCTTTTCGGAGGGTCAGCCCTCGACGTCGATATGGTTGTCGGTGACTACACCTATAAGGTCATCGGGGTAGTCGCCGATGTCAAGCAACGTACTCCTGCCGAGGGCGAATTCTTGGCCCTGTACTTTCCATACAGTGGCGGTACTGTCACTCATGTGGCAATTAGGACAGATGGTGATGCATCTCACCTCGCCTCACTAGCTAAGGTTGCGATAGCGCAGCACGATCGAGCTATTACTGTCAACTCGGTGGACCTCATGAGCGACCTGGTATCGGCGTCAATGGCGACGGAACACTTCCGTACGGCCATAGCAAGCTTTTTCGGAGCCGTGGGGCTTGGGCTAGCAATCGTTGGTGTGTATGTTGTGTCTGCGCGCATGGTCAGTGCGCGCCGCCGTGAGTTCGCCGTCCGAGTAGCGCTTGGAGCGGAGCCACGGCACCTCCGCGGTCTTGTTCTGCGGGATGCTGGGTGGATCGTTGGGGCGGGGTTACTCGGCGGCATGCCTTTGGCATTTATTGCTAGCCATGCCATGGTCTCGACGATCACGGGTGTTCCAGGCCCCGACATCCACACCTACGCGCTGCCGGCCATGATTGTGGCCGTGGTTGCTCTGGCCGCAACGTGCCGTCCTGCCTTAGTCGCTGGTCGAACGGATGCAGTAGTGGCACTAAAGGAGTAAGCGATGGCGATGCCAGGAACGTTCTCGAGAAGTCTGTTGTCTGCGCTTACTAGCTTAGGCATCTGCGTTGTGCTTGTCGCCCTGGACGGTGCGGTGTCGCTAGTAGAAACCAGTACTGCAGCGGCGGTGAGTGCGGGGCCTGACCGCACTGTCAGAGAGCAGGCCTGCAACGGGAAGCCGTGCATGGTGAGCCTGACTAAGGTCACCACGCTTCTGGAAGATTCGTACAAGGGGACTCTGCCGGACTCGACTGTATGTGTGGTTCCGCAACCTGGCGGGAGGTATTTGACTCGGTCCCGAACAGGACAGGCGCTAGTATTGTTCGACAACAGCGGGCGCATCGAGACGCTCGTTGAAGTCCCCGGCACGACGCGGGCACTGACAGGACCTCTGGCCGGTCTGAAAGAGACAACTCTAGTCTACGACGGCCAAGGTCGACGGTTGATTTCCTTTGGTGCAGATCTGAAGACGCCCCGAATCAGCAGTTTTCGGTACGTGCCCTCCTTTGTTCGCCTTGACGGCACCTTCATAGTGGCACAGCAGATCCAAACGCCGGAACTTGTTGGACATCCGATTCACCTTGTCGGTAGCGACGGCAAAGTGCTTCGGTCATTCGGAGCGGAGACGCCGGAGTACCACCCTAGCCGATCCCTTTCGACTGATCGAATCGTTGCGCCCGGGCGGAACGCGAGTGTGTGGGCCGCTCCGCGCGGGCGTTACGTTATCGAACAGTGGGCGCCAGTGACCGGCCAGCGATTGTCTCACCTGTCGGTGAAGTCTTCATGGTTCACAGAGTCGACGGGCACTCGAACGAGCAATCAGACGAGGCCTCAGCCGATACTTGTTTCTATCTGGGAACAGGCCGACAAGCTGTGGGTGCTACTAAGAGTCGCTGATGCTAGTTGGAAGGCACCTAAGGATAACGACGCCGAACGACCGTATGATGTTGAGGCGTACTCAATCGAGCACGATTGGATGCTCGAGGTTGTCGATGCGCAGACCGGGGGCGTTCTCGCTAGCGAGCGATACGACAGACCACACTGGGCGTGCGCATCATCACCGTTCGTCGTCTCGCGTCCGCCCTCGAGGCCAGGGCGCGGTGCGGCGCTGGAGGTGTGGAAACCCGAGCTACGAGGTCGATAAAGCAGCGGTGCCGTGCGAATTGCTGACGACCCAGCCGCCGAGCAGTTCGTCGTTGGTTCGTCGCGGTCGCTGTCCTCATACGATACCGCATCGTTGATCGTTTCCTGATCCCAGCCGCTATGCCTGCGTTCTCGGCAAGGCCAGCCGAAGTAGCCTTGCTTGGGCGAGGACGTTGAACCTAGAGGAAGTACGACGCTCGCAGAGCAGGAGCCTTACCGTGCTTGCCCGGCAGTCGTGCCTGACCGTCTGGTCCGCCGAGTGGGGTGGTCATCGCCCATCGAATGTCCCGCCCGGTGTCGGATCGGTCTCCTGAGAAGCATGTCGGTAGGCCGCAGGTGGCAGCATCCACGCAAAGGCCGACGAATAGGCCCAGTCCTCCGAAGCCGAGTCGTCTGGGTTGTGGTCTTAGCTCTGCCTTGCACGCGGCCTGATCAGCCGAGGTTGCCGGCGGTTATCGGTTTCCTAGACCGAGGTCACGTGCTGGCGAGATGTCGCCTTGGCGGTATCAGAGAGTGAGCTGAACACTCTGTCGCCCGCCCGCCAAGTCATCCGTGCCGCGGATGAAACAAGAGACTTTGCCGTTTCGGTCAAGCCAGGCCATACTTCCACTGGCCTGACCTCCGCTGTCACACGCCGTCGTCAGGATAGTCCCGCAGAAACATTTGCATGGCTCGAACCCCTTCTGGGAGTACTCGCCACCTTACAGTCGGTGTCGACCACGACCACCTTCGTGGTCTGACCAGATGTCACCCGGCAGTTGGTGTCGCAGAACTTATCTGGAATGCTGTGGATGCCGACGCCACAAGAGTTCGTGTCTGGTTGCGCGAGGCGGCTCTCGGGGGCATCGGTTCAGTCGAGGTCCATGACGACGGAACGGGCATTGACGTCACACGGGTCGATGAAGCGTTCGAGAAACTCGGCGGCTCCTGGAAAGCTAACCGGAAGGTTTCGGACGGAGGCAGGGTTCTCCACGGCCGTAGCGGCAAAGGACGGTTTCGGGTTGGCAGCATTGGGAGGATGTGCCGCTGGAACACAGTCAAC
>Ga0137427_10001291_pt1 | contig 11448 bp, 9 predicted proteins | sample EasRivERMZT700_2_FD_102309 | JGI IMG/M metagenome (GOLD analysis project Ga0137427, IMG submission 102309) | Soil microbial communities from meander-bound floodplain in the East River, Colorado, USA - East River MetaG ERMZT700_2 | ecosystem: Environmental > Terrestrial > Soil > Floodplain ...
CAAACGGCCCGGCTGAAATAAGCAACCCCAGAGACAGGCGAAGCGGGGACGTGACGAGGTCGGCGGACAGGGCCAGATTCTCGCCCACCTTCACGGTTTCGCCCAGGCTCCATTGGAGGTGGGAAAGCGATGCCACCCGCACGCAGAGAAGGTTGGAATACTCAAACGTGAGCCCAGCCGACAGGCGGGGCGTAAATAGCCGGGCTTCCTCGGAGGAGGTTCCAAGTCCGGTGGCCGCGCAGTCGAGGCTGAATCGCCGGCTCAGTCGCGCGCGCACACCGGCGCCGAGTGCAAATTCGTAAAGGGCCGGAAAGCGCGATCCGGCGTAAACGCTCCCGTGCTCGACTACCGCTCCCAGTGCCACCCACCGAGCGGGTTGCCAGGCGACTCCGGAAGCCAGAAGCAACTCGCTGTAGTACTGCCCGGATCCAAGAGTGGAGAAGGACACTCCAAGCCCGAATGATCCGGGTCGCGCTGTAATGTCGACCGCCCCCGAGCGCAGCTCCGCCAGACCGTAGGGCTGTGCGCCCGCCACATGAACACGTGGCGCGCTGTCGACCAGTCGGCCGGGAGCTGTGTGCCAGAAGTGGAGCGCAGGGCGCAACGGGTCGAAAGCCGCGGGAGTTGAGACGGCCCGCAGCGCCTCGAACGCCGCGTGTGCCGGCGGCCCGCAGAACAGCACCGCACCCGCCGCCAGCAACAGCCGTCTCATCGTGCCACTACCACGGTGCTCAGGTAGACCTGCTCCCGCGGCTCGAACAATCTGAATTGCAAAATGTAAATCCCTACAGGCACCGGAACGCCGTTGTCGGCGTGTCCATCCCAGTGTGCCTGCCCCGACACCACGGCTCTGCGCTCGAAGAGTGTGCGAACGAGCCGGCCGTCGCCGGCAAAGAGCCTGAGTTCGGCCTGCGCTCCGAACGGCACGCAGTAGTTGAAGTTCGCAAGTTCACCCTGGCTTGCGGCGAAGGGATTGGGATCCACATCCACCTGGATTCCGTCGCTGTAGGGAACGTCGATGGAATTCCTCGCCCCCGGTGTGGAGCCAGCTGCGGCAACCGACCATCCCCATTGTGCGGAGGATCCGATGCGTTCGTACGACACGCCGCGCCGCGAGCCAGGCGTTGGATACTCGACACGGTCGATGACGGCTCCCTGGAGCAACAGTTCGAGCGCATCGCCGTCGTTGTTGAGTGAAGGCCAGCTCTGTGGCTGCACCACGGGCGCGCTGATCCCGGGATAGGCCAGCGCGAACAGAAACGAGTCGGCTGTGAGCACCAGGTACCTGTTGCTGCCGGCAGACCAGGAATCAATGGGCAGGCCTCCTGTGTCGTTGCCGTCGGTAAGTGCGAGCGGCGGCACAATCATAGCAGAACCTGTGGGAAAGCACAGCTCCACCCACTCGGGCTGGCCGGGCGAAGGTGACGGGTGAATCTCGCTCAGGTGTACTGGCGCGCCGTCGGCGTAGAATGCCAGGTCGCCATCGTTGTTGGCGGCTCGATCGTCGGGGCCAAGTTCCAACGATACCGAATTGAGTCCGGAGTGAGGCACCAACTCGCAGCTGAGTTCTATCAACTCCCCGGGCATGCCTGAATACAGAAGGCTGGGAAGCGTGTCGCGAGGCTGGTGAACCACGGTGACCACTCCACCCGACGCGAGCAATCCGGCATTGCGGATCTCTATTGTAAGTCGCACGGGAAGACCCGAACGCAACAGCCCGGGCGGCACAGACATGCGCTCCAGCGACCAGTCGAAATCGGCCGGCAAGCCTGCATTTCGCCTGCCGGGCGTGGCGCCCACGGATGATTCGGTGGGTTGCCAGAGCGAATCCGAGACGCGCTCATAGGACGTGCCGTCGGGCGCGTCGCCGCTCCAGCGAAACTCGTCTGCCTCCTGCCCTGCAGTGAGGCCGACGTACCCCTCCCCGTTGGGCAATGACATGGAGAATTCCTGAACGGCGTAGGTCTCGTACTCGCTGTCGCCCCACACGCCGCTGGAGTCGCCGAAGTGCGCCTCGAAACGCTGTGCATCGCGACACACCACCAGGTAGGCTCCCGAATCGAGCGGCGACTCGGGCAGGCGCAATGTGTCGCCGTTCGCATTGAGAAGAACAGACCCCTCCCGCACAGGATGCCGCGCCACGAGTTCAATGAACTCAAGCGACGTGACGCTCCCCGGTTCGTTGGCCAGAACCTCTGAGAGCAGGAGGGGCAAGGCGGCGATCAGAGGTACACGCTCGAATTGAGGCGGAGACTGAGGGCCGCAGGGTAAGTGGCGTAAGCCGAGCGCCAGCGGAGATGCCAGGCCAGCTCGCAGTGGCCAAGGGGGAGACTGTGGTGAACTCTGAGAGTCACGAATTGTCCGGAGGCCAGAGACAAGTCGTAGGCATCCCAGGCCACCCCAGCCTCCCACAGGCCGACGTGTGCCGTCTTGACATCAATCCCGGCCGCCAACCGACCGCCGACGCGGAGGGGCGACGTGTATGTGAGCTGCGTCCACTTGCCGCGCAGTTCGCCGAACACACCGCCGCGGCGCGCTTTGAGCGCCACCTCGTGCCTGCGGTTGAATTCGACCTGGCCCGGTCGCTTGAGGTGCAGAAACTCGAGCCGAACCATACGCCGTTGTCCAGACGCCTGGGTGGCAGCCTCAAGCCGAACTGCCGCGGGCCGGGAAGGGTGTTCCCTCCAGACAGTGGCCCCGACTTCTCCGAAGACTCGGGCGCCGCCAGACCGGAGCGCGACCGAGCCGCCCGACTCGCCGGTGGACGCGCTGGCCAGGCTGGTGTCGAGTTCGGGGTAGTACACAAACTCGCGATCGATTTCGCCACGCGCGTGCAACAGCGGATTGCGAAACGCGGGGGACACGCGCCAGTACTCCACCTGCCACCTTGCAGCAGATCGCTTGCCAGACACGTGCGCCTGAAAGGCCGGCGCGCCGGATGTGACAGCTGATTGAAGTTGAAGAGTTGTGTTCCCGACTTCGAGCCCGCCCGACAGCCCCCACACGAGCGATTGATACAGCAAATCTGAAGGCATCCGCCCCAGATGCTGGGCGAGCAGGGCAGGTTCGATCCAGACAGGACCTGCGATCGCTCTGATCCGTGCACCCGCTGCCCGATGCTGCCACCGGGCGCCGACGATGGATGAGCCAAACACCTCCGACTCCAGGCGGGTCAGCGCAATTCGCGCAAGGGCGCCGCGCAATCGTGCGCGGCCGGGCTGCCAGAGTCCGGCAAGCCCCGGCACGGATTCACCCACGAATACGGGTGATCGCCCCACCAGCAACCCGCCCGTCCACAAAGGATGAAGCGATCCCGCCTGCAGCAGCACCGCGCCTCTCCGCCACTCGGCGGATGCCTCTGTCACGACCCACGGCAGCGACTGCTCCCGCCTCACCTGGATTGTGGCGGAGGCTCCACGAAACGCAGGCAGAACTCGCAGTTCTTCTCCGGACCGGCCGCTCCCGCGCAACGGCGCGTAAACGCCGTACTCCAGGCTTCCGCGTGGAGTGCCACGAAGCTCACCGCTACCAATCCCTGGGCGCTCCACCAGTTTGGCGAGCCTCGCCGACTCGGCCGAATCGATCCTCTCGCGATTCCCAACCAGTTCGGCCAGAAGATCGAATTCCCATTGCGAAAGGTCCCCGCGATCGAGAGCATCCTGCAGATCTTCCAGGGAGAGGACGGGCGGACCGGCGGGTTCGGATGGAGCCGCAGCTGCGGACCACACCGGACCGAACACCAGGGCACCGGCCAGTGCCATCCCCACCAACCGCAGACTTGCCTTTCCCCGCACATCCCCCTATTAACCAGTGACGTCGAGAACTCAAATCGCATCCAGGTGCGATCGCCCCAATGTGATCTCTCGACGTGGATCGGGGGGACACCGTGTCCGACGCGTTTCAGGATCTGATGCAGCACAATCTCTGTTATGGTTGTGGTGCGGCCAATCCGTCGGGACTGAAGATCAAGAGCTACTGGGAGGGTGACGAAGCCGTGTGCACCTTTCAGCCCGCCGCACATCACATGGCCGGGCCGCCGCACGTGGTGAATGGCGGAATCATCAGCATGATCATCGACTGTCACGCGGTGTGCACCGCCATCGCCGACGCCTATAAAGGAGAGGGCCGGACGATCGGATCCGCCCCCATGATCTGGTACGCCACGGGATCACTGAAGGTGGACTATCTGCGGCCCACGCCAATAAACTCGCCCATTCAACTCAGAGCGCGCATCCTCGAGCGTGGCGCCAGGAAGACGCGGCTCACCTGTTCCGTGCAGTCGAACGGGCAGGAATGTGCGAAGGGAGACATCGTGGCTGTGCGTGTTCCCAACGAGTGGTTCGAGGGCGCATGAGCCCGTCGCAGCGCATCCGGCAGGCCGGCGCCATTCCTTTCCGTCACAAGGACGGGCAGCTCGAGTACTGCCTGATTACTTCTTCATCACAGCCGAACTTCTGGACCCTCCCCAAGGGCACGATCGAGCCGGGCGATTCACCCGAAACCACCGCACTCAAGGAATCGCTCGAGGAGGCGGGGATCGAGGGCCGGCTGGTGAACGGCAAACTGGGCAGCTTCGAGTACCGGAAGAACGGTGGGGAGTACGAGGTCGACCTCTTCCTCATGCAGGTGACCCGCTCGCTCAATCGCTGGGACGAGTCCCATGTTCGCAAGCGGCAATGGGTTAACGCATCAGAGGCGACCCGGATCCTGGCCGGCCATCCGGCCGCTGCGCTCTTCGTGAGTGCCCTGGCCGTGGCCGACTCTCTCACCTGATTCCCCCGGAATAATCCACCCGCCCGGGCATCGAAGCGGTATCGGACCGTCCCTGACACCAGGCTTCGCACCAGGCATTCCCCGATAGGGACCCTCCCGGAAACCAGGACCGTTCTCAACGGCCCGGAGGCGTCGGATGATTCAGCGTGGTCTCGTCCCAGTAGCGGCGACGTTGCTTGCGCTACTTGCAGCCAATCCCGCCGACGGGCGCCCACGCACGATGGGCACACCCCAAACGTCCAGCCAGGATCCGTACATACTCCCCTCACCGCGCACTCACCACACGGGCTTCCTGAATCTGCAGGTCACGAATGATGGAATCTTCTCGGCGGGGTCCGGGACCTTCAGAGACCCCTGCCTTCTCATGCCCACGGCCGAGATCTCTTACATCTATTACGGAGGAGTCTGGTTCGGCGGCGTAGTCGGAAGCGACACGCTGGTTACCGTGGCGTTGGATGACTTCCTTCCACTTCAGGAATTCACTCCGGCGCCGCTGCCCGAGGGCGAATTCATCGAGCGCACGCAGCTTGATTCGCTGAAGCGGCCGAGCGGTTCATTGTGCCCCCCCGCGCTGCACGATCCACTCGCACGGTCGGATCAGGATCTGGAAGTGGTCTACACCGATACCGTTGTCGGTTGGATGTATGAGAATACGGATCCCTGGGATGAGCGGGCTCACATGCCGCTTCACCTCTCGGTGAAGCAGCGGTCGTCTTCATGGTCGAGCGGCTACGGCGAAGACATCACGTTGATCGATTATGAATTCACCAACGTCGGGTCGGAGGCGATCCGCGACGCGTACGTGGGCGTCCTCGTGGATCACGACATCGGCAGCTTCGAAGACGACTGGGTGGGGTTCGTGCGCGACATACCAGTCCAGGGCAGCAATCTCTATCGCGATACTTTGAATCTGGCCTGGTGCGCCGACAACGACGGAGATCCGAGCGGGAGCACTTTCGGGTCGATGTCGCCAACGCGTGCGCTGGGTGTGAGGCTGTTGCGGACCCCGGGTGGTTCTTCGAGACCCTCATTCAACTGGTGGGTCGGTGACTTTGGAGGCCCTTACGTGTGGGGCCCTGTGCTCCGCCGCAATTACGAACCCGTGATCTGTCCCATGTGCGTGTCGCCTGGAGTCCCGATCGGAGACAAGGGCAAGTACTTCATCATGACCAATGGAGAGATTGACTACAACCAGAACGGGACGGCCCTCGATCACCAGGCGGACGGCTGGCTGCCGCCTGTGCCAAATCCTCAATCGGCGAACGACATTGCCGATGGTTTTGAAGGGCGCTTTTTACTCTCCGCGGGGCCGTTTGAGCTTCCGCCGGGAGCATCTGAGCCACTCACGCTGGCGGTGGTGGCCGGGCAGGAATTCCACGTGAATCCAGGCGCGTTCGCGGCATACTGGGATCCGCTTCACCCGCAGTACCTTGCCGAGCGACTCGACTTTGACGGCGTGCTCAAGTCCGCGCGCTGGGCCGGATTTCTGTTTGATACACCCGGGTTTGACACGGACGGCAATGGGTACGCCGGCAAATACCAGGTGATTGACGGTGATACGTCCTACTACGCAGGCGACGGTGTGCCGGACTTTGCCGAGCCACTCTCACCTCCGGCGCCAACGGTTCGTGCCACACGAAGTGGCCATACACTCACACTGCGCTGGAATGGGGAAGTCACGGAAACGTCTGTCGATGCCTTCCTGCGCCGCCCCGACTTCGAAGGCTACCGCGTGTATCTCAGTCGGACCGGTCATGCGTTTGACTTTGCGCTCCTCTGTCAACGCGATGTGGTGGACTATCTCCGGCGAGAGTGGCACGCCGAGTCACAACAGTGGCTGCTCAGGGATACGCCCTTTTCACTGGATTCGCTGCAATCCCTGTACGGGACCCTCTCGGGTGACCTCGGGTTTCCGTTCCATCCCGACAGCTTCCTGGTGGCCAACCCGGCCCAGGCAGTGTGCGTGGCGCACCCCGACCCTGATGATCCCGCGGCCCTGGATACGACGTGTTACTACTTCGAACCGTTCGACGGAAACCTGACGGTGGACGATGTGGCTCTGGCAACGGCGGACTCGACCGGTCTGCCTGTGACGGCCGTCATCAGGAAAACTTATCCCGGCGTCGATCGTGACGATGTCTGGTACGACGATAACAACCAGCCATTCAAACCGTACTTCGAGTATGAGTACGCGCTGGACAACATCTACCCGGCCGACGCTGTGCACATTGCGGTTACCGCCTTCGATTTCGGAAACCCGCAGTTCGGCCAGGAGGAGATGGAGACGGCCCTCGGAAGCGTCGTCCAACTCGCTTACCCGTCGTTCGCAACGGACTCAGAGGATGGTGAGAGGCCCAGACCGGGTCTGTATCCAAACCCTTACCGGCTGCTGGACGACTACGCCGGCAGCGGCTGGGAGAACCCGTTGGGTCTGGAGGTCGATCCTGAGCGCGCGCGGCGCATCACGTTTTACAATCTGCCTGATGAATGCAAGGTGACCATCTGGACACTCGACGGGGATCTGGTGAAGGAACTGCATCACAACGTGCCGGCCAAGGCCGGATCGGATCAGGAAGTCTGGAATCTGATCACGCGCAACGGAGAGAAGGTGCGCACCGGACTCTACGTCTGGTGCGTGGAAAGCCGCTTCGGCAACGATGTAGGAAAACTCGCGGTGATTCGCTAGCCCCGCGTTTTCGACGCTGGCCGCGCAGCGGGTGCCGGCGCCCCCTGCTTCAGCATCTGCTTGAGCGCACCGAGGTTCACCGAGCTTCCCACCACAATCAGTGTGTCACGGGCTTCGAATCGTTCCGATGAACGCGGCTTGAAGAGCATCTGACCTGAAGCCTTGCGCAGGCCCACCAGAAGCAGGTCCAGTTCGGCGAACACGGGATTGTCGCTGACCGAGTGATTCGTCAGCACGCACCCTTCCGGGAGGGCCATCTGATCCACGCGCAGCCACTGGCCCGCCTGGCCTTCGATGCGCACGTAACCCAGGGCATTGGGATCGATCGCCGAAAGCGCCATGCGTTCGGCCACCATTTCGAGCGGGCTGACTACCTGGTCCGCTCCGGCTGCTCGCAGAGCCTGATGATCGATGTCGGCGTCGCAGCGCGCGATGATGCGCAGGCCTGGGTTCGCCTTGCGAGCAAGAAGCGTAACCAGCATGCAGGCGGCGTGGTCGGGCAGCGCCACAACGAGAGATGAAGCCGCCTCGATTTTGGCCTGACTGAGCACGGAGGCGTCGATGGCATCGCCTTCCACGCACGGAGCAAACTGTGCCTTGAGGGCTTCGATCTTCGCCGGGTCCTTCTCGATGACAACGGACGTCTCTCCGTTGTGCTTCAGATCCGCCACCACGCGGCGGCCGATTCGGCCGTAGCCGCAGACGACGATGTGGTTCTTCATTCGAGGGTGTCTCCGCTTCTGCGCTTCGTTCGCCAGCTCGATTCGGGATTACGTCACTCATCGGACCGGGCGTACCTATCGGCCGTGGGTCCTGGTAGTGTATCGGCCCTGGCGAGCGGGGCCTTCAGCGCCGGAAGCAGCTGTGGTCGCTCTGGGCCACATATATAAGAAGGTCGGACCGATGCCCGCCCGGATTCGAGGCTCAGAACGAAGGGCTTACGGGCAATTCCACAACGACGGGATGACCGTGCACGCATCACACGGGTCCGGACCACCTTTCAGCACCCTGTTGATCAGAACCACAATGTCGGAGAGCGAGACGATGCCATCGCAATTGGAGTCGCCGTTGGCCACGCAGGGGAGCGGATCGGGCCCGCCTTTGAGCGTGAAGTTCACCATGGTGATGATGTCGGATGTGCCGAGCGAACCATTCAGGTTCACGTCTCCTGAAAGCGCAATGGGACAGAGCCCGCTGCCGTACCAGAAACCGAAGCCCATGTCGAATTGCGTCCCCGCGACGAATCCGCTGACGGATTCACCCGCGGTGAGCCCCAGATCGTAGGTGGTGCCCGGGAGGCGCACGTCACCGCCCGAATTTACGGAGATCCAGTTCATCTCGTACATCGAGACTGGCGCGGACGGTGCGCCAACAGCTGACGTGTGCGGCGCCTCACGTCTCACGGTGTCCCCCGAGAATTCACCCTCTTCACCAGCGAGGGTCACCGCTGCCGTAGCTGCCAGAACGAGAATCGCGATCCGGGCTTTCATTGGTCACTCTCCGCGCTCGGGGCGTGAATTGCTTTCAACCGAGCCTCCAGGAATTCCCTGCGTGCCCGTTCCGCTTCCGCTTCGGCCCGAACCGCCCGAAGTTCAAGCTCTCTCAAATCCACGAGATAGACGGCTTCGCCCGATTCCGCAGGTGCAATTGCGCCTCTGTGTAGTTGTATGGTCTCAGCGGTCTCCATGCCCTCTGTCTCCCGGGCTGCAACCGCCGTTACCACGGAGCCATACGAGGAGGGGAAGAAGCTGGCTGTCAGAATCGAGTTTCTGCAGCTGGCCACCGCGCCTCCAGCGTTGAACTGGTAGGATTGCCCCTCCAGGCGGAAGGTGTACGTCCCCGCAGTCTTGAAATAGATACGTTGAGCATAGAGCGAATACTGATTGCCGGACGTCGAGCCAAGCGCCGCTTCACCCCCTCCGTTGTAGTATCCAGTGGCGAAGCCTCCACCCGCAGTTTCGTCGATCTGGTACCAGGCATAACACGTACCGATCGTCCCACTGTACAGGATGTTGCTCATGGCATCGAGCTTGATGTAGCCGCTCGTCGGAATGGTGATGGTCACGGTCACGATATCCGACATCGATCCAGAGGTGAGGAGCAACTCACTCGGGTTGACGTTCGAAACGAGCCCCGGTTCATCCAGAATTTCCGGCCCTGAAATTGCATCCGGCGGAAGCAGCACGCCGCCCGTGCCGGGGGTGGTCGTTGCATCCACCAGAAAGTCGCCATGATAAAAGTAGCCTGAATAGTTCACTGTGCCTTGCTGCCCGGTCGAGGCCTGGAGACCGACGTTGATGGAGCCCGTACCGTCGGCATAGCCGAGCAAGCCGTAGTTGGCGTCGAGCCCGTTGTTGTTGCCCTGCGCCGAACCGGCGACGCCCACGTTCAAGGCGCTGTTGTCTCCGCCCACGTCAGCCGTGATGCCCCAGGTGCCCACATCATCGGCCCACTTGTTGGTCCAGCCGTCGTTCAGGTTGTCTGCGGCAATACTCGTGCCGGAGTCTTTCTGTGTGCGATCGCTGGCCAGCGCTCCCGTCATGGCGTCGCCGGTGACATCCACAAACAAGTTCGACAGTCCCGACATCGCGCCGCTGCCCAACGAGTCCGCGGAACTGCTGGTGGCCGCGTGGTAGGAGTAGGCGCTGGTTCTCAACGGCAGGCGCGGGAGGGTCTCGGGCGGGTTGACGCCGTCGTTTACCGTGACCTCCAGCCAGCGTACAGGGTTCTCGAACACCGTTTCGGGCAGCGGAATGATCGCCCCCACGGCTCCGCTCCACAGTCCGTTGGCATCGGTGGACAGCGACTGCGTTTCTCCGGGCCCTCCGGGCCAGATCTCCACACCTCCGGTTTCCTGCTCGAAGATCCTGAATGTGAATTGTTTGAATCCTGCGGGCGCGGGCCCGCCCCCGGCATGGGTGAGGCGCCCCTGCACGTTCATCTCAGAGGGGACCAGAGCAGCGGCCGTCGAAGCGAACAGAAGCGGGATTGCCAGGCCGAGAATGAGGTGGGAGAGTTTGCGCATGTCGCGGAGCCTCCGTATGGACCGTCGTTGGTTGTACCGGTCACAGGGGAGGCACCGCGATCAGGCTGGGTTTGCCCCGTCCCTGGAGCGGGCCGGGCGCTGTCCGTGAGTCGCGCTGTGAAGAGCGACGGCTGGACGCCAAGCCTGAAATGGAATAACGCTGAACGCCTGATCGACCCCCCCTGGGTCGCCTTCAAGTAAGCGGAGGGACGAGAGGAGTCAAGGTGCTTGGTGGCGGCCGTAGCCATCTGCAGACGAAAAGGGCGGACCCGAGGGCCCGCCCTTTGATTGGGTTGAGTCTACATCTGACCTACGGACAACTCCACAACGATGGAATAATCGTGCAGATGTCGCAGGGCGCCGCGCCGCCCTTGAACACGTAATTCACCAGCACGATGATGTCCGAAGATGTCACGGCACCATTGCAGTTTACGTCGCCGTTAGCCTCGCAGGGCAGAGGTGCGGCTCCGCCTTTGAACACGAAGTTCACCAGCACGATGATGTCGGCCGAGGTGACGCTGCCGCTGACATTACCGTCCCCGGACACAGCGATGGGGCAGGCCCCGCTCGCGGCACCATACCAGTAACCGACACCCATCTTGTAGTTGGTTCCGGTGACGAAGCCGGCTGCCGCCTGACCCACGGATACTCCCAGGTCGAAGTTGGTGCCGTTGACGTTGGTGGTGCCGCCACCGTTCACCGACCACCAGTTGAGGTAGTAGTTCGGGGCGAACGCGATGCCGACCGGATTCGTCTCGGACACTCCCGGTCGGTCGCTCATGACCGTTGGGAGTTCCCGAACAGCCTCCGTACGGGTCACGACCGGCACGTTGACTTCATTGTTCCTCTGCTGCGGCGCCCTTGGCTGCCCGGCTCCCACCACAAGCAGCATCAGGCAGGCAGCGAACAGCATCGAGGCCAGGGAGCGGTTCATCGTTTCGGCTCCTCGGCGGGAGTCGCGGTG
>Ga0137427_10001293_pt1 | contig 11447 bp, 6 predicted proteins | sample EasRivERMZT700_2_FD_102309 | JGI IMG/M metagenome (GOLD analysis project Ga0137427, IMG submission 102309) | Soil microbial communities from meander-bound floodplain in the East River, Colorado, USA - East River MetaG ERMZT700_2 | ecosystem: Environmental > Terrestrial > Soil > Floodplain ...
GGTCACGTCGCTGCTCGCCCACGTCAGGGGCCCGCATCCGGTGAGCGAGGACTCGGACGCGTCGAGCGTCGTCGCGATCAGCTGGAGCTGTTGCCCGATGCCGAGTCCATCGGCGTCCGGCGTCATGTAGATGCTGCTGACCGGCGGAACGATCGACAGCGACGTGCCAAGCCGCGCTGCGGCGGTCAGCGCCACGCTGAAGCGCGCGATCTGCTGCGCGTCGAGAATGTTCACGGTCCCGTCGGCCGTCACGTCCCCCTGCGCGCTGGTCGCCTGGCTGTTGGCCACCGAGAGCCCGACGCTGAAGCGCGCGATCTGCTGCGCGTCGATGATGTTGACCGCGCCATCCCCGTTCGCGTCTCCCCACGGCGCCAGCGGCGCCACGCACACGTCCATGTCGCGCTGTGTGAACAATGAGAGAATGCTCGCGCCGGATTGATTGCCGGCCGACAGTGGCGTGACCGAGACCTGAGTGCCCCCGGTCTCCGGTCTCGCCCTGAAGAACAGATTGGCGATGGTCGTAGTGGTGGTGGCGCCGACGGCGTTGTACACCGCGATGATCGCGTCACCGTCGCCAAAATTGCTGGTCAGCGTTCCAAATCCCGCGGCCCTGATGGAATCCAGGATCATCGGGCCGCTCCACCGGACGCGCGCGCTGAGCGCCGCCACGTTCGCGCCTCCCGCCTGCGACATGTCGACGATGACCGGAACGATGATGTGGCCGGCGGGCGGGATCTGCGCGCTCGCCGTCGAACCCGTAGTCAGGGTGATCGAACCCTGCGCCCACGCGGCGCGTGCAAGCGCAACCGCGGCGAGCGCGGCGAGCAGAACGGAGCGACGCGCGGCCGTCATGGTCACCCGCCCTCGCATTGCGCCGTCTCCGGCATCGGTCGCGCGACGGGGGTCATGGCACGAGGACACGGTTCGTGACCGCGTCGTAGATACCACGCGACGCGAGGAGCTTGTTCTTCGACACCGGCGCCCCGCTCACCTCCCCCGCTACGTCGAGCCTGCCGGCAAGCTGCGCGTCGTTCATGGATTTCAGCGCCTTCACCCGAACGCGAAGCGCTTCACTCCCGCCGAACACGTCGGCCGTGGTGTACGCGGCGAACTTGATGCGGCCCTGCGCGAAATCGGAGGCGTTCACGATGTGAAAGTCGGCGTTTCCAGTCTTCGGCGTCTCGACACCCACCAGCTCGAGCGTGCCGGGAACGAACGTCAGCGCACCCTGGTACGCACCCATTTTCACGCCATTGGCCACGACGCGGACGACGAAGGTGTACTGGCTTCCCTCCGACGATTCCTGCTGCACGAACATCTGGATTGCGCCCGCCGGAACGGCGCGCGCCAGGTTGTCCTGCGGCGTGAGTGGCGAGCGCTCGTAACACGCCGCCAGCGTCAGCGCGATTGCGGCTGCAACGACGCGGCGTGGAGCGCGGCGAGAATGAACGTTCATGAACGCGACCTCGGTGTGTGCGCGCCGCGTGAGCGCCGCGCGCGAGTGTTGGAAATCATGGTGTCACCGTGACGACGAGCGCCCGCACGCCGACGGAAATCGCCGCGCCGGCCACGTTGCCGGCGGCCGAGATCGACGCGCCGACGTTGACCGGAATGGGCGTGCCCGTGGGGTTGGCCGTGAGCACGATGTTGCTGAGCACGAACGACGTAAGCGTCGACGCCGTGGTGAAGCCGGCGATCTGGATCGATCCCCCCGCCGTGTTCGAAGAATTGACGGTGAGGCTCGCCGCGCCCCCGTTCGAATCCACCCAGCCGCCGCCGGTTTGACTCTTGAACGTGAATCGCGCCGGGTCCCAGGTAACCGTCACGGCGATCGATGCGATGTCGGCGCTGCCGCGGTTGGTCAGGTCGAGCGTGATCGGAATCGTTATGTCCTGCCCCGCGGCCACAGTAGCCGTCGGCGCGGAGCCGAGCGCTCCCACGGTGAGAATCACGCCGGGAGTCGTGCTGCCCGTCGCCGTCGCGTTGAACGTGTTGGTGACGGTTCCCGCGGTCGCCGAGAGTGCTTGCGGTCCCGCGTTCGGGCCAAGGGTCCAACTGCCGACGGTCGCGATCCCGTTCGCGTCCGTGTTCACCGTTCCGCCGGTCACCGCACCACTCGCGGCGAGCGGTGTGAACGTGACCGCGATACCCGCCAGCGGAACGTTGCTCGCGTTGACGACGCGCACCGACGGCGCGGCCGGCAGCGTGGTTCCGGCGACGGCGATCTGATTGTCTCCGGCCAGCTTGATCACCAATGCCGGTCCGCCTGCCGTAACGTTGAATGTGCCGCTGAGCGCCTGACCGGCGCTCGATGTCGCCGAGAGACGGAAGCCCGTTCCCGCCCGGTCGACCGCCAAGTCGTTGAAGGTCGCAAGGCCGGCCACCGCGTTCTTCGTCATGGTGCCTGACAACACCGCGCCCGCTGTCCCGCCGCTCAGTGCCACTGTTACGGCCGCCGTCGACGATGTCTGATTGCCGAACGCGTCAACGAGGGCCACCTGCACCGCGGGCGCGATCGCCACGCCGACGGCGGCGTTGCTCGGCTGCGCGCGGAATTCGAGTGCCGCGGGTGCACCGGCCACCACGCCGGCGATGAACGACGCGGTGCGCGTTCCTGTTCCCACTGTGATTGTCGCGGTCGCGGTCGCGGAGCCGAGCACGGCCCCCACGCGCAGCGTAGTCGACGCCTGCCCCGTGGCGTCGGTAGTCGTCGAGATGGCCCCGAGCGTCGCGTTGGTCGCCGTCCAATTCACCACAACGCCGGAGACGGGGAATCCGCCTCCGTCCGTCACACGAACGACCAACAGACTGGCGAGCAACCCATTGACCGGCGCCGCTTGTCCGTCTCCCGACACCACTGCGATCGCGCTTGGCGCCGCGGCGAGCGCGGATACAGTGAAAGTCGCCGGGGTCGCTACACCGGCAGTAGATGCCGTGATCGTCTCCGAGCCGACGACCGTTCCGAGCGTGTAGCTCACACTTGTGGTACCATCGGGTCCGGTGACGCTGGAAGCTGCGCCGAGCGATCCCGTCCCGGTACGGGCCCAGGCGACCGTGGCGCCGGCGACCGGGTTCCCGAACTGGTCGGTGACGCGAACGACGAGCGGCGCGGCGAGAGTCTTTCGGAGCGTGTCGGACTGAACACTCCCGGAAACGACGGCGATCGCGGCGGCGGCGCCCGCGGTTGCCGTGGCGGGTATGCCGACGGAGAGCGTACCCGACGTAGCGGTGAACGTCTGCGCGCCGACCGTGCGTCCCAGTGTAAGCGACGTGGACACGCGCCCACTGGCGTCGGATGTCGCCGTCGCCGGTGAGGCGGTGCCCCCCGCGGGAGCGGTGAACGAAACCGCGGCCCCCGAAACCGGAAGGCCGTCCGACGCCCGCACCTCGATGACGATGGGAGCCGGGAGCGCGCCCCCCACTGGTCCGCTTTGCCCTCCGCCGCTCAGGAGCACGAGCGCCGCGGGAGGGGGAATGAGGACGATGGATGCCTGGTCGGTCACTCCGTTCGGCGCGCGTGCCGTGACGGCGATCGTTCCACGCCGGCCGGTCGGTTGCAGCGCGGTGGTAGCGCCCGCCGTGATGGACCCGAGGGCCGGATCCGAGACCGACCACTCGATTGGCACGTTTGGTACGAGGTTGCCCCCCGCGTCGAACCCTTGGGCGGCGAGCGGCAGCGTAGTTGTCGTGGAAATGGACGCGGGGCGTGTCGAGATCGTGAGTCGCGTGACCGTGACGCCGGGCCCGACGTACTCCACATGGATCGTCGTCGGCGCCGGTGCCGGGTCCTCGGCCAATGTGGACGCGACGCGCGCCGTGCCGGCGAAGAACACCGTCGTGGCGTCGCCGTACTCCAGGCTGACGTTGAACACTTCCCCTGCATTGCGGGCCTGCACCGTGACGTTCACGGTGAGGTCGGCCTGGCCGGGCTGAAAGGTGAGGGTTTTGTCGTAGACGGTGTCGGCGACCGGACGGACCACGATGATGCGGACGCGGTCGTATTGCACGCCGAAGGCGCCGAGACTCCCGGCGATTTGAGCGGCGTCGCGGCTGAACGCCGGCGCGATGGCCAAGCGCCCGCCGGCCGTCTGGCGCGCGGTCGGCCCTTCGACGCACGCAATGAGGCTGGCGGTGAACAACAGCGCGAGGCGGGTGGGTAGCGCGACGCGTTTATACGGCAATTCCAATTGTCGGGGCGTGCTTAGCGAGCGCGGGTGCCGCGCGCGAACGACGGATGGGGGACTAATGAATCGCGGATGATACAATGGCCCCTTGATCCAAGGATTGTCAATGCTCGAGTCCGGCTTCACGCCAGTCAAATGCGGGCGCGACCCTTGCCCCGCGATGCCTCGCATCGACGCCGGGGGGTGGCCGTTACCATATTTGGACCCCGCCCGCATGGGGCGTGAGATCGTGTTCCCAGCTCCTGGACGCCAGACTCGAGAGTTTCACCCAGTGCCAGCCCGCAAGACGGACCGCCGCTTCACCAGCCGTCGGACCGACTACCTCACAATCGAGTGCGTGGCGCCCGAGCTCGACGCCGGCCGGCATCCCGTCAAGCGCACGGTGGGCGACCTGGTGTGGATCGGGGCCGACATCCACAAGGAAGGACACGACCTGATTGGCGCGCAGGTCGTCTACAAGGGTCCGGACGACGGCGACTGGTCGGCCACGCCGCTCCACTACGACCATGACAGCGACCGATGGTACGGCGGCTTCCGCGCCGATCGCATCGGTCGCTGGTCGTTTAGCATCGAGGCGTGGACCGACGTGTTCGGGACCTGGCGCTCGGCGCTCAAGAAAAAAGTCGACGCGGGGCAGAATGTGGACGTCGAGCTGCTGGAGGGCGCGCAGATCCTGCGTGCCGCGAGTCGCGGCGCCACGCTCAGCGCTGCCCGTGCAACGCTGTTCAACACCGCGAAGGTGCTGGAGAGCCGCGTCGCGGTGGACATCGACCGAAAGATCGCACGCGTGCTCGACGATGAGATCGAGTCGCTCGTGCGCGCTCACGCCCGCCGGCGGGATCTGACGCGCTACCATCGCGAGTTGTTCGTGACGGTCGATCGTCCAGCGGCGCGCTTCGCGTCCTGGTATGAAATGTTTCCACGCTCGGCAGGGGACGGAATACCGCCGCGTCATGGCACGTTCGAGGATGCGGCCGCGCAGCTTCCGCGTCTCGCGGAGCTCGGCTTCGACGTCGTTTATCTCCCGCCCGTCCATCCGATCGGCCACACGTTTCGCAAAGGGAAGAACAACACGCTCGTCGCGACCGCGGAGGACGTCGGCAGCCCCTGGGCGATCGGCAACTCCGACGGCGGGCACACCGCGGTCGAGCCCAGGCTCGGCACGCTGGCCGACTTCGACAGCTTCGTGCGCACCGCCGCCGATCTCGGCCTCGAGGTCGCGTTGGACTACGCGCTCCAGTGCTCGCCCGACCATCCGTGGGTAAAGGAGCACCCCGACTGGTTTCACGTGCGTCCCGATGGAACGATCAAATACGCCGAGAATCCGCCGAAGAAGTATCAGGACATCTATCCGCTGAATTTCTGGTGCGCCGATCGCGCGAATCTGTGGGCGGCCTGCCGCGACATTTTCCTGTTCTGGATCCGGCGCGGCGTATCGACGTTCCGCGTCGACAACCCCCACACCAAGCCGAGTGCGTTCTGGGAGTGGGTGATTCAAGAGGTGCAGCGCGACCACCCCGACGTGGTGTTTTTCTCCGAGGCGTTCACGCGTCCGAAGCGCATGGACCATCTCGCCAAGATCGGCTTCACGATGTCGTACACGTATTTCACGTGGAAGAACGCGGCGTGGGATCTGCGCGAGTACTTCGCGCACCTCACGCAGAGCCCCATGGTCGAGCACTACCGCGCGAACCTGTTCACGAACACGCCGGACATTCTCAACGATTACCTCGTGCAAGGCGGGCGCGCGGCGTTTCGCGCGCGTCTGCTGCTCGCCGCGACGCTGTCGCCGCTGTACGGTGTTTACAGCGGCTTCGAGCTGATGGAGAACACGCCGGCGCGCGAAGGGAGTGAGGAATATCTCAACTCGGAGAAGTACGAGCTTCGGCCGCGCGATTGGGACGCGCCCAACAACATCAACAACGATCTTCGTCTGATCAATCGCATCCGCCGCGAGAATTGCGCGCTCCAGCGGTATGCGAACCTGACGTTCCACACGAGCGAGAACGCGGCGATCCTGTTCTATCGCAAGGCGCCGACTGAGGCTCCGCTCGAGTTCCCCGGGGCGGGGGCGCACCGCGTGCCGCCGTTCATCGCCCGACAGGTGGCGGAGGCCCATGATGCCGAAGGGCACTCCTCGGCCGGCATGAATCTGCTCATCGCGGTGAACACGGATCCCCATCACGCGCAAGAGACGATGGTGCACGTGCCAATCCACGAGATGGGGATCGGCGCCGACCAACTCTACGTCGTTCATGATCTGCTCACGGGTGCGCGGTACGTCTGGCGCGGGGTGCGCAATTACATCCGGCTCGATCCTTCGGATGCTGTAGGGCATGTGTTCAGAGTGGAGAGCCTGGCGTAGGGTGCGATGCGCGCACTAATCGCGTGAATCGCGCGGCTGGAGACTGTAGGCGGGAGACGGGAGCCGGGAGTCCGGAGGACGAGGAACCTCGTCCTCATCCTCCATGCTCTCGTCTCCCGTCTTGAGTGTCAGTTTCCTAAGCGATCGCGATTAACCAAGCAGCTTCCCGGCAACGACCACTAGCCGTATGCTTGAGTCTCGCGTCCCTCGTGGAGGAGCGTATGCTGCGCCGCCTCGTCGTCGTCCTTTCGCTGCTGGCTCCCGCGTCTGCTTCCTCGCAGGCTGTGTGGCGATCTCCCGAGCCGGCGTCGATCGTGACCAGCCCGGGGATCGCGAAGCCGCGTCATCAACTGCTCACCATATCCGCGACATCGAACTGCCAAGCCTGCCGCATCGAGATGCGGCGGCTGTTCACGCTCGACCGGCTAGGCGACGCGGCGATCGGCCGCGATTCAGAGATTGCTCGTGACTCCACGGGCCGGTTCATCGTGATCGGCGAGCCCGGACCGCGGGCGGCGATCGTCGACTCGGCGGGGCGGTTCGTTCGGTTCATCGACTGGTCGTCGAGCCGCGCCGATGCGTCGGCGCGCGGCGTCACGCCCCTGACTGACCACGGCGGCGACATCCACATCTTCGACGGAGCGCGTGCCGGAATCTTCGAAGGCGACGCGAAGCCGAGCTGGAGCTACGGCGTTCTCGATGATCGGTTGACGCTCGATCTCGCACCACCCTCCTTGGTGTCCCTCGCGACGCCGCGTCCTGTCGCGCGGCCACACGCGAGCTACCTCACCCTGGCCCGCCGCGTCGAACTCAGTGGCCCCATGGTGGAGGACATACTCCGCCGCGAGAAGGAGAAGCCGTTCCCGCCGGCGATCGAGCGGCGTTTTCAGGGCGATTCAGTAATCTCCAATCCCGCCTGCCGTGACTGCCGCGATGCGCTCGTCAGCGTGTCGCTCGGCCTCACGAAGGGAACTCTGTTCTCCGCGACGGCCGACCGGTATCGCGTCAACGTCTACGACAGCTGGGGCGACGAGCGCCCTCTGTATGGGATCGTCGTCACGGGCGGATGGATGCCGCCCGGCGACTCGGCGAGCTACGTCCGGGGCCGCCAAATGCCGGAAGCTGCGCGGATGACGGGGCTCGAGTTCGACGCCAACGGCTGCGAGCGCGGGGCGCGCGCCGGTCCGGCGGGGAGCAGCGAACCGTGCGAGCGCGTGCTGTGGGTGGCCGGACTGGTGATCGCCGACAGCGCGGCCCGCGACGAGTCGACACGGTACAGGACCGTAATCGACGCGATCGCCATTGTCGCGCCGATGCGTTGGACCGGGGACGAATACTTCGAGCGCCGATTCATCCGCGGCGCGCGCATGCTCACCCGCCTCGAGTTGCCTGGTCGCGTCGAGCTCTTCGGTGCCGGCCTCGCCTTCCAGCGGAAACAGCTCGCCGACGGCCGCTGGACGATGGACGTGCTGCGACTCTCCCTCCGCGATTAACCAAGCCCATCCAAGAACGGCACTACTCGTGCGTCCGTGACCCCTCCGCGCTAGCGTTGGACACCCGGACCCACTGCAAGACGCTCGATTGTGAACGACTCCGATCCGCTCTGGTTCAAAGACGCGATCATCTACCAGGTGCACGTCAAAAGCTTCCGCGACGCGAACGCGGACGGCTTCGGCGATTTTCGCGGCCTCATGGATCGCCTGGACTACATCCAGCACCTCGGCGCCAACACCATTTGGCTCCTCCCGTTCTATCCGTCCCCCCTCAAGGATGACGGCTACGACATCGCCGCGTACGAAGAGATCAATCCTACGTACGGCTCGATCGCCGACTTTCGCGCGTTCATGGAGGCGGCGCACGAGCGCAAGCTGCGCGTCATCACGGAGTTGGTGATCAACCACACCTCCGATCAGCACCCGTGGTTCCAGCGTGCGCGGTCGTCCGCCAAGGGTTCCCCGGAACGCAACTGGTACGTGTGGAGCGACAATCCCAACAAGTACGCCGGGACCCGCATCATCTTCACGGACACGGAGCGCTCCAACTGGAGCTGGGATCCTGACGCGCAGCAGTTCTACTGGCATCGCTTCTTCAGCCACCAGCCGGATCTCAACTTCGACAACCCCGACGTCGTGGAGGCGATTCTCAACGTCATGCGCTTCTGGCTGCGCATGGGCGTCGACGGTCTTCGTCTCGATGCGACGCCGTACCTCGTCGAGCGCGAAGGGACCAACTGCGAGAACCTCCCGGAGACGCACGAGATCCTTCGCACGCTGCGCCGCACGGTGGACGCCGAGTTTCCGCACCGGATCTTTCTCGCCGAAGCGAATCAGTGGCCGAGCGACGTGCGGCCGTACTTCGGCAACTCCGACGAGTGTCACATGGCGTTCCACTTTCCGCTCATGCCGCGCATGTACATGTCGTTGCGTAAAGAAGACCGCACGCCCGTCGTCGACATCATGCGGCAGACGCCGGACATACCCGGCGACTGCCAGTGGGCGATCTTCCTGCGCAACCACGACGAGCTCACCCTCGAGATGGTGACGCACGAAGAGCGGGACTACATGTACCGCGAGTACGCGGCCGACCCGCGCATGCGCATCAACGTCGGCATCCGCCGCCGGCTGTCGCCGCTCATGGAAGGCGGACGTCGCCAGATGGAGCTCATGAACGCGCTGCTCATGTCGATGCCCGGCACGCCGATCATCTACTACGGCGACGAGATCGGCATGGGGGACAACATCTACCTCGGCGACCGGAACGGCGTCCGCACGCCCATGCAGTGGAGCGCCGACCGCAACGCCGGCTTCTCGGAGGCGGACACCGCGGCGCTCTTCGCGCCCCTCATCGTGGATCCGCCGTACGGGTATCACACGGTGAACGTCGCCGCGCAGGAGCGCGTGCCCACGTCGCTCCTGCGCTGGACGCGCCGGCTCATCTCCGTGCGCCAGCAGTACAAGGCGTTCGGGCGCGGCACCTGGGAACTGCTGCCGGCCGCCAATCGTCGCGTGCTCGTGTTTCTGCGCTCGTACAGGGACGAGCACATTCTCTGCGTGAACAACCTGTCGCGGTTCGCGCAGTACGTCGAGCTCGACTTGCGCGAGCACGCGGCGAAAGTTCCGCTCGAGCTATGGAGCAAGAGCTGCTTCCCGCCGATTGGCGATCTTCCGTACCTGCTCACGCTCGGGCCCCACAACTTTCTGTGGTTCCGGCTCCTTCCATCGCAGCAAGCCAAGGAATTCCAACGCACGACATGACCGTTCCTCTCATCGCGCGCGCGGCGGCCGCTCTCACCTCGGCTCATCTGGTCGCGTTCCTCGGACGCCGGCGCTGGTTCGCCAAGGCCGAAGGTGCGGCGCAGTCGGCGCGCATCAGCGGCCTCGTGCCGCTCCCTTGGGGGGATGGCGCACTCGGCGTCGCCCGCGTTGCCGTCACCGTGCGCGGTCACGAGCACGAATACCAGGTGCCGATCGCCGCGCGCCACGTGCCGCCGTCGAATCTCGACGCGCAGTCCCGCATCGCGTCGGTGACCCTCGACAATCGTGAGCTCGCGATCTTCGACGCCGTCGACGATCCGGACTTCCAGCGCGGATTCGCCCGCGCACTCTCCGTCGGCGCCGTCGCCGAGGGAGACGCCGGTCTGCGCTGGGTCGTCGAGCCGACCGGCAATCACGGACCGATGATCCCCGCGGACGCGGAGATTCGCGTCGCGTCGGGAGAGCAGAGCAACACGTCGATCGTGTTCGCCCGCACGGCGATCCTCAAGCTCTTCCGGCGACTTCAGCCGGGGATCCACCCCGAAGCGGAGCTCTGCGGGTTCCTCACCATGAGAGCGCGATTCGCCAATACGCCGAGCGTGCTCGCGACCGTGCGCTTCGAAGAACGCGTTGCCGGCGCGGCGCCGCAGCATACGGTCGCCGGCCTCGTGCAGGAGTACCTCCCCGGTTCGACCGACGCGTGGGGGTACGCCGTCGAACGCGGCGCGGCGTACTTCACGGCGGCGCGCGATGCCGAACCGGCGAACGAATTCATGCTCGATGCGAAGGCGCTCGGCGGCTTGACGCGCCAGATGCACGATGCACTGACCTTTGACGAGTCCGACCCGGTATTCGCGCCGCAGCCAGCAACCGCCGACGACCTGGATCGCTGGGCGCACCGCGCGCAGCAGGCCATCCGGGAGGGGCTGACCCTCCTCGAGTCTCAGCTCGCGGCCAAGGCCCTCTCATCAGGGCGCGTGGCCGAGGCCAAGATTCTCGTGGAGCGCCGCGACAACTATCTCGACTGGGTCAACGAGCTCGCGGACAGTTTGGGGGACGACCTTGGCGCGCTCATCCGGGTGCACGGCGACTATCACCTCGGTCAGGTACTGCGCACGGCGACCGGACACTTCATGGTGATCGATTTCGAAGGGGAGCCGACGCGGCCCCTCGAAGAACGGCGCGAAAAAGCGTCACCGCTCAAGGACGTGGCCGGCATGCTGCGCAGCTTCGCCTACGCCGCCGCGGCACTCGGCATGACGATCGAGAAGTCGGCCGACATGGGCACCCGCGAACTTCGAATCGGCCGCTGGGAGCGCGATGCCCGCAACGCATTTCTCGACGGCTACCTCCACGACGATTCGCCGCGTCGCCTCCTGCCGCGCGCGCTCGACCACGCGGACAAGCTCATCGCGCTGTTCGAGACCGAGAAAGTGTTCTATGAGCTCGCCTACGAGCTGAACCACCGCCGTGACTGGGCGTGGATCCCGATGCGGGGAATCTCGAAGCTACTGGTGCGACAGCCGGACAGTCGGACGCAGTGACGGTCGGAGTCGACCCGTCAGACTGTCGGACTGTCGGAGGGTCCGACTGCCCGACGGGCCTCTCGCGCTTGCCGCACGATGTTCCGCCACGTCGTCCACA
>Ga0137427_10001294_pt1 | contig 11442 bp, 7 predicted proteins | sample EasRivERMZT700_2_FD_102309 | JGI IMG/M metagenome (GOLD analysis project Ga0137427, IMG submission 102309) | Soil microbial communities from meander-bound floodplain in the East River, Colorado, USA - East River MetaG ERMZT700_2 | ecosystem: Environmental > Terrestrial > Soil > Floodplain ...
ACTCTCGAACTGCTGCGCCTGCCGGGGCTCCAATATTCGTCGGAACATAAAACTCTGGTCGCGTCTCCGGCGCTTTTGAGCAACACCGATGTGATCGTTCCGCTACTGAAACTGGCCGCCCGGGCGGCTAAGCCGCTCAAATTGGACGATATTCGGGGTCAGGCACGTAAAACTGATAAAACATGTGCCAGACCCCATTTCGTCCATTTTGAGATTTCGGATTTCGGGTTCTGAGGTTTCCGTTCGTCCAACTTCCGATTTCCCTCAGGAAACGGCAGCTATTGCGGCGGATTCACCACCATGTATTGCACCGTAGTTCCACCGTAATAGGGTTGATACCAGGTTGAGCCACATTGGCTGTACCCGATCCCATTGACCATCACAGTCGAACAGCCTGATGGCAGCAGCGCAACAGCAGTACCTATCGCCAGACCCGTGGCGACACCGCGCGCGATGGGATGGCCCCAGCGGTCGTAGTCCATATCGAAATCGATGTCTCGATCGATGTCAATGTCACGATCGATATCGACGTCACGGTTGATGTTGCGATTAACATCGCGGTTAACGTTTTGGTTGAAATCGCGGTTGGCGTTCACGCTCCGGTTGACGTCTGGAGTACTTCGGATACTTGTCCGCGCAGCTCCAGGATTGACGCGCGCGCCGCCTCCGCGGCGTTGAGCCTCCAGGTTAGTCGCGCCAGATGTGATCATGGCGGCGATCACGAGACCGCAGAACGGCGTAATCCAATGTATGGAAGACAGTTTTGGGAATCTCATTTCCGCTCCTTTTTCCTACTTCTTCTTTGGTGTTGTCTGGGGTTCAGCGGTTGTCTTTTTGTTACTCTTCAATTGTCCAAACTTGATACGTACTGCGTCCGTCGGCGGCGTGAAAGCGAACATGTTGTCATGTAATGTAGGGGTGACATCCCACGAGAGGGTAGACGTGTACTGCGGTTGGGTCGGTTCCTGCTTGGTCGTGATGACCAGCTTGCGAGGTAATGGCGTCTCGCTCTTTTCAATCCACACCTGCCAATCCACATCCGACTGACGAACGGCCACATGTTCAGCTTCAACTCCCCCGATTCGGCTCGTACCGATATAGCCGGCCCTCGTTATGGCCTGTAAGAGATTCTCGTTCGACGCCATCTGGATAAAGTCCGCCAACGGAAAGTCGATGTCGTAACGAGCGCGGATCGCATCCAGGGTTCTTGCTACCGTGGGTGGCGCAGGCGTCTGGGCGTAATGCTTTCCTCGGGTATCGAAGAGTGTCAGTGTTTTACCGTCGTAGATGAACCGCAGATCCTTCTGGTCGCCCTTCACGAGGGCAAGGAGGCGATCGGGTTTGTGAACGACAATCTCGTTGGACGAGTTCCTTTGAATCTTCATGTTCGAGTCGACTACCTCGTCTCGCGTTACTTCGGAGTCGATCTTGAACGACTTCAAAGTTGTGAGGTAGTTGCTCATCCGGTTTAGAGCCGCTATCGCTCGCGGATCAATTGCCGGATCGTTGTCCGTTGGTTTGGATCTTTTCGGCCCTTGCCCCAGCGCAATTGCGCACAGCACGAAGCAGATTGTTGAGATCAGAACGATGCGTTTCATAGATTTCCCCTTAACAGCCTCAGTGAGGCGTGAGTACACACTGCGAACCAGAATTGACTGGGGTCTTTAGGTGAACAATCCGTAAAAGTTCGGGAAGATTTTGGCGATCGGGCCTGTCGTTACGCGGTAAAGCCTTTGTTTCGGGTTCTGCGTTTAACGATTTCATCGGTCGCGACACCGATCAGAATCACTGCGCCCATGACGGCGAAATCCAACGAGCCAGGAATATCGAGCAGGTTGACAAGATTTCTCAACACCTGCAGCAGAGCCGTTCCGGCCAGGATTCCAATGATGGAACCTTCGCCGCCTCGCAGGCTGCAACCGCCAACGACGGCCGCGGCAATCGCATACAACTCGTAAAAGTTTCCATGCGATGAAGGCGAGATCGAATTCGTGTAGAACGCAATGAGTACGGCCGCCACAGCAGCAAGACCACCGGAGATAACGTAGGCTCCGGCGATGACGTTCTTGGAATTCACTCCGGAATAAATCGCCGCTTCTTCATTGCGTCCAACTGCGTAGAGGTATCGCCCGAAGATCGAACGATGCAGCACAACCCACATCAGCAGTCCTATGACGATCATCAGGATAAACGGCATCGGCAGGCCAATCACGGTTCCAGTGGCGAAGTCGCGAAGCCATTCGAAGCCTTCACCGCTGCCGAAACCCTTGGTGGAATCCTCAGCCAGATATCGTGCCAATCCCCGGTACAGGAGCAGACCACACAACGTTACGATGAATGGCTGTAACCGGAGTCTGGTAATGAGAAATCCGTGAGCCGCGCCAAGCGCCAACCCCAAACCGAGTATTACAACCAGAGCCAATGCGGCGGGCCACCGCCACTCCATGAGCATGATGGAAAGCAGCACGCCAAGCAGCGCGAATATCGATCCCACCGACAAATCGATGCCACCAGTGATGATCACCAACCCGACGCCGATGCTGAATATCCCGTAGGTTCCGACAAGCCGGCTCATGTTTTGGAAGTTTGCCGCGCTGAGGAATTGTGGATTCAGGAAACCGACGATCCCACAAAGAACCACAAGCAGCGCCACAACTCCCGTTTCTTTTCTCACTGTCAGAATGAAGCGTTCAGACGGATGGCCGCGTTGCGACCCGCTTCCAGGGCCGTTCCGGAGAGCAGTCCCGAAAAATTAATCAGGTTTAATCGGTTCGCCAGATTGAACACGTCAGCCTGCAATCGCAGCGTGCGACGGTCGGATTCCATGATGATCACGCCTACGGAAAGATCGAGCGACACCGAGGGCAGAACGCGTCCACGATCAAAGTTGACCCTTTCGATGATCCTCTGACCATACTGGCCACTGATGAAGTTTAGATTGGATATTCCTTCGATCTCAAAAGGAAGCCCGCTGTTGTAGGAACCGCCGAGGCCTACCCACACGCGGGGATGCAATTGGCCGCGGCCGCGGAAACGAAATGTATTCCGTTGGTCCTGGGTGATGGGAAACGAGCCTTCGCCTCCGAGGGCCTCGTCAGCCTCGTCGCCAAGGAACAAACCACCTGCGACGGGAAGGGTGCCGCGGGCAATCATATTGGAGTAGCTGGCGGAACTGGAAACACGTCCCCATCGCGGCAACTCCAGCTTCACTTCGTAACCGTTGACGCGCCCTTCCTTAAAGGCGACAGGAAAGCTAACGCCGGTATTCAGGAGAAGGGCATCGTCCGCAAAGTTCCTTAGCTGACGCCGATACCAGGTTCCGTCCATCCGGAGGCCGAACAGGCGCTTGCTGAAGCCTACCTCATTGAAATATCCACGGGCCGGCTTCAGCGGAATAAAGACGCCTTCGCCGCCGAGTTCATCGACCAGGTCCGAAGTCGCAAACAGGATGTTCTCGACAGCCGGTTCCTGGAAGATCCGGTCGTACGATGCGCGCAGCACCAGATCGGCTTTCGCGACGTGATAGGCAGCGGCGAGACGCGGACTCCATTCGGTCTCGCCGTCGTCACGCAATCTGTAATGGTCAAATCGAAGGCCACCGCTCAGAGTCAGTCCTCCGCGGCGCCATAGGTCCTGCACGAAGAAGGACCTCTGATGATTCGTCGCAGTTTCCGTAAAGCGAAAGGTCGCGGGCACATCGCCGTCGAAGACGCGAACATTACCAGGGTTCAGCCTGCGCGTGATGATGCGGAAGCCAAATTCTTCATGGATTGAACGGTAAACGGCGTCGCCGCCGGCCTTCAATTCATGTGAACCTTTGACGATGGAGAAGCTGCCACCGGCATATGCTTCGCGAAACCCTCGGTTCTGATCTGGAAGAATGGGAGTGGAGAGTGCATTCGACCAAAGGCGGCTTGATGTATCACGCACCATTGCTCGCGCCTGTAAGAGGGCCGCGGTCGCCGAAAACACATGTGTGTGCGAGATCTGTCCCGATGTTTCGTCGGCAGCCCTATCCTGCCGTTGTCCGACGGACTGTTGGAGCAATTCGTTGGGTACCAGGAAACCGGTGTGGTGATTTTGAAAGTAGATTCGCGACGTATCCGACGTCGACCACGTGCGATTGAAACGAGCAGAAACTCCACCACCTGAAGCGCGATTCGTATAGTTCTCGATCACCGGCGGATCCAGGTACCGATCTGTTTTCATCCCCTCGCCGCTGATGGAGAAGCTATTCGCTCTTTGAGCGTATTGGATTGAAGCGAAGCCCGATCGTTGACGGAAGCTGCCGGCTTGCAGACTGGTCTGGCCATGCCACCCGTGCCTTCCGTCACGTTGAGTATTCACTTCGATGATCCCGCCAAGTTTCCGACCAAACTCGGCCGGATAATTTCCGGTCCGTACCGTCAGCGTTTCAAAGTCGTCAATGCCGAGCGTTTGCGCAAAGGCCGGCGAGCGATTGTCATACAGTGGAATGCCGTCGATCACGTACTGTACGTCGTACTCGGAAGCGCGAGGGTGCAGAATCCCATTCGCCTCGAGCAACCAACCGGGCTGCTGGTTAACGAGGTCCAATACTGATCGTCCGGGAGTGGAACTCGTTCGAAACTGAATTGCGTCGCCACCTAAATGCTGAGCGGCGCCTGTACTCGTCGGATTGAGCAGTGTTTGCTCATCAAGGATTTCAACATCGCTTTGTAGTGCCCGCAAATCCATCGAAACCACTCTGACCACAGGCAATTCGGAATGAACCTCGATAAGGACGCTTGTGCTCGCGAAGCCTTCGCGCTCGAGCCGCAACCGGTAAACTCCAAAGGGCAACGACGCAAATGTGTGCCTACCCTGGGAAGTGGTGGTGAAGTTTCGTTTTATTCCAGCCGCAAGGCTTTCCAGAGTGCCCGCCGCTTCCATGCCGCTTCCGGACGGATCCTTGACTTCAAGTCGAACCTCTCCCGTTGCCAGTTGGCCGAAGACATAGCCCGGAGCCAATACCAGGCAAATGAACAACAGATTCGAGTACCGGATCATTTTCATATCAAGCAACGGCCAGACGCATCACGGCTTCCTCGCTGCATTGAGAACGATCGAGGATGCCGGTGATGCGTCCATCGTGCATAACGGCAATCCGATCGCTGTTGCGGATGATCTCTTCCATTTCGCTGCTGATCAGAATCATCGCGACGCCCTTTTCCGACAGTTGTTGGATCAGTGTATAGATTTCGGCTTTGGCTCCGACATCGATGCCGCGAGTCGGTTCATCAAACAAAATCACTTTAGGATTCAGCGCAAGCCATTTTGCCAGAACAACCTTCTGCTGGTTACCTCCACTGAGATTCGAAATATCCGTCTCCACGGAAGATGCTTTTATTACTAATTGAGTTCGCATTTTTTCCGCTGTAGCACTCTCCTGGTTTCGCTGGATGATCAACGAACACGCGTAGGACGGAAGGTCCGGCAATGTAATGTTTTCACGGACGCTCATGTGAGGTATCAGGCCTGCCGTGCGACGATCCTCGGGAGCGAGAAACATTCCAGCATCGATAGCATCGCGGGGCGAGCGAATCGTGAGCGGATGGCCATCGATCCTGACGGTTCCTGCGATCGGTTTATCGACGCCGAACAAGGCTTGCGCCAACTCCGTTCGTCCGGAGCCGACCAAGCCCGCTAAACCCAGGATTTCACCGCGACGTATGGCGAATGAAACCTCGCTCTCAGGATAACGTCGGGTTCGAACATTGCAAATCTCGAGGCGAATGTCGCCAAGGGTTGCTTCGTTGCGCGTGTGGTAATCCTTCAGCGATCGTCCGACCATCAATCGAACCATGTTGTCGTGGTTGATGGCTAGTTGATCCAGCGCACCGGCGTTCTTGCCGTCCCGCAGCGCGACGACGCGATCGGCGATCTTCTCGATTTCGCTGAGTCGGTGCGAGATGTAAATGATGCTGACGTTCTGAGAGCGGAGGTCCTGTACGACCTTGAACAACCGGTCCACTTCCATCGGAGTCATGCACGAGGTGGGCTCGTCCATGATCAGGAGTCGCGCGTTCCATCCAACCGCCTTGGCAATCTCAACCAGTTGCTGTTGCGCGAGAGATAAATTACCGAGCAGCGTTCGCGGTGACACGTTAAGACCGACACGGATCAGTTGACGTTCCGTTTCCGCTTCGATGGCTTTGCGATCGATCCATTTCAACAAACCGGCACGCGTCGGTTCGCGTCCAAGAAAAACATTGGCGGCGATGTCGAGATTGTCGAGGAGGTGCAGTTCCTGATGGATGAACCCGATTCCGTAGCGAGCGGCATCGCGAACTGAACGGATCGTTGCGGGCGATCCATCGATGTGAATGCTGCCGGCATCCGGCGGATGAATCCCGCCGAGCACTTTCATCAGCGTTGACTTGCCGGCGCCGTTCTCACCGATCAACGCTACGACTTCCGAAGGTCTAATCTCGAAATCCACTGAGTCGAGCGCCGTGACACCAGGGAACTGTTTGCAGATCCCTTGCATCCGCAGCACGGGTTCAAGGTTTGAAATCAACTCCGGCCCTTCAGTTGATTGATCTTCAAAGTGAACTCTTCAACGTTGTCCTTCTTCACAACAAGTGTCGGAACGAACTTTTGTTTCGAATCCGGAATCCCGGAACGATCGCCGTCGAGAACCTTGTTGATCATCTGAATCGCCTGATAGCCGAACTCATAAGGCTGCTGGACAACTGTGCCGTGAATCGCTCCGTCTTTGATACCGGCGAGCGTTTGATCGTCTTCGTCAAAGCAAACGATCTTGATCTTGCCGACTTTACCGGCTTCCTTGAGCGCGTTCAGAATCGCCGGTCCGTTATAGGCCCAGAGGCCAACTAATGCGGACACTTCCGGATACTTGACGATGGTGTCGGAGACGTTCGCCTTTGCCCGGACCTGATCCACATCGTCAGTACGGACATCGATAATTTCGATCTTGCTGCCGGTGAGCACATCCTTGATTCCCAGCAGCCGTTCCTGGGCATTTTGCGCGTCGAGTTTTCCAACGAACAGCATGATTTTGCCGCCGTTGGGTAGCACCTCTTTGATCATTTCGCCAGCTTGTTTGCCGGCCGCTCGGTTATCGGTGCCGATGTAAACGGCCCGATTGCTGCCGGCCGCGTCGCTATCGTGAGTGATGACGAGCGTTTTTTGGGCAGCGTCGTTGATCATCTGTATCTGGTTGGCGGGATCTACCGGGCTGATTGCAAATCCGGCGACGCCTTTCGTCAGGAGATCGTCGACAATGCGTCGTTGCTCGGCGGCCGTGCCGTCGGCGGGAATCCGAAACTCAACTTCCACGTTGTCCAGTTCGGTGTCCGCCTTCTCTGTGCCCTTGCGGGCAATCGACCAGAAATCGGAAGCGTTGTTGGTGACGAACGCGATCCGCCGCTTGGTCGCGGCGGGAGCGTTTGGGGCAGAATTCGGCTGAGAACAGCCGGCGAGCAAAAGCAACGTCAGTAAGAGCCGCATTGGTTCTCCTAATGTGTCGAAGGCGGCATATTGTATACCATTCGCCTGACTTTCAAACGATCGTCGGGACGCGGGAGCCTTGACCGGGTATTCATAGAGATTCCTGTCGGGTCTGGTCTAAAGTAATGGCCTTTGACGCGACAGGAGGTTGCTGTGAGAAAGCGGACTGTCCTCTTATGGTGCCTGGTCTTTTTGCTCCCGAATACAGGATGGAGCCAGCTCTATTTCCCTCGTTTGGTGAGCGTCAGCGAAATGGCGACGACTGGGTATGCGCTGGTCAATCCCAACGACACAAGCGCGGGTGTACTCATCTCGCTGAACACCGATTCCGGTATTCCGTTGGCCAATTCTCAAGTGGTGATTCCTCCAGGAGGACAGTTCGCGAGGTTGGGCTCGGAGTTGTTTCCGGGCCTGTTCGCCGACGGGTGGGTGCAAGTCCGAAGTAACGTCCCCATCCAGGGATTCTGGCTGAGCGGAGATTTTTCAACCTATGCGGACGGTGGAGCGTCTACTGCGGCGGCGTTGGATCAGGTCTTTCCGCTGGTGGCCGGTCAGACCGAGATCAATGTCGCAAACGCCGGCGCTGTCTCCAACAGCATTACGATCCGCATTCGTGACGCCGACGGTATCGATATGGCCGCGCCGGTAGTCCGGTCGATAGCCGGCAACGGTGTTTTTCAAGCTCAGGCGAGCGCATTATTTCCCACAGTGAATCTTTCTGCGGCCCGGCACATCCGTGTGACGGCGAACTCTCCGATTGTGGGAACGTCGGTGATTCGAGGGTTTCTCAGCAACGAATCGGCGGTCCTGAACGGCGTGGACTCGAACTCCAAGTTGACTGAACTCAACTTCGCGCACGTGGTGAGCGGAGCTGCCGGTGGCGCCAACTACTCCACGGTGCTTGGGGTCACGAACCTGAGCGGCAGCAGCCAGACGGTAACCTTCACCTTCCATCCCGAACCCGGCGGCGCCGCGATTTCCGCTTCCCGGACTATCAGCATCGCGGGCTCGGTCCGCGAAACCGCTCAAAACCTGTTTGGGTTTTCGTCCGGGTTTCAGGATGGCTGGGTTCAGGTCAGCGGTGCGGCACCACTCACCGGATTCGTCGCCTATGCGGAAACCATTTCCGGCGGAGTGGCTGTAGTTCCCGTTCAGTCGACTCCCAGGTCGAGTATGGTGTTCGCCCACGTCGCCGGGGAGCCCGTGTGGTACACGGGTCTCGCACTGCTGAATACCGGAAGCACGGCGGCCAATGTTGAAGTCTATGCCATGACAGCTTCGGGCGGGCTCACCGGCGGCGCGGCAAATGTGCCAACCGCATCCTTCAAGCTCGACGGCGGACACAAGATTGCGCGCCTTCTCAGCGAGCTCGTGCCGGCAACGCTTCCGCAGAACGGTGGCTTTGTCTTTGTCCGCGTAACCAATGGCGTACCGCTCTATGGTATGGAGCTCTTTGGCAGCTTGAGCGGCAGGATCATCACAAACGTGGCGGCCGGCGGTATTCCACTCGGTGTGAACTACACTCCGCCTCCGCCCACACCACCACCGGGACCGCCAGTCATTCTGGCGCAGCCGGTCAATACGAACGTCACCATCGGACAAGCCGCAACGTTGAGTGTTACCGTGACGGGTTCGGCTCCGCTGGCGTACCAATGGAAGAAAGGCGGTGTGGATATTCCGGGCGCCACCGGAGCGAGTTATACGATTCCTGCGGTCAGCACGAATGACAACGGCGCCGTCTACACCGTAACTGTCTCCAATGGCCTGGGAACAGTCACCAGCACGCCGACGACGCTGGCTGTCGGCGCCTTTACGCTGAATGTGTTCATCACCGCTCAGCCAGTATCGTTCATGTCGATCAATACGGGCGGAATCCCGGAGTTCAATGTCACAGCGACGGGAGTCGCCCCAACCTACCAATGGCGAAAAAACGGCGTCGCCATTCCCGGCGCCACAACCAATACGTATATCGCTCCAGCCGCTGCCGCGACCGATGACCAATCCGTTTACTCGGTGATGATCTGCAACAACGGAGGATGTCGCACCAGCTCGAATGTGGTGCTGACTGTCGTAGGGACTTCCGTCTCGCCGGTGAAGCAGTTCGCTGCAGGGGGTGCTCACTCCATGGCCGTCCGTGAAGATGGGACGGTTTGGGGATGGGGAGGCGGCTCTAACGGCAGGCTGGGTCTGAACCGTCTGCAAAACTACCCGACTCAGGGGATCGCGGTTCAGGCTGTCGATCCCGCGGACCTTCCTTTCAAGAATGTGATCAGCGTGCGAGCGGCGGCCACTTCTTCTCTATTGCTGCGCGGCGACGGCACCGTCTGGGGAACGGGGACTAATAGCTATGGCGAACTTGGCACGGCGAGCAACATCGAGTATTTCTCCTTTGCACAGACTTTGACCGAACCGGGTATTCCATTCGTGGACGTGAAGTACATTTCCGCCGGCCCGGGCAACTCCTACGCCATAACGAAGGATGGGTCCGCATGGGCCTGGGGAAACAACTTTTACAACCAGATTGGCGACGGCACCACGACGGATCGCTTTGTTCCGACCCGAGTGACGGACGCCCAGGGCAATCCATTCAAGAACGTCATCGCCGGCGCGGGTGGCGGGATTCACACGTTGTGGTTAAAGGATGACGGTACTGTGTGGGCTGTGGGAACCAACACGAACGGCTCGTTGGGAGACGGAACGTTGACGTCCCGGCTTAACCCGGTGCGCGTGGAAGTGTCCGCAGGAGTTCCGCTGTCCAATGTCGTTGCTATTTCCGCTTCCGGAAATCAGAGCGCGGCTTTACGAGCCGACGGCACGGTGTACCGATGGGGTGGAGGCTTCAACAGGCCGACGCAGGTCCTGATGACTGGCAGCGTGCCGCTCACCGGCGTCGTTGCGATGGAGTCAGCTGGTGTGGGCACGGTGTGCCTGCTGAGCGACGGGACAATCGTTACCGTCGCCAACGGCTCAGGAACCATGCCGGTTCTGGTCCGCAACGCCAACGGCACTCCTTTCGGAGGAGTGCGCGCGATCTCATCACAAGCGGCACATATGCTCGCGCAAAAAACCGACGGAACCCTCTGGGCCTGGGGCGATAACAACGGCAAACGTCTCGGCGACGGAACCAGCACATCGCGAGTGAATCCTGTACGCGTGCAGGGTATGGCGCCCTAGACCTACTCTGCCCGCATCGCAACCATCGGCTCCACGACGGCGGCGCGCCCGGCGGGAAGGCCTGCGAGCAACGCGATTTCACATCGCAAACGCCGAACGGGTGATTGGAAAAGATGAACTGGATACGAGCACTGTCGGGTTGAATACGGTGACATGAAAGTTGAACACCGAGACTTCTGACGCGAATACGGTCGCTGAACTCCCTACTACCGATCTTGAACCACAGTCATGCCGGCTGAACTGAGTGCGGCCTGTCAAAACACTCCCGCGATGGGACGTATTGCACGTAGTTTGGATGCGTTGCCGTAACCGTTCTTACCTTCTGGAGTATTCAAACGCGAGACTGAATAGCGGGCGAATACTTTTGGGCCAACGTTGCGGCTCGCTACGACGTCTGATGCGCGACGAGGTGGAAAATGCTTCAAGATGTCCGTTATGCCTTAAGGATGCTACTCAAGAGCAAGGTGCTGACGGTGATCGCGATTTTGTCGCTCGCCTTGGGAATCGGGGCGAACACGGCTCTATTCAGCGTCATCGACGGTATGGTCTTGCGCGTCCTGCCTATCGATAAGCCCGGTGAACTCACGCTGTTGAATTGGAGCATGGGCCAGTACGGATGGGCCATGAACACTAGCGGATCCATCCGAAGAGACGCTAACCCCAATTTCTCACCGATAGGAAGGCCCGCCGACGGTTTTTCATTTCGACGGGCCATTTTTTCGCTGGAATCTCCTTCGTCAACGCAAACCGAAGAGTGGGGCAGCTTCGGAAGCCGGA
>Ga0137427_10001295_pt1 | contig 11430 bp, 11 predicted proteins | sample EasRivERMZT700_2_FD_102309 | JGI IMG/M metagenome (GOLD analysis project Ga0137427, IMG submission 102309) | Soil microbial communities from meander-bound floodplain in the East River, Colorado, USA - East River MetaG ERMZT700_2 | ecosystem: Environmental > Terrestrial > Soil > Floodplain ...
CCCGATCAGGAGGGTGAGCCAACCCGACCACCCCAAGCGCACGTGAAAACCCATCAGCTGCGACATAAAACGATAACGCCTATTCGGAAGTAAGGTTGAATTGCTCGACCACGCTCGGGTGAACTACATGGGCGTGCAACGTGAGAAGCACAAGACGCGCGTCGGGCCCGTAACCAGCTTCGAGCGCCGCGATGAGGCGCGATTCGGCGGCCTGGGTTCGCGAAGGACCGTTGGCTTGGCCGAACTCCTTGGCGCCGAGCGAACAATAGACGAGGAGCTCCGACGCTGAAGCGCACGCCTGCGCGCTGGGACTGCGGCCGTTGTTCGCCTCCTTGAGCTCCTTGAGCATGGCGAGCTTTACCGCATCGGGCAGCCTGTTGGGATGGAGTCCGCAGGCGCGCAACGCATCGTCGATACGCTGCACATCCTGGGATCGCCCGAAAATTCCGAACAGTCCAAGCATGATGCCGCCGCCCAGGCCGGTTTCCTAAAGATTTAGGCATATGGTCAAAAGATTATCAAAGGATGCGGAATAGAGTGCAGCGCGGAATTTCAGAAGCTGCGCCTTACATGTCCTACACTCTGAAGGTCATGCTCTTCTGCCTCGCTCTGACGATGTGCATCATCGGCGTATCGCAGCAGATCGGCCTATCGTTGATCAATTAGGCGTTGCGCCGCCGAGGCGCGGGCCGCGTTCCGTCCCTATTCCGTCAAGCATTCGCGTCGAAGAGTTCAGCGCGCGCTTGCCTGCGCGGCGCCCAAACGGTCGAGCGCCGCGAGGTCGACGCCGCCGGCCGCCGCCTTCAGCGCATCCATGTTGGGAACATCGCCCTCAACCTTGATCATGAAGCGGTTGCCGGTGATGACGTTGAATTCCCCGTGCATGCGGCTCTGGTCCCAGACCTCGTGGATAACCCGGTTGTTCGCCTTGTAGGTGCGCTCATAGCCCGTGCTGGTCTGGCGGTCCTGCTCGATGTTCGCCCAGGCGGCAAGCGCCATCAGGCCCATGCTTCCGCCGAGATCCATGATCTCGAGGTCGAGCGATTTTCCTGACCCGTCCGTATAGGTGGCCTCGGCCTGCGACATCTGGATGCCGAGCGCGGCATTGCGCTCGACCGAGATCTCGCTGCGCGCAAGGCCGCCGAGGCGCTCGGGTACGACCGTTCTGAGCTGGTCCGGGGCAAGCGCCGGTGTGGCGGTGCCGCCTGCCCCGCCGAGGACCGCGCCGAGCATGTTGCCAAAGGCCTTCGACTGCGCGTCGGCGTCGCCCGAGTTCTGGGCCGACTCGAGATTTTTGGAGGCATCCTCGAGCTTCGAGGCATATTGCTGGAGTGCACCCAAGGGACTGTTCGGATCGAAGGTGACATCCGAACTGCTCGTGGCCGACCCGCCGAGCGGCGAGAAGCCGCCGCCCGCGAACTGTGACGCACCGACGATGCCGAAGAGAACCATGTTGAGTACGACCATGACCACGATCGTGCAGACCACAATGACCGCCGTGTAGGGCACGGCTTTGTCAGCGGGCGTCTTCATCGTGAATGGCAGTCCAAGATAGAGCAAATAGAGGCCGTACAAGCCACCCGCAAGAACAACCAGAGAGCCGAGACCCGGGATGATCTGAAAAGCACTGGCCACCCAGTACGCGGTCATCGAATAGACCGCGGTCTTCAACGCCTGTATCTGGTCTTTCGCGCTGCCAAACGTGGGCGCCAGAGCATCGATGACCAGGGCACTGATGAACACGCCGACGAGCGAAAGCACATAGGTCACGACCGCCATGGTCAGCCCCGTGCCGATGCTCATGCGGCCGAACCCTAAGCCGACGATGCTCATACTGATGAACAGGGCGATCGCCGGGATCGCCGCCAGGATGATCACGTAGTTCTTGTAGAGGTCGGCGATCGTCGCCGTCTCCGCGGCGATGATCGGCCATTCGGTCTTGGGCGACATGAGAATCGCCTTGACGCGGCTGACGATATCCCGCGAGCCCTGGTGCTGCATGTTGATGCTCATGGCGCTTCCCCCCCAATGACGAAGCGGTATCATGCATCAGCGGACCCAGCGGGTGAAGGCTGAGGGGGCCGATGCCGGGGACTATTTGCGTGGATTCAGCGCGTCATAGCGCCCGAGGAGGCCAGGAGAAATATCACGGCGGCGCTCAAGCCGAGCACGGTGCGGACGCCGTGCAGTGGGCCCCATCGCGTGATCATGGCCGTGCTGGACGCGCCGGCGTCTTCGGGCCGGATTGCCATGATCCGCCGATTGAGCGGCATGATGCCGATCAGCGTGTAAGGCCAGTTCGCCACAAGGACGAGCGCGCCGAGCAGAAAGAGCCAATTCGCCGTCTGCCACCAGGCGAGGACGCCAAGCAGTGAGCCGATCGCTGCGAGCGGCGCCTGCATCGCAAAGCCGCGCTTGTAGGAGGGTATCCATTCCTTGAGGAGCGCTCGATGTTCTAGCTCGAGACGCGCGGGCTGTTCGGCGACGCTGACATAGAGCGCGGCGCCCGCGAAGATGGCTGCGATCATCAGGGCCAGTTGTCCGGTGAACATGGCGTCAGTCTCCCTCGTCGGACTCGTCGCGTTCCAGGCGCTGCCGCAGCCGTTTGAGGATAACGGTCGCGGCGACGATCTGTTGCGCCGTCAGGCCTTGCGTCAGGGCCTGCGCCCAGGGAACCTGACGCTTCATAGCGGCGCCATAGGCGGCCTGCCCGCGCGGGGTCATGACCACGAGCTTTGCGCGTTGATGGTTTGGGTTGGCGGCAAAGCGCAGCAGGCCGTCGCGTGCCATATCGTTGGCGAGGCGTTGCACGGCTTGGCGGGTGAGTCCCATCGAGCGACCGATCTGCGCGACCGAAAGCGGGACCGGCGCCACCGCGATTGCACCTAGCACCTGCCAGCGTGCGCTGGTCAGGCTCAAGCCTTCGACCAAGGCGTCGCCCGCGGCCAGCAACCGACCGTTCAAGCGGAAAGTTTCGAGAATGAGGCCTGTGACGGCATTGCCCGGCTTCATGACAATACACTGCCATGATGACAATGTATTGTCAATTGTCCCGGTGCAGGGGCTGGCGAAGGACTAGATGTCGGTCAGCGTGTAGGCGATCTTGGCCTCGCCGTCGGCGGCAAGAAGGCCCATTGTCTCCTCGATCCGTGTCCTCAAATTCTCCACGTCCTCGGCGCACTCCAGGTCGAAGTGGGCATGGATGGCCACGGTGAGACGCTTCTTGCGGAACTGAATGGTGGGGAAACTGCCCAAAAACCTATTGCCGACGTGCATGTTCATGACGGAGTTCCTTAACAGTTGGCTCGTTCTGAAACACCTGTCCCTCATGTTGCAGTCGGTGTGCCACCCGCCCGGGCGGCTGTTCTGACGCGGCCGGACACCAGGGGTCCGGCACGAGGAATTGAAGCCTGACCGGGCTGCGCGGCCTCATAGGACGCCGGAAGCCCCAAAAATGTTGTCGGGTACGCGTGCCATTGCCCTATATAATTGAGTTGGTTCATAGGTCGCCTTCCGACAATGACGTTAGACCGAGCCCATTGGTGGACACGCGCCGCGCAAAGCCTGTCGCGGAGCGGATTGCTGTGGCTCGCGCTGACGGCGGTCGCCCTCGGTTCGCTCGTCAGCTCCGGTGTCGGTGGCGCGGCCAGCGCAAGGCTTGTCGCGGCGTCGAGTGTCGGAAGCACGAGCAAGCTGAAGGCCAACGGGACGGGCGCCCCGACGGTCGTTCCCGGCGAGTTGAGCCAGGCGGTTCCTCATCGTGCCCAAAATCCGGAAGCCGCGGCGCGGCGGATACTCGCCGGTGGAACACCGGTCGGGCTTCTCGCGACCCAAGTCATCATATCCCCACCCGCGCGCGCGAATAATACCGCACCTGCAATGGTCATTGACGCTCCGGCTTTGGGGCAGAGCCCGTTCGAGGCGCGCGGACCTCCCGCTATCGCCTAGACTCCGCCTCGCGCGGACTTCCATTCCATTTCACCGCATGTCGCTTGCCGGTTCGACCTAGAGGTCCGCCTGCGCAAGGCGGCCCACGAACGGACAAGACCCCAATGCTGCGCACTCGCCCCTGGCTTCTCATCACCTATGTGGCGGTAATTCTGATCGGCCTCGTCGCCGCGCTTCCGAACCTTCTCACGCCGCAACAGCTCGCCTACCTGCCGGGCTGGTTCCCAACACAGCAGATCACGCTCGGCCTCGACTTGAGGGGCGGATCCAATCTCGTGCTCGAGGTCGATGCCGCAGCGCTTCAGCGCGAGCGCGTGCAAACGCTCAACGCCGATGCGGTCCGTATTCTCCGCCAGGCGCGCATCCAGCCGCAATCGGTCCGGCGTGACGCCAACGTGGTCACGATCACGCTGAGAGAGTCGGGCCAGCGGGAGCAGACCATGACGCTGCTTCGCCAGCTCGCCACCCCCATTGGCCCGTTCGGGATCGGCGCTCCGGATATCGACGTGATGGCGGTCTCCGATACGGTGGTGACGATCACGCCGACCCAAGCCAGCATGACCGAACGCGCCGAGGCGGCGATCGAACAAAGCCTCGAAATCGTCCGCCGCCGCATCGATGAGATCGGCGTGGCCGAGCCGACGATCCAGCGCGTCGGCGCCGACCGCATCTCCGTGCAATTGCCCGGCGTGCAGGACCCGAGCCGGATTCGCGCAGTCATCGGCAGCACGGCCAAGCTGAGCTTCCACATGCTGGCGGCGGGCACGACAACCCCCCGCCCCGGCGTCGATATCCTGTCGGGCTCCGACGGGATGACCTATCCGATCGAAGAGCGCGTTGCCGTGTCCGGCGACCGCCTGACGGATGCCCGCGCCGGCTTCGATCAAACGAATCAACCGGTCGTCACGTTCCGGTTCGACAATCTCGGGGCGCGGCAGTTCGGCGACATCACCCGTGCCAATGTCGGCAAGCCGTTTGCCATCGTGCTCGACCAGAAGGTTCTGAGCGCACCCGTCATCCGCGAACCCATCATCGGCGGATCTGGCCAGATCTCCGGCGGCTTCACGGTGCAGCAGACAACCGATCTCGCAGCCCTACTGCGCGCCGGCGCCCTGCCCGCGCCCCTGACGGTCATCGAAGAGCGAACCGTCGGCGCCGATCTCGGGGCGGACGCCATCGCCATGGGGGTGACCACGGGCTTGATCGGCTTCGGACTCGTTATCGCCTTCATGTTCGTGCTGTACGGGCCGTGGGGCCTGCTCGCGAACCTCGCGCTGGCCTTGAACGTCGCGCTGACCTTCGGCGCCCTGAGCCTCCTGGGTGCGACGCTGACGCTGCCCGGCATCGCCGGAATCGTGCTCGGCATCGGCCTTGCCGTCGACGCCAACGTGCTGATCAACGAGCGCATTCGCGAAGAGGGCCGCAAGGGATCCCGCGCGATCGTGGCGCTGGATGCAGGCTTCAAGCGCGCCTACTCGACCATCGTCGACTCCAATCTCACGGCGCTGATCGCGACCGCGCTCCTGTTCATGTTCGGATCGGGACCGGTGCGCGGGTTTGCGGTGACGATGGGATTGGGCATCGCGATTTCGATGTTCACGGCGGTGTCCATCGTTCGCGTCATCATGATCGCCATCGTAAACCGCTGGAAATTGAAGGTGCTGCGCATCGAGCCGCTGTTCCACATGAAGCTCGTGCCCGAGGGAACGAAAATCTCGTTCATGAACGCGCGGCATGCCGGCATCGCGTTTTCGGCGTTCCTGTCGATCGCCTCAATCACGCTCTTCATCTATCCCGGCCTGAACTACGGCGTCGATTTCAGGGGCGGCATCCAGATGGAAGTCGTGACCTCCGGGCCGGCTGATCTGGCGCCCATGCGCGCGAGCCTGGAAGCCTTGGGATTGGGCGAGATCGCGCTGCAGGAATATGGCGAGGCCTCGCGCGTTCTCGTCCGGGCCGAACGCCAGCCGGGCGGCGAGGAAGCACAATCGGCGGCCGTCGAGAAGATCCGCGCGGCCATGAGCACGCTGGATTCGGGCGCGTCGATCGAGCGGACCGAGGTCGTGGGACCGAAAGTCAGCGGCGAACTCGCCTATGCCGGCGTGTTGTCGGTCATCCTGGCGAGCATTGCGATGCTGCTCTACATCTGGTTCCGCTTCGAATGGCCGTTCGCGGTCGGCGCCATCGCGACGCTGATCCTGGACGTGACCAAGTGCGTCGGGTTCTTCGCGCTCACGGGGCTCGAATTCAACTTGACGGCGATCGCGGCGCTTCTGACCCTCATCGGCTATTCGGTGAACGACAAGGTCGTGGTGTATGACCGCATGCGCGAGAACATGCGTCTGTATAAAGCGATGCCGTTCCGCGACATGATCGACCGCAGCATCAACGAGACGCTGGCCCGAAGCCTCTACACCTCGGTCACGGCGTTCCTGGCACTGCTTCCGATGGCGGTGTGGGGCGGAAGCGCAGTGGAGAGCTTCGCCGTGCCGATGGTGTTCGGCATCGTGATCGCGGCGAGCTCGTCGGTGTTCATCGCCGCACCCATCCTGCTGTTCCTGGGCGACTGGCGTAAACGCCGTCGCGCGGCCATGCCCCAGGAGCCGGCGCTGGCCGGCGCCCAGCCGTAGCGCTGCTTCCACCGTGGGTGCGATGCGAATAGCATCGCCCCATGGTTCGGACGGCTGCGCGAAATCTGATCACGGACGTCCCGGGCATTCGCGTGGGACAGGCCGAGGACACGCTCGCGCGCACGGGCGTGACCGTGGTGCTGCCCGACGGGGCGGCAAGAGCCGCGGTTGACGTCCGGGGCGGCGCGCCGGGGACGAGGGAAACCGACGCACTCGACCCCATGAGCCTCGCCGGCAGGGCCGATGCGGTGGTGATCTCCGGCGGCTCCGCCTTCGGTCTGGACTCGGCTTCGGGCGTCATGGCGTGGCTGAGCGAGAACGGGCGCGGCTTCGCGTTGCGGCCCGATGCGCCGCGCGTCCCGATTGTCCCGGCAGCCATCCTGTTCGACCTTGCGAACGGAGGCCGGTTTGCGCCCGGCATCTTCCCGGGCTTGGGCAGGAAGGCCGTTGCGGCTGCATCGGCCGAGTTCGCGCTCGGCAATGCCGGCGCGGGCTACGGCGCCATCGCCGGCGCTTACAAAGGCGGGACCGGCAGTGCGTCGGCGGTGATCGATGACGCGGTGACCGTCGGCGCGCTTGTGGCCGTGAACGCCGCGGGGTCGCCGATCATTCCGGGTACGGACGTTTTCTGGGCGTTCGCCCTCGAACAGGCCGACGAGTTCGGCGGACGGCGGCTGGATGGACGCTTCAAGGGGGCGGATCTGGACCTGCCGGCCGACGGCAAGGGACGGCTGCAGCCGGGCGCCAACACGACCATCGCGGTCGTCGCGACCGATGCCGATCTCACCGCCATCGAGCTGAAGCGGATCGCGATCATGGCCGCGGACGGCTTTGCGCGCGCGCTCAGGCCGACGCACACGCCCTTTGACGGGGACACCGTGTTTGCACTCACCACCGGGGTGAAACGGATCACCGGCGAGCGCCCGCGCGCATTGACCCGGCTCGGCAGCGTCGCCGCCGATTGCGTGGCGCGCGCGATCGCACGCGGCGTCTACGAGGCGCAGACGCTGGGCGAGGTGACGAGCTATCGCGATAGGTTCCGCTGACGCTATCCGCCGCGGTTTTCCGACATCGCGATGCGCCGTTTGATGGCCTGAATTTCGTTTTCGAGCGCGCCGAGAAATCGCGAGCGATCCTGTTTGGTGAATCCCTGGTGGATCGTCTGCTCGCCGGTGGCTTCCCTGAGATGGCGATGCAGCTCGCGCATGCCGAGCGCCATGCCGATGGTTTCCGAGGTGAACAATTTCCCGGACGGGCCGATGACGGATGCATTCTTCTTGAGGCAGCGCGAGGCGAGCGGCACATCCGCCGTGACCGCGATGTCGAAGTGCGCGATGCGCTCGGCGATCCAGTCGTCGGCCGCATCCGCCCCGCCGCCGACCGTCACGTGATGGAAACGCGGATGCGCGCTCGGGCGGATGCCGCCGTTGCTCACCATGTACACGATAAGCTCACGACGGTTCGCGACGCGCTCGATCTCCTGCTTCACCGGACAGGCATCGGCATCGACAAAGATTTCCAGCACCGCGCGCTCCGGAGAGGCCGCGTTCCTGTCCAGGACTGCAGGCCTTTTTTGAACTGGCGGAGACGCAGGGATTCGAACCCTGGATACGGCTTTAAGGCCGTATAACGGTTTAGCAAACCGCCGCCTTCAGCCACTCGGCCACGTCTCCGACAAGGCGGAACCAGCACTTAGCACGAAGGAGATGCCGGCAAACCGGAAAATTGGCGCTTCCGCACCCCGGGATGACCCAGGCGACCCTTGTGCGAGTGCGACTTACTTGCATATGAAGCATCCTTGCCGCTTGGGGGGCTGGAGCGCAGAATATGATCTGGACCAGGGTCGCTTCATAGCCAAGCCCGCGGTATCTCCATTGGCCGCATCCGATGCGCAGACTGCGCGTTCCCTTGAGCGGCCGGCGCGGGGGCGGCCCACCTATCGGAGGCAGGGCCATGCTTGTGTCCAATATTCTGAAGGAAAAGGGCCGTGATGTGCTGGCGATCGCGCCGGAGGCGACACTGTTCGAAGCCGCCCGGGTCCTGACGCTCAACCGCATCGGGGCCCTGCTCGTCCGCGACTCCAAGGGTGGGCTCAGCGGCATCATTTCGGAGCGGGACATCGTGCGCGCGATGGCCGAGGAGGGCGCGTCCGCCCTAGCGTTGACGGTTGTCGAGCGGATGACCACGGACGTCGCCACCTGCGAAGAGAACGACACCATCGCGGAGATCATGGAAACCATGACGCGCTGTCGCTTCCGCCATATGCCGGTGATCGAGAACGGCCGGGTGGCCGGTATCGTCTCCATCGGCGACGTCGTGAAAATCCGCATCGCCGAGACCATGCGCGAAGCCCAGGCGCTCAAGGACTACATCGCCACGGGCTGAGGCTCTCAGTGTACGGACCATAGCCGCCCGATTTGGCTGGGCGGCGCCGCTTATTCCACGGAACAGTGATTTCCGGTGGGCGTTTCCTAACTGGGGAAACGGCGAGGAAACCTCGCCCTGACCTATAGGAGACGAACCCATGGCCACGCGAAAGCTTGTCCTCGGCAGCGCAGCCACCCTGCTGTTCTCGGGTGCAATGATCGCGACGGCGCCGGTTTTGGCGCAGTCCAGCAGCGATCCCGCCCAGGCCTATTCGGCCGCGAAGTCGCAATATGACGCTGAGCTGAAAGACTATAACCAGAAGCAGCAGGCCTATGAGCGGCAGCGCAGCGAGTACAACGCGAAAATCGACAGTTATCAGCGGTCGCTGAATGCTCCGCCCGACACTGTCGTGGTGGTGGATGACCCTGCCCCCGACGTGGTCGTGGTCGACCGAGCCCCCGATACGGCGGTGATCGTCGATGATCCCACTCCTGATGTCGTGGTCCTTAGAGACGACTTCGCCCAGCGTCTGGTGATCCGCGACGTACCGCCCCTCGTGCGCCTGGAGGACGTGGCCGATGTGAACTATCGATTGTTCAACATGCCGGTGCTCGATTCCGCCGGCCTTCCCGTCGGCCACTTCCGGCGCATCGAAACCAAGGCTCCGGGCGACCTGGTTGCCGTGGTCACGCTCAATGGCTCTCGGCGCACGATCTCGCTGCTGACGGAGCATGTCCGTTTCGACCCCGACAGGCAGAGGATCATCGCGGATCTGCCGGCACGCGCGATCGATCGCATCCCGTCGGGCTTTCCTTATGGCTGATTTGTGGTGAGTGCGCCGATGGACGGTCCTCGTCCATCGGCGTTTGGGAGGACTTGATGATCGTGACCCCGGACAAGGGTATTTTCTTCGTCGCGACAGCACTGATGTGCTCGGCCTCGCTCTACGGGGCTGAACTGACTTCCGCCGGCACGGATCCAATGACGAGGGTCTTCGTCGGCGAGCCGACCCTGCTGACCCACCCGCCAGGCTTTCCGCCCGACGTGGCCAGCACGGACGCAGCAGGCTGCGATAGCTTGGCGCCGCGACTTGCGACGGTGGCGCTCAAGGCAGTCGCTGCAGGGGCCGACACGGAGACCGCCAGGGCTGACGAAGAGAGTTGCAACGAACGCGGACTAGAGCCCGCGGCGAACGCAAGTCCGCTGCGCGGGCCGCTCGATGTTGCGAATGCGAAAGCCGATATTCCGCTGCAGCCCCCAAGCACGGGCTCAGCCGCTCTCGTCCACTAGCGACGCGCGAAGAGACCCGCGCAATTTGTCCCTCAATCTATTGAAGGGCTTTGCTTTTGACCCATATGGGTTGAACCGCGAGAACAGCGGCGGCGGGTGCTGCGCGCAGCATTGTGCGATGCGTGCAAGAAAATGCAGAAACGGCGCAATTTCCCGTTTGACAGCGTAAAGACCCACGCCTATATACCGCGCCCACGCCGCCCGCTGGGCACTGTCTTGCGGGCGGTGTTGTTTCTCTGGCATGATGAAAATTCACGTCCGAGACAAGCTCTTTGACATTGTGATTCGAGGAAGGGGAACGTGGGCGGCGGCTCGGTCGCCGCGTCCGGCGCGAGCCGGGCGATTCAAGATCGAGCTCAAGAGCTCGCGTTCTTCTGTCTAGATTGAAGTATAAGCGTTCCGGTCTCCCAAGGCCGGAAACGTGAATACCTCGTCAAGACGAACAACGCGTTTTTTGAGTTCAATGGATCAACTTGAGAGTTTGATCCTGGCTCAGAACGAACGCTGGCGGCAGGCCTAACACATGCAAGTCGAGCGCTGTAGCAATACAGAGCGGCGCACGGGTGAGTAACACGTGGGAACGTGCCCTTTGGTTCGGAATAACTCAGGGAAACTTGAGCTAATACCGGATGAGCCCTAACGGGGAAAGATTTATCGCCGAAGGAGCGGCCCGCGTCGGATTAGCTAGTTGGTGGGGTAAAAGCCTACCAAGGCTACGATCCGTAGCTGGTTTGAGAGAACGACCAGCCACACTGGGACTGAGACACGGCCCAGACTCCTACGGGAGGCAGCAGTGGGGAATCTTGGACAATGGGGGAAACCCTGATCCAGCCATGCCGCGTGAGTGATGAAGGCCCTAGGGTTGTAAAACTCTTTCGGCGGGGACGATAATGACGGTACCCGCAGAAGAAGCTCCGGCTAACTTCGTGCCAGCAGCCGCGGTAATACGAAGGGGGCTAGCGTTGTTCGGAATTACTGGGCGTAAAGCGCGCGCAGGCGGTTCTTCAAGTCAGAGGTGAAAGCCCAGAGCTCAACTCTGGAATGGCCTTTGAGACTAGAGAACTAGGGTACGGGAGAGGTGAGTGGAATTCCGAGTGTAGAGGTGAAATTCGTAGATATTCGGAAGAACACCAGTGGCGAAGGCGGCTCACTGGCCCGTTACCGACGCTCAGGCGCGACAGCGTGGGGAGCAAAC
>Ga0137427_10001298_pt1 | contig 11402 bp, 15 predicted proteins | sample EasRivERMZT700_2_FD_102309 | JGI IMG/M metagenome (GOLD analysis project Ga0137427, IMG submission 102309) | Soil microbial communities from meander-bound floodplain in the East River, Colorado, USA - East River MetaG ERMZT700_2 | ecosystem: Environmental > Terrestrial > Soil > Floodplain ...
TAGAGAATATTATTTCCAGTTCTAGAAGACATTTTTCCTTCAGGTAATCTGACAGATTCATATCCAATGTGATCATATTTACTCCAGTTTTCAAAATTCATGAGTTCAAGAGTTTTTTTCAACTGCTGAAAATGAAGATTTTGTTCAACACTTGTTATAACTAAAGATTCATCTATCTTGTACTTAGAAAATTTCTCCTGAGCAAGAGCCAAGTCTTTAGCAGAATAAAGAACAGTTCCATCTCTTCTGAGTAAAACCCACACTCCTAAATTTTTATCCTTCAAATTAACTATTGTGGCACCATCGGAAATTTCTGCAATTCCTTTCTTAACAAGCTCAAGGGCAACTTTTTTCCCTTTTTCTTCAACATGGCTTTCAAAAAAGTGCTCATCAAAGTTTACATCTAAATCTTTGTATATCGGTTTCCATGCTGAAATAGACTTAGATCTAGTAGATTTCCACAAATTCAATAATTTAGAATCTTTTCTTTCATCCAGTTTCTTATTTATCTCAATGGCTTCAGATTCACCCTTTTCATTATTTTCCAGTTTTTGGATAGCTTCGACATATATTTTAGCAAACCAAGATTCATCGTTCTTTATTTCCTCACCTTTATGGAAATTAGAATAAGCCCATAACCATTTTGCAATATGCATTCCAGTATCTCCTGAATAATTTGCTCTTATTATTTTATATCCGGAAAATTCCTTTATTCTTGCAATGCTTTCTCCTAAGCTAGTGCCTCTAATATGACCTACATGAAATGCCTTATGTGTATTTGGCTGTGAAAATTCTATCATGAACTTCTTCCCTTTACCATAAGCATTTTTTCCATAATTATTTTTCTCTTTTGATATTCTCTTTAACACTTCAGAAGCAGTCTTCTTAGTATCAAGGAAAAAATTAACATAAGGTCCGACAGCAACAACTTTCTCAAACTCTTTAGACTTTATCTTATGAGCAATATCCTTAGCAATCAAAACAGGATTTTTCTTTAATGATCTAGCAAGAACAAAACACGGAAATGAATAATCTCCATGACTCGAGTCTTTAGGAATTTCAATTAAGTTAGAAATAGTTTCCCTATCAATATTAGTAATTTTATTCAATATTGCTGCAATCTCAGATTTCATTTCAAACACTCACCATATTTCAACAATCTACCATATTTTAAAAACAATTTAGTCTTGCTTGAAAATATTTCAACATTCAAATTATTCTCACCATTTGCTTTTCTCACTGCATCACATAATCCTAATTCTCCTATCACAGACTCATAGCCTTCAGGCAAAGTCACAACAACATCATTGTCATCTGCTAAAGAATCTACATCATGAATATCTCTACCGTCTATTTCATACACATTGCTTCCAATTTTGACACCTATTGAAGCACTTTTTGGCAAAGAACTAATTGCAGGATGAGTCTCAACATAAGTTGGGAAAGACTCCCCACTTACTACTAGTCCAGTTGCCTCACTTAAATTAGAATCAAAAGAATCAATAAACATGAACATAGCAAAAGCTAATCCGATAAAAATCAAAACAACTAGTGTAAACAACTTTCCAGACATATAGTTTAAAAAACACCCCAGTTTTTATGCTTTTGTGCCTCTGTAGCTCATCTGGTAGAGTGCGAGTTTCGTAAACTTGAAACGTAAGTTTTCAAGGGCTTACGATTGTGTAAGCAATCGAAAGAACTCGAGGTAGGGGGTTCAAGTCCCTCCAGAGGCTTTAGAAAAGTTTAAATGAATTAAAATTTCCTTAATTTTATGGAAGACAGAGAAAACTCTAATTCATTAGAAGGAAGAATAATTCAAGGAGATTTCCGACACCAAAGACATAGTATATTAGGCTTAGCCTTATACCTTTCAGCTGGAACATTAGCTGCCGTTGGTGCTTGTGAATTATATATGCAGGGTAATTATTTTTGGGCAGCCTCAGTTGCTTGGACTTTAGTGTCAATAGAGGGCGCAAGAGTTCTTGGAAGAGCAACGAGAAATAATGAGGGCAGATATGTTACAGCTGCAAGGAGAAGAAATCACAAGGTAGATGATCATAGAGGGCCCGACTACAATTCTGGTGCTTAATCTCATTTACAATAATGCTTAAATATCTTTTAAACAAAATGATAAGATGTTAAGATTTGAAGTTATCTACGCTATTAGGGAGAGAGAATATTCTCACGATGTAGGTCCAGATTCAGTTTATGTACCAAAGTACACCATAGAAAGAAGACAATTTAATGCTCGTAATAAAGAAAGAGCTATCATGGAAGCGCGCAGACGGAAAAGAAATATACAAGGTGATTTTACAGCAGTAAGGATTTTGTCAGTTTCTACAGATATGAATGGACCTGTACCAAAGTACGAAACCTTCTAGTTGCCCTTAATCACAATTATCCTTAAATATACTAAACATAAAAACAAGTATGAGCAAACAAAATAAAGATCTTCATCTAGCAGTAATCGCAGGAGCAACAGAAGCATTGAATCATTTAAACAATAACAGAAAAGCTTCCCATGACGATGCTCTAAAGCACGTCATAAACAATGCAGATTCAATAATAGAAAAAATAGATTTCGCTAAATAATTATTCAGATTTTTTTACTAAGCCTAACTTATCTCTGTTATGTACTAATAATCCAGCAGCTCCAATAATAACGACTAATATTCCAAGACCCAAAGCTCCTTTCTTACCAATTACTCCAGTTACAGCGCCTGTTATTGCAGACCAGCCATTTCTTTCGTTACTTCCCAATACATCTGCTTCAGATTCTGGATTATCATTACCAAGCAATATAGGAACTCTTCTTCCGCCATCGTCATCATCATCAGTATCACTGCTTCTTCTATTGTTTCCACCACTTCCACCATTATTTCCTCCAGAACTTCCACCATTTCCACCAATAGGCTCAACAGGTGCAGGAGTTATAGGTGTTGAATTTGAAATTACTATAGGAGGCTCAACTGGAGCTGGATTGATAGGGTTAGATATTACTATCAAATCTCCTTCAATAGGAGCAACCCTTATTGGAGCAGCGAAATATATGTATGAGTGTCCAACAATAGGAACTGGATTTGAAATAACTCCAATTTCAGGTGTGACTGGTACAGGAGTTGGTCTAGGATTAGGTTCTACAGGAGCAGGTGTGATTGGAGTAGGTTCTACAGGAGCAGGATTTATCGGCGTAGGTTCAGGTGTAATAGGAACAGGACTAGGAGCAATTGATGAAGGATTAGTAGGATTAGATATTACTATCAAATCACCCTCGATAGGAACAGGTGATATAGGATCAATAGCTATAGGAGCAGGAGCAATTATAGGCTCAACAGGTGCAGGAACAATTGAAACATCTTCAGGTGCAACAGGGGCTACATAGTTTGTAAATCCAGCATTTGCAGAAACAAGTGATAACGCAACTATAGCAAGTAAAACAGATAATACCTTGAAATTCATGAATCTTTTATATTTCAAGGGTATTTAAGTTTTGTCAATGTCTTTTATTAACTATTCTTTTTTAAGTTTAGCATTTCCTTGCTTTACATAATCTACAACATCTTCAAACTTTCTTCTTGCTTCAGGAAAAACCCTCTCTATCTCTTCTAAGCATCTGAGATTAAGATTATTATGTTTTATAACAACCTGCCTTTCATCTCCCAAAGATATCTCTCTTAAGTTATACGGATTGGAAACCCACGCATAAAAGAATTCATCCTCTTTAGGGACATAGTCTGGAATCAAATTATTCAATCTTTTGTGTTGTATTATAACTTGAGCTAATTCAGTAGGAGTTTGTGGAACAGTTTTAACTCTTGGTTCGAATGGCATTTCTTTTAATTCTCTAAGTTCAGAACCATCAATTGCATCAAAAGTAAAACCAGTGTAGCCTTGAGGAACTTCATTTATTTTATAACTATCCTTTGGTTTAGAGAAATGTCTAACATATTTAATCCAAGCAGGGTTTCTATAACTCCCTCCCTTTTGATCATAACCTTCATATCCAATATCTCTAAAACCAGTTCCAACAGTTAACATTTCAGCAGATTCATCGCTCAAAGAATTAAGCCTAGTTAAAAATTCATCGAAAAAAATTGTAAAGTCAATTACTTCTCCTTCCCTAAAAGATTTTACTCTAGATTGGTATCTTTCAGATCCGTAAGAAAACTCATCTTTATCCCCCATCCATCTTAAATCTTTTAAAACTCTTGACCCTTTGTCATTTAATGCTACATAAATTTCCCCTGTGATTCCTTCTACATTTAACTTTCTTTTATTTCTAGTTATCTTTGAATCTTCATTCATAACATTTTCAACTTTTTTTCTAGCTTCTTCTTCAACAGCAATAACAACTTCCAAGTCTGCTAACCTTCTTTTTCTTTTTATTACAAAAAGTCCTGTCTCTAAAGCTCTTTTTCTATCTCTTAAACCTCCAATCTTTCCATTATATTCTCTGTATTTTTCAAATGTCTCTTCTCTTTCTCTAACTTGTTTATCCTCTAATTCAACAGCATCTACTAATCCATTCGATTTTAGAAAATTATACTCTTTAGGAGCTAATTCTAAATCTCGAAAAGATTCTTGATCAAGAAGTTTAAAATTTTCTAGTATTTGATAAAGAGACATGCAATTAGCAGGATCACTAGCCCAATCTTTAACTGGTTCCCCTTTTATTGCTCCAACTATATCATTCATTGTAGCAAATCTTTGTCCGCCTTTCATTGTATTTTTCCTATAAAATGAATGCTTTTAGAATTTATAAGCTTTTGTAATTGTAACTACTTCATAGTTAACTAGATAATCTTTGCAGAGAACTTGTTCCATGAGCACTTCGAATCCTCATAAAAATAATGCGGGAGGGAGGATTCGAACCTCCGAAGGCACTAAGCCACGAGATGGCTTACATCTCGTTTGCTACTCTCTCTAATGAGGAAGCGACGTCTTAAGTCTCGCGCATTTAACCGCTTTGCTACCCCCGCACGAAATCAACTAATTAAAATCACTTTAAAATGTTTCTGTCTGACTAATTCCAAAGAACTATCAAGAATCCAGTCAACTTCAAGACAACTAACCAGTAAAGTCCGCTAAAAGCAAATAAGCTCCATGACTTGCCTTCCCACAGAGTACTTGACAAAAGAGTGGTACATGCAAAGAATCCAAGCCATATCCAGAACCCTATTACTGCTCCTTGCAAAGGAACAACCACTCCTAACAAAGACAAGAACCCAGCAAATACATAAACCATTATGAAATTGCCTATAAAATTAAGGAGCATCTGTTTCCACATTCCAGCCATTCCCTTCTTTTTACCCTTAGCAATCTCAGCCGCAGGAATCTTTGACAGTTTAAGCCACAATTTGCCGAATATAGGACCATGCCACAAAAATCCAATAACAAATAAAATAAGTGCAATAATTAAAGTAGAACCAAGATTGACAACACCATCAAACATACACTGCAAAGAGTATATTGATTTATATATTTATCGCAATATAAATCAAAAAGCCTTAAATATATATTAAACAAATATACAAAATGAACCAAGCATTCCTTTATACAATAGCCAGCGTTTTAATCGTTAGTTTAATTTCATTGATAGGGGTTTTAACAATATCAATAAATACAAAAAAACTTAATAAATTTTTAATCTATCTTGTAAGTTTTGCAACAGGAGCATTATTAGGAGATGCATTTTTACATTTAATCCCTGAATTAATCGAAGAAAACAGCTTTACAATACAAACTTCATTCTATATTTTAGGGGGAATAATAGTTTTCTTTATAGTCGAAAAAATAGTTCATTGGAGACACTGCCACATACCTCACAACGAAAAACATACTCATCCATTCGCAGTTACCAATCTAGTAGGAGACGGCGTTCATAATTTCATAGACGGGCTTATAATAGGAGCTAGCTATTTAGCAGGCATACCAGTAGGAATCGCTACAACTATAGCGGTTATTTTCCACGAAATCCCTCAAGAAATAGGTGATTTTGGAATTCTTTTACATGCAGGATTTAGTAAATCAAAAGCATTGCTCTTCAACTTCTTATCAGCAGTAACTGCAGTATTAGGGGGAATAATAGCAATAGTAGCTTCAGGAATGGTACCCTCAATAGCAAATTATCTAATTCCAATAGCAATTGGAGGCTTTATTTACATCGCAGGAGCAGATTTAATCCCTGAATTGCACAAAAACTTTGAAATCAAAAAGTCAATATTCCAGATAATTGCATTAGTTTTAGGAATAGTGGTAATGGCCATGCTTCTTTTCTTAGAATAATCATCTAAAAAATAAAGCAAAAACATTATAATCTGTAAGGTTCTGTTATTTTTATGAACATCCTTGTAGAAAAAGTGCGTGAACTTGAACAATCAAACCTTAATAAAATAATAAATGATCGGCTAGGAGAATTTGAGTCATTCAAAACAAAATCCGAAGATGACTGGTTTTCTGAATTATGCTTTTGCATCCTTACAGCAAACGCAAAACAAAAGACTGGTGAGGCAATACAGAATCAGATAAGTGCAGAAGGATTCAAAACACTGTCTCAAGAAACACTTGCAAATTTAATAAAATTAAACAAGCACAGATTTCATAATACTAAAGCAAAATATATAGTTAAAGCACGTGAATTTGCAAATATAAAAACCATAGTCAAAGATATTCCAGAAATAGAAGCAAGAAATTTTCTTGTTGAAAATATCAGCGGCATTGGAATGAAAGAAGCATCTCATTTTTTAAGAAATACTGGAGGAAAGAGTCTGGCAATATTAGATAGACATATATTAAGATTATTAGAAGAACATCAAATAATAGAAAAGCCAAAAAAACTTTCTGCAGATGTATACAAAGAAATAGAATCAAAATTCACTCAACTAGCAAGCAGATTGAGAATGTCTCCTGCAAAACTTGATTTATTTTTGTGGTATATGCAGACAGGGGAAGTTCTAAAGTGAAAGTAGGAGATGTAGCTCACGACTTTGTGCTTAAAGATAGATTTGATAAAGATCACAAATTATCTGCAATAAATCATAAGAAAGTTGTTTACTTCTATCCCAAAGATAACACAGAGGGTTGCACAATAGAAGCAAAAGAATTTTCAAATAATCTCAATAATTTCCGAAAATTAAATACAATAGTAATAGGAATATCAGGTGGCGACAAAAAAACAAAGGAAAAGTTTTGTGTTGAACATAATCTAAAACACATATTGTTATCTGATTCAGATTTCTCAGTATCAAAAAAATATAACTTATATGGTGAAAAGAAGTTTATGGGAAAAAAGTACATGGGAATAAATAGAACAACATTTATTCTAGATGAAAATAATAAAATTATTCACATCTTTGAGAGAGTTAAACCTCTAGGTCATGCTCAAGAAGTTTTAAACTATATAGAAAATATAAAATGAACTTCAATGAAAAGTGTTATGAATTATTAAAAAAAGTTCCAAAAGGTAAAGTTACCACATACAAAGCGATTGCATCTGCATTGAAATCAAAAGGTTACAGAGCAGTAGGAAATGCAATGAACAAAAACCCTCATAATACAAATATCTACCCATGTCACAGAGTAATCAGCGCAAACGGGGACATAGGTGGCTATGCCAGTGGAACAGAAAAAAAGATAAAAAGATTAAAGTCAGAAGGAATAATTGTAAACAATAACAAAATTGATTTAGATAAATTTGGTTTTAATTTTAAATAACTATCCTTTCTTATCCTTATAGTCTAAATATTCTACTAAGTCTAACTTATTGTTTTTGTTTAAATCACATTCTTTCATGAATATTGGATCTCTTTCAAGTATTCTTCTTTCAGTTTCTCTTTCTCTAAAGTGTCTATCATGCTTGGTATCTACATATCCACCTATTAAAGAAATAGCAACAACTACTCCAGTAGTTAAAACATATCTGCCAATTCCATTGAGGGTAGACCTTTTCCCATCATTTAATCTATATTCTTCCATAAAACCTTTACTAAAATCTACTTTCTATTTAAAAACTTTTGAAGTCGGTCCATTGCTTCAACTATCTTCTCATACTTCGTAGCAAAACTACATCTAATATACCCAGAACCACTAGGGCCAAATTCTGTTCCAGGAATTACAGCAACTTTTGCATCATTAATTAATTTATGAGCAAACTGCGAAGAATTCTTTGAATATTGGCTTATATCGGAGAAAGTGTAAAAAGCCCCATTAGGCATTTGCGTTTCTAGACCAAGCTCATTTAATCTTGGAACAATAAAATCTCTTCTTCTTTTGTATTCATTAACCATCGAATGAATATATTTCTTATCAAGTGTCAAAGCTTTAATTCCAACCATCTGCGAGAGCGTCGGCGCACCAAGAGTAATATAATGATGATCTTTATTCATCTCACTAATAAATTTCTTAGGTCCAGTACAATATCCCAAACGAAAACCACACATCGCATAGCTCTTTGAAAAAGTATGGAAAGTCAAAACATTCTCATGCATCCCATTCAAACTACCAATAGAAACATGTTTGGCTCCATCATACAAAATATGTTCATATGCCTCATCAGAAAAAACAATTAAATTATTATCAATAGCAATATCAGCAATTTCTTCCATTATCTTTCTAGACATGACTTGTCCAGTAGGATTACTCGGACTATTCAAAATCAAAACTTTAGATTTTTGTTTATCAATATGTCTTTTCAATACATCTGGATTTATTTCGAAATTATTTTCAGCAAGTGTCGGAATAAAAACAGGAGTAGCACTCACTAAATCAATAGCAGGAACATATCCAGCATATCCGGGACTAGGAACAAGCACTTGTTCAGTTGGATCTACACTAGTAAGCAACGCAGAGAATATTGCCTCCTGACTTCCACAAGTAACAATAACATTTTCAGGATCAGCATTAATACCATTTTCCTTATGCAGTTTCTTTACAATAGCCTCGCGAAGTTCCATCATTCCCTGAGGTTCAGAATAATGTGTAGCCTTTCCAATTACTTTTTTAGCATATGCAATCAAAGGAGCAGGAGTAGGAAAATCAGGCTCTCCAGGTCCAAGAGATATTATCCTTTTATCAGCGGCAATCCTTCTAGATATCTCGGGGAATTCAACACCTGGTAGCTGTAGGTCACGCTCAGAAATATGTATCATTTCTTTTTCTTCTTTGGTTTAGGTTTAACTTTTTTGATTTTAACTTTTTCTTTTTTCTCAACAATAATTTCTTGAGGTTTTATGTGCTTATGTCTCAATTCATAAGCAACAACCTTATCAAGAGCAGCAATAGTTTCTGTTGGGAAATTAAACACTGGTATTCCTCTTTCCATCAAAGACTTTGAAAGCAATTCTGTAAATTCTCCACCAGTTGAAACAACAACAATTGGCTTTTTTGTATTCTGATGTGCTTCGGAAATTACTTCAACTATTTCTGTAGTCAAAAGCGGAGTCTGATACAACGCAATCAACAAAACACCATCAACATTCTTATCAGCTAAAACTAAATTAAGAGTATCTCTATATCTTTCAGTTGTAGCATCTCCAAGCAAGTCAAGAGGGTTGCCAATATTCATATGTTTAGGAGCTATCTTTTTTATCTCAGATATTGTTATAGAACTTAAGTCTGCCATCTTCAAATGTTTAGAAGCAGCAATAGCATCAGTAGAAACAATTCCATAACCTCCACCATTAGTTATTATCTGTATTCTATTATTTGCAAAATCTGCTTTTTTCTCAAATAAAGCAGCGATGTGAAACATCTCTTCAAGTGAATCAGCTCTAATAGCATTAGTCTGATTCAAAATTCCAAAAAATACATCCTTATTTCCAGCAAGTGCTCCAGTGTGTGAAATAGTAGCTTTCATTCCAGCATCTGTCAATCCGCCTTTGAGAACAACAACCGGTTTAAGTGCCGCAGCTTTCTTCAAAGTTTCAAAAAATTTCTCTCCATCTTTTATTCCCTCAACATACAAACAAATAACTTTAGTATTAACATCGTTAATCAAATATTCAATTAAATCAGACTCATCAATTTGAGTTGCATTTCCATAACTTATGAATTTAGAAAAAGTATATTTGTTATAAGCTGCAATATCAAGTATCGCAGATCCAATAGCTCCGCTTTGACACACAAAACTAATTCCCCCAGCTTTAGGTCTTGTTAATCTATATCTAGGTAAAAACAAAGTATCAAAATTGTTATGTGCATCAAAAACACCTAGACAATTAACACCAATACAACGCATTTTATATTTGTCAAGTTTCTTTCTTAACTCAATTTCAAGTTCGTGATTTCCAACCTCTCCAAATCCAGCAGTAACTATCAAAACATCTTTTATTTTCTTTTTATAACATTCATCAACAACTTTAAGCACCAGCTCACTAGGAACAGATATTATAGCCAAATCTATTTCCTCAGGAACTGCAGAAACAGACTTATACACTCTAAATCCCAATATCTCTTTAGCTTCAGGATTTATTGGAATTACTCTACCCTTGAAACCCCCATCTACTATATTCTTTAATATAACATGTCCTATTTTAGCAGGGTTTCGAGAAGCTCCAATAACTGCAACGCTTCTGGGTCTAAAAAAGTTGTCTAATTCCATCACCATTTACAATTAAAGTCTTAAACGTATTTAATGGTTTCTCATTACTAATTAATTATTCACCTTTTCCTAGTAACAACATCAAAAAGCTTTAAAAACCATACAATTCTGAGTTTTATATGGCAAAATTAACAGTAGATTCAAGGACATCTAGCTTAGAATCAGCAGTAGAAGAAGTTGGACTTTTTGTAGCACCAAAAACAATGAAGATATTTAGAAGGAATGGATATAACCACATAGGTCCAAGAAACAACGCAGCATTAAGAATACAAGAGGGTCTAGAAAGCCCTGTTTTCAAAAACGGGAACTATTTATCTGCTTGGGCTTATGGTTCAAATGGTCAGTACGAGATATTTAAGGGACCAACAATATTAGAAGAATATCTTAGAGCTGTTCAATGTACAGCTGTGAATAAAGTTAAACCATCTGATGATAAATTAAAAGAAGCGCGTGTAGTAGGTTCAGTTAGTTTCAATGCAGGAGATTTACTAAATATTCCTTCTATAAATTTAGGAGATTCAGAATTAGGAGACTTTCTTTTTGAAGATATGGCTGAGGGTTATGGCAAACTTCTGTACAAAGCCGGAATAGAAAGATTTACTTTCGACCCCAAAGATAGATTTTCTTACTATACCAAACAGGAAGACCACATAGTTCCATTATGGTTTAACAGCCTTAGATCTGGCGGAGGCATCACAGGTGTCTTAGATTTAGATAGAATAAGAATTCGTGGAGTGCGTCCTATAGGTTACCAAGGAAAAGTTTCTCTAATTCAACGCATTGCAAGAATTTTTGGGAGATAAAA
>Ga0137427_10001302_pt1 | contig 11365 bp, 11 predicted proteins | sample EasRivERMZT700_2_FD_102309 | JGI IMG/M metagenome (GOLD analysis project Ga0137427, IMG submission 102309) | Soil microbial communities from meander-bound floodplain in the East River, Colorado, USA - East River MetaG ERMZT700_2 | ecosystem: Environmental > Terrestrial > Soil > Floodplain ...
ATGATCCAAAGAATAATCGAAGGCAGCGATGATCTTTCCCTCGCAGTAGCTCGCGAAGACCTCCCCACAGTGTCTAGTCCTTCACGGCCCTTTTGGTTCTCGGCGTCGAGCCAAGCGGATCCTGTTTTGATCGAGACATCACGCGATGCTGTCCTGGCGTTGGAATCGCTAAATCTGACGTCCTGGTCGGCCGGAGAGATTCGTACAAATGGCCGCGCCTCTCGCGGCTGGCTGATCAGTCCGCTGCATCCACTGGCGCCTTCATGCCGGTGGAGCGTTTCGAACTACCTGCTTGCGACGCCGGCGTCGGTGCTGATGTTTATGAACCACATTGCAGCGCTCTCGCGTGAACCGGTCATCGCGATCGATCCTGACGTTCAGAATCGCTTGCGGCTGTCGAGGATGAAGGTCACTGGTCCCTGATTCGTCAGTTCCACATCCATCATTGCCTGAAACACTCCAGTAGCTACCGGTACGCCAAGCGCACTGACTTCAGCAACGAAGCGTTCATATAATTCGCGGGCGATTGCGGGCTGAGCTGCGTCGTCGAAGGATGGTCGTCTGCCCTTTCGACAGTCTCCCAACAGCGTGAACTGCGAGACCGCAAGGACCGAACCGCTCGTTTCGGTGATAGGTCGATTCATCTTGCCGGCATCATCCTCGAAGATGCGCAATTCAACCAGCCGCCGGGCGAGCGCCCGAGCATCTTCTTCGTTGTCTTCTTTTTCGACGCCCAGCAGAACCAGCATGCCGCGTCCGATGCGTGAATGTTCCTTGCCGTCGATGACGACGCGGGCAGAGGACACACGCTGCACCACAGCTCGCATTTTGGGCTTAGAAATCCACGGGGAGGGGATTACTTCCCCTCACTTGTGGTTGCGGAGGCTTTTCAGGAACTCCACCTGGGTTCGTCGATTCATCATTCGAATATTGCGTGGATCGATATCCCACTTTTCGGTGAGCCGGCTTAGCGGAATGATGGCTTTTGCCATTGAGGCATGACCGCCTGCGGATCCAATATCGCCGAACGCGTCTTTCAGCACGCGTCCGGCGGCTCGGACATATCCAACGTTACGAACGGAGATGATGTAGTTGGCGTCGAATATTCCGCTGACGAATGCCCACTCGATTCCTTCAAACGAAAGGCTGAAGTCAGCCATCTGAGGAATCAGGTCGTCACGCTCGACCCGGCCAAGATGAACGAACGCCACCTTGCCGACAACACGGCGGTTTTTCAACGCCAGACTCAGCGCATCGAGCGCGGCTGGCGGGAGTTCCGGCCTTTCGATGCGTCGCATCAGATTCTGGTTGGCCAGGGGATACAGGTACGAAAATGCCTCGACGTCCCACTCGTTGACTTCGCGAGCCAGCAAGAAAGTATCGCTCTTGATCCCGTAAAGCATGGCCGTCGCCAGTCGTGTTCCGACATTGCTCCCGGCGCAAAGCAGGTATTCCAGAAGGATCGTCGAAGTCGCTCCGTAACTGGGCCGAATGTCCTTGATCGTGCTTCTGTAGGTGAACTGTTCGGGATGATGGTCTATGACGAGATCGATATGGTGTGGAGGGCTAGCCAAATGCGGTGGTTGAAGATCCACCATTGCGATTCGATCAAACTGCTTCAGGTTATGCGCCGTTATCCGTTCGATCTCGATCTCGAGAAGCTTGATCATCGCGATGTTTTCCGGGCGCGTGACGCGACCAAAAGAACCAATAGGCGCCGTTTGTTTATTACGACCCAGAACCTGACGCAGCGCCAATCCGCTCGCTATGGCATCAGGATCGGGGTCATCCTGAAGCAAGATGAGGACTGACTCCGCTTCCTCGAAGTGTGTCCGCACCTCCTGCAATTTGCGCATCGTTTTGGCTAACCGGATATGCCATCGAATATTGGATTCGAGCAATTCTTGTAGAGAGACAAAATGCGCGAATGAACGATACTGTTCCGGTATTCGTTCCGAATGCGACGTCAGCACAAGCGTGGGAACCTTACCACCTTGTTTTTGTACCGTTTGAAGGACTTTCGTCAGCCACTCGGAATCCTCGGATTGGGCCAGGAAGAAGTCGATGGAATCGCGGGAGAGTTCACTCGCCAGGTTCCCGTTGGAGCCTCGGCGAAGGAAATGCATGTTCTTGCGGTTGCCAACAAAATAGTTTTTCAGAAGATCGGCAACAAAGTCTTCTTCGATATAAAAGACCGAACTCATATCAAACAAAAACGCACCTTCGGGTGGAAGGTGCAGAGCCACGAGCTACTCACAACATTTCATTGTAGAGACGCGGTCGCTCACCTGTCAAAGAGGAAGTTTCGCAAAGTGCCCCTCGCTACCGCTCGGGTACTGTTGCTCGCGCCGCCCAAAACAGTACCCGAGCGGTAGCGAGGGGCTCGCAATTAAACCCTCTCGATCAACCCGGCTATAAGTGCCGCCCGCTCAGGGATTGAATCGACTTCCACGTATTCGTCAACGCCGTGTGCCCCATCGCCGATCGGGCCAAGACCATCGAGCGTCGGGATCCCGAGCGCCGATGTGAGATTGCCGTCGGATGCGCCTCCGGTCGAACCTTCCTTGAGGTCAATTCCCATCTCAGATGCTACCGTCCTCGCGACCTCAAATAATCGCGTTGTGTCCGCATTTCTTTCCATTGGCGGACGATTCACAGCACCTCGCACTTCGAGTCGTGCTTCCGGAAGTTTCGGCTTTAAGCCACGAATGACGTTGCTGATTCGTTCCGCCTCGGCCATCGAGGTGATTCGAACATCAACGTCAACCACCGCTTCGGCCGGCACTACATTTGATCGGGTCCCACCCTGGACGACGCCGACAGTTACCGTGGTTCCGGTCGCAGTTTCAGACATTCTTTGAAGCATGAGGACCTGATGCGAAATCTCCTCAATTGCGTTGACGCCTTTCGACGGATCGATTCCGGCGTGCGCTGCGCGTCCAATCGCTTTGACCGTAAACCGTCCGACTCCTTTTCTGGCGGTCTTCAAAACACCGCCGGGTAGAGACGGTTCCAGAACGAGCACAGCCTTCGCCCGTCGTGACTCCAGCTCAATCAGCGCGCGCGAGGAGTTACTACCGACCTCCTCATCACTTGTCAGTAATACCTTCACATTGCGTGGAATACCGTCCTGCCTTCGTTTGAGGGCACGCAGTGCGAGCCACATGAGGACGATGCCGCCTTTCATGTCGAACACACCGGGCCCCATCGCACGATTGCCAGTACGGGAGAAAGGCCGTTTGAGCGTTTCGCCCTCACTAAAAACGGTATCGGTATGTCCGAGCAAAACGATGGGAGCCGCATCACTCTGGCCAAAGCTGACGAGAACGTGATCACCGAAACGTTCAGCCGGTAGCAGTCGCGCATCGCCACCGAGTTCCGAGAATTGTCGGGCGACGAACCGAGCAAATGCATCGACCAGCGGTTTGTTGAAGCTGGGTGATTCCATCATCACCATTTTTTCGAGTAATTCCTGCGCGGCGGGCAAGTCCTGTCGGACAGACAAGAGCAGGTCCTTCATGACTCAGAGCATAGTCTATAATCCGCAGCGATGAAACTCGCCATCCTCGGAACTCGTGGAATCCCGTCGAACTACGGAGGATTTGAGACTTTTGCTGAAGAATTGGCGACCCGGCTTGTTACCCGCGGACATGACGTTACGGTTTACGGGCGATCCAACAACATTCGCCTTCGCGAACCGCTATATAGAGGAGTTCGCCTGACGATTCTGCCGACGGTCGGAACGAAGTATCTGGATACCGTCGCTCACACTTGTTTGTCCGTCATTCACGCGGTACCCCGTCGCTTTGACTGCATCCTGATGTGCAATGCCGCGAATGCGGTTTTTGCTGTGGTTCCTCGTTTGACAGGATCGCCGGTCGCATTGAATGTCGATGGGATTGAGAGAAAACGAAAAAAATGGAGCGCTTTAGGACGAGCGTACTATCGAGTGTCTGAGTTCTTAGCGACAAAGATTCCGAACGTCATCGTTACGGATGCCGATGTCATTCGCGATTACTACATGGAAACCTACGGGAAGTCGTCCGTGATGATCGCTTATGGTGCGGAGTGTTCGCGAGTCGCTTCTACAGATACTCTGAACAGGTTGGCAGTCCTTCCACGAGAGTATTTTTTGTATGTGAGCCGTCTCGAACCCGAAAATAACGCTCATTTGGTGGTTCGGGCATTTGAGCAGCTTCAAACAGAGAAGCATCTCCTGATCGTCGGCGATGCTCCTTACGCTCATGGCTACATCCAACTGCTCAAAGCAACACAGGACAAGCGGGTTCAGTTTACCGGCGGGATCTATGGCAGCGGTTATCGCGAATTGCAATCGCACGCATTCGTTTATGTTCAGGCCACGGAAGTTGGAGGCACGCATCCCGCATTGATCGAAGCGATGGGCGCCGGTAATTGCATACTGGCTTTCGATACGCCGGAAAATCGGGAAGTTCTCGGGGACTGTGGCTTATTCTTTACGGATGTTGACAGCCTGACCTCGCAGATGCGGCTCACTCTCGAGAAGCCCTCGCTTATCGAATCGTTACGAGTCAAAGCCCAGGCCCGCGCCAGGTCTCAATACTCCTGGGATGCCGTCACTGACGCCTACGAACGCCTGCTGATAGGTTTGGTCCAGTCATAGAGCTGCTTTGAATCCGCTTTTTCGTGCATGCCTGAACGCTCATTTCCGGGTAAAGTACCGACCTGGAGGGAGAATAAAAAGCAATTAGCGCATGAAGATTCTTGTTACTGGTGGAGCGGGATTCATCGGATCGGGCTTCGTTCGTTACATTCTCAGGAATCGTCCTCAGGTTGAAGTTGTCAATTTCGACTTGCTGACCTATGCCGGTAATTTGCGCAACGTCGCCGAGGTGGTTGCGGATCCGCGCCACACATTTGTTCGTGGCGATATTGCCCAGTTCACGGATGTAGCCCCAATCTTCGAGAACAATCGAATCGAAGCGGTCATCAATTTTGCGGCTCAAACTCATGTTGACAGATCGATTGATGACTCGTTTCCATTTCTGCAAACCAACGTCATGGGGACTCGATGTCTGCTCGAATGCGCTCGAAAGCACAATGTTTCGAAATTCGTGCAGATCTCGACCGATGAGGTTTACGGAAGTCTGGGTCCGACGGGCGCTTTCCGGGAAGATAGTCCGATCGACCCGAGCAGTCCGTACTCGGCCAGCAAGGCGTCAGCCGATTTCCTTGCGTACAGTTATTACAAGACCTATGGCTTGCCGGTCGTTATAACGCGCTGTTCCAACAATTATGGTCCGTACCAGTTCCCGGAAAAGTTGATTCCATTGATGATCACCAATGCCATGGACGACAAGCCGCTTCCGGTCTACGGCGACGGCAAGAATGTTCGGGAGTGGATCTTTACAGATGAGCATTCTCGAGCGGTTCTAATGGCACTCGAAAAGGGCAATGCCGGTGAGGTCTACAATATCGGCAGCGGTCACGAGATGACTAACATTGAGGTCGTTCGCGAGATCCTGCGGCTGATGCGTAAGCCGGAGTCGCTCATTCAGTATGTCAAGGATCGTCCGGGCCACGACCGGCGCTATGCAGTGGATTGTTCGAAAATCCGTCGCGAGTGGAACTGGACCCCGGAAGTCACCTTTGCGGATGGGCTCGCGCAAACGATCGAATGGTATGGGAATCAACAAGACTGGATTCGCGACATCAAGGATTCTTCCTATCTCTCCTACTACGATCGCATGTACACACGACGCGACCAGACATTGGCGTGGTCGGGGGGCGAATGATTGCATGCGATCTATGCGGCGCCAACAATCCCGTTAATGTGCTGGAGTCGCCCGGCCTGGATGGTCCGCTCGTACGCTGTTCTCAATGCAGTTTGTATTACGTCGCTTCACGTCGTTCGCAACTCACTTTCGGCTCCGGCTCCGCCGCTGACGTGGCCGACCGCGTGCGACGAGCCAATCAGGGCTTTCAAAATCTTGGCTTGGAAGAAGAGCACCGGCTTTCATTACTGAACGCACGCTGGCGGCTGGACCTCATTCGGAAGTACTGCGGCTCCGGACGCCTGCTGGAGGTCGGTTGCGCGCGCGGGGACTTCTTGCAGGTAGCGAAGAATTTTTACGACGTCCAGGGCGTTGAGCCGAACCCGGAACTGGCGCAGTCGGCGCGGAAGGTAGCGGCTGTTCACCAGGACGTCGTCGAAACACTACCGATGAACGAATTCGACATTGCTGCGAGCTTTCATGTGATCGAGCACGTGGACTCACCGGCCAGGTTCGTTCGTGCGATGGCCCAACGCGTCAAGGCCGGAGGATGGCTGGTTCTCGAAACACCGAACATTGATTCCGTCCCATTTAAGACAATGAGATCGCGATGGCGGCAATTCATTCCCGAGCACTACTATTTCTTTGATCCTCACACTATCACGCAGTTACTGGAGTCTGCCGGATTGAAGGTCGAACGCATTCGGAACGTGGGTAAGTACGCCAGCATGGGTCTCATCCTGAATCGCTTGTCGCGCTATACGGCGGCTGCCCGGCCGATTGAGTACTTGTGTCGAACTCTGCACCTTTCGCGGCTGACATTTCGGGTCAATCCAATGGACATCATGCTCGTCGTCGCGACGAAATGGCCCGACTCTGATGAACGCCGATGACTGTCAGCGTTGCAATCGTCAACTGGAACGCCGGAGAATTGCTTCGAGTTTGTGTGCAATCGATCCTTACGACGACGCCGGGAGTGGAGGTTGTTGTCGTCGACAATGCGTCATCGGATGATTCACTCGAGCGCTTAACTTCATTTCGCGACCAGATTCACATCATTCGCAATAGCGTGAATCGAGGGTTTGCGGCCGCCGTCAATCAAGCATTCGCGGAGACCGCGACTCCATATGTTCTTGTCCTGAATCCGGATGTTCGCGTCCTGCCCGGAGCAATCGCAGTGATGTCGGCGTTCTTGAACGATCATCCCAAGGCAGGAGCAGTTGGGGGAAATGTGAACGACAAGTACCTTCCACGAAAGCTGCCGAGCGTTGGGACGCTGTTTCGCGAAAACCTGGGATTCGGGCGGCCAGTCTCGGCTTTGCCGGCGACCGGAACGATAGAGGTTGAACAGCCTGCGGCGGCCGCGTTGTTGGTTCGTCGCGACGCGTATGACAAAATTGGCGGATTCGATGAACGCTTTCACCCTGCCTGGTATGAGGACGTCGACTTTTGCCGGCGATTGAAATCAGCCGGGTGGCAGATCTACTTCGCGTCAGAAGCGGAATTTCCCCACGAGGGTGGATACAGTGTGCAAGGGCTGGGACCCAAGGCCTTTACTGACGCTTATTACCATAACCAACTCCGCTACGCTCAAAAACACTTTGGGCGTGCCGCCCGCGTTAGCGTTCGACTGTCGGTTGCGGCCGGAATGTTGATTCGAATGGCAGCCCGTCCTAAGGATGCCGGCGTCTATGCAGGTGTGTTGCGAGGAGCGCTCGGAGGATGGTGAAGGTTTCGGTCAATATCGTCACCTTCAACAGTGCCGGGGATATTGAAGACTGCCTGGACAGCCTCGTCAGGCAATCGTTCACCGATTTCCGGATACGGATTTTCGATAATGCCTCCGCCGATAAGACTCTCGACCGGGTTCGCCGTTTCGCTGTTGCCGTGACGACATCTGCCGTAAACTGCGGATTCTCGAAGGCACATAACGCGCTGATTCGCGACTGCCAATCAGAGTACGTCCTGGTACTCAATCCGGACACGATCCTCCGTCAGAACTTTCTCGAAAACCTGGTTCAGGCGCTTGACGCGCGGTCGCAGGCGGGATCCGCAAGCGGAAAACTGCTGCGAATGGACAACACCACGATCGATTCGACGGGCATCATCATGTTGAGAAGCCAGCGACATTTGGACCGAGGGGCGGATCAACCGGATATCGGACAGTACGATAAAGCTGAAGACATCTTCGGACCAAGCGGCGCAGCAGCGATGTATCGTCGTCGAGCCCTGGAAGACTGCAGCATCAATGGGGAGTATTTCGACGAAGACTTTTTCGCTTATCGCGAAGATGCAGACCTGGCTTGGCGTTTGCGGCTCTTCGGCTGGACTTCGACTTATGTGCCGACCGCTGTGGCTTTGCATCGACGCCGCGTGACTCCAGAAAGACGATCCACGCTTCCGAAGGTGATTAACTACCACTCGGTCAAGAATCGTTTTCTGTTGCGAATCAATAATATGAGCGGGGCGTTGTATCGCCGGGACTTCTGGCGCATTACCTCACGCGACGCCGCTGTGGTAGGGTTCGTCTTGCTGCGCGAGTGGTCGTCAGTGCCGGCTCTTTTTTATGTCCTGAGACACTTCAGGCGACTCTGGCGCAAACGGAAAAGGATTCTGGCCGGTGTCCGCGTTTCCCCTCAAGAGCTGCACCGCTGGTTTTGTTGAGGACGGTCTCTGTTCGCTGCGGTTACAATGTGGCCAAAGGCCATCTGAAAAATGGGGAAACTAATCGGCAATTTGATCACGGGCGACCACGTCGTTCCGCATTACATGTCGCTTCAGCAGAAGCTGAAAATTGCTACTGCCGTCATTGTCGTGGTTTCCCTCGGAAGTTTTCTTGTGTGGAAGTTTATTAACTACCGCGAAGAAAGTCGGGTCACCGGGTTCCTGCAGGCGATCGTCCATGGACAATACGAACAGGCCTACGCCAGCTGGGATGGAGACGAACGTTACAAGATGAAGGACTTCCTGGATGACTTTGGAAAGGATGGCTATTACACCAAAGGCATGCATGAAGCACGTGTAGTGACATCCAAGGGTGCCGGTGGTGGCGTCATTGTTTGTGTGGAACTAGACACTCTCAAGAAACGACTGCCGATCCTTGTCGACAAGGAATCATTAAAGTTGTCTTATTCGCCTGAAGATCAGTGCAATTAGCATGCTTGCTGCGATAGTTCTTGGCGCCTCTTTAATCTTGCAAGCCGCGACCACCGCGGACGTCGTTGTCGTAACTGTGCCGGCCCGGAGCCCCGTGGTAATACCACTCACTCCAAGTGGTCGCGTCGAGCTCCGGCGCGAGCCTACGGTGACTCGAATCAAACTCGAAGTGGATCGCATTCTTTCCGCGTCCTTGTTGGGCCAGGCTTTCACCACTCACGTAGCCTGGGCTGTTTCAGCGGACGGTGTGTTTGAAAACCTCGGTGAGATAGCGATGGACAGAGAAAAGGGAAGGCTTGAAGCAACGACGAGATTCGACCAATTGGGCCTCCTGATTACGGCCGAACCGCATTACATGGTCGACCGGCCAAGCAGAGCCGTCGTGTTTGCAACACAGAATCCGAGAAGTGAAGAGATCCGCCGATTAACCATTTCCGCAGAAGTCGGCAGGTACGACTACTCTTCGATACAGATCATTCCGCAAACCGGTGTTTCCAACCTTACGCTTGAAGCTCGGGCGGCATTTCAAATTGCCAGGGCTGGCGGCGCAGACCGTTGGGCCGAAGCGGAATTTCGAGCGGCGCGAGTGTCGCTCGATACGATGGAAGAAATGGTGAGTCGTGCCAGTCCCTTGGACATTGTCTCGCCGACTGCGAACGAAGCCATCCGCCGATCTCAGTTAGCGATCAGCGCAGCGCGAGCAAGGAGAACTGCACTTGAACTCGACGCCGCGCGTACCGAGCTTTTGACGTTGCGTCAGGAGCAACAGGCGTTGAACGCCCGATTTCAGCAGCTAACGCAGCAACAGAATGCCGCAAGTGCACAGCTACAGCGTCTGCAAGCGGACGCCGGTGCTGCCATTCGCGACTTGCAACGGATGATGGAGGAGCGCGATCAGGCCGTCGGCAGAGAGCGCGCAGCCGCTCGAGAGTTGGCGGAGCTGAAGCCGAAACAGGACGAATTACAGATGCGGCTGGTCCTGCCGCTGCGGGAAGAATTCTTCGATCTTCAAGCGTCTGCGTTAACACCGGCAGGACGCGAAGCGCTCGCACGGTTGTGTGGAATAGCAGAAATCGTGTCAGGTACCATTCGCCTCGTCGGCCCCGCCCCGGACGCCCATTTTGATGCTGCCCGACAGTTCCTTCTACAGGCCGGCATCCCTCAGGATCGGATCACGCTCAAGCGTTGACCCCACGCAAATGAGCCAGGTGGATTACGTCGTTATAGAAGGCTTCGACGTGGGGGACAACATTGTTGATGTCGAATTTCTCTTCGACTCTGGCGCGAGCCTTCTGTGTGATTGAATGGCGAAAGGTCGCATCCGATCCTAGACGCAGGATGGCGTCCGCCAATGCGCGTGGGTCTCTGGGGGAGACAAGCAGGCCGTGATCACCCGAACAGATGATGTCGAGCGGCCCGCCGATCGCCGTTGCGATTACCGGTATTCCTGAAGCCATGGCCTCCAGCAGGACGATGCCAAACGGCTCCTCCCAGGATGGAACAAGCAGCACGTCGATTCTCTTAAAGAATTCCGTCAGCGAGACAAACCCGAGAAACTCGACGGGGAGTCCCGATGATTTTCTCTTCAACGTGTCGATGTAATCACCTTCACCCTTTCCGGCAATCAACAAGTGAAAGGCACCGTCCAGCAGTCGTACGGCTTCGACCGCATCATCATGACCCTTGTGCGGTGAGATCTGTCCGAGGATTCCCAAATTCAGCGGTGCGTGGACCTTGTGTGGTTGAAAGGCAAATTTCGAGATGTCTACCCAGTTCGGAATCACAGCCGAGCGTCGGGGATTCAGATGGCTCAGCGTTTTCAGAATCTGAGTTGTGGGCGCCAGCCATCCGTCAACGCGACGATAGAGGACATGCTTTTTTACCGGGTACAGGAGGTGCCGCGTAAAGATGACGCGAACGTTCGGAACACTCCATGCGGCGGCGGCGACAACGGTGTAGTCGCGCGCAACGTGCGCATGCACGATATCAAAGTGCTCGAGTTTCAAAACCTTGCGAAGCTTGAGAGCGGAAATGAAATCTGCCGAATTCAAAAAAGGAAGGACAACATCGGGATTCAAAGGACCATTTGCCCGTCCGGCGACGGTAACGCGATGCCCGAGCTGCCGCAGTTTTTGTGTAAGTTCAATGACGTGGGTTTCGCCGCCGCCTAAATTGCGTGCGGAACTAACCTGCAGAATGCGCATTGCGCCCGTCGAAGTCTGCCCGCAGTTCGGACGGGCTCACCGTCGCCGTGCCGATCTTTCCGACGGTGAGTCCTGCGGCATGATTCGCAAGGATGGCGGATTCTGTCATTGTGGCGCCGCCGGCGTAAGCAAGGGCGAGGGTTGCTATCACCGTGTCACCCGCGCCCGTGACATCGAAGACCTCGCGTGCGACCGTCTTCAGATGTTGAGAGCCACTTCCGTCAAAAAGTGACATCCCTTCTTCGCCTCGCG
>Ga0137427_10001303_pt1 | contig 11364 bp, 11 predicted proteins | sample EasRivERMZT700_2_FD_102309 | JGI IMG/M metagenome (GOLD analysis project Ga0137427, IMG submission 102309) | Soil microbial communities from meander-bound floodplain in the East River, Colorado, USA - East River MetaG ERMZT700_2 | ecosystem: Environmental > Terrestrial > Soil > Floodplain ...
AAATGGCGTTCCAGCAATCAGAAAAAGAACGCTCAAAAAACCGCCCATGCCCCTGCTTAACCGTTGGCGCCAAAGGCCAATTCCTTAAACGAATGCGCCGTTTTCCTTAAGCGAATGCCATTGAGCGCGGGGCGCAAGGGGCGCAAGGGCAAAGAGCAACGGGTCCAGGTATGGGCGGAGCATTCAGCGGTGTTCTTGGCGGCGTTATGGCCGCGCCTCCTCCGGAGCAATTGGTGCCGGCACCGGGAGCACCGATGGCGCAGATGGCGGACGCCACTCGCGGGCAGGACTACTTCGAGTACCGCTTCCCATTCGCCATTCAACTGGGTAGCCGGCAAAGTGCGCTGCTTCCATTCCTGAACAAGCCGATCAAAGCGGACCGCGTATCCATATTCAAAGCGGGCGTCGATCGCGAGCATCCGTTGAATGGCGCGTGGATTGAAAACAATGCGGACCTGCCGCTGGATGCCGGTCCGATGACATTCTTTCAGAACGGACAATATGCCGGCGAAACTGTCGTGGATTACCTCTCGCGAGGAGAGAAACGTCTGGTGAGCTATGGCGTGGACTACGACGTCCAGGCGGACTCGCGAACGACTGGCCGGCCGGAAACCACAACCAGGATCTCTGCAAGTCGCGGTGTTGTAACGCTGTTCCGGGAGACCTCACAAACCACCAACTATACGTTTCGGAACAAGGGCCAGGACGCGAAGACTTTGATTCTGGAACATCCGCGAACACCACAACGAACGCTAAAAGACCTCAAACCTGAGGAGACCACCTCCGCGTTCTATCGGTTCCGCATTAACGTCCAGCCCGGCAGGTCGATCGAGTTTCCGGTTGCCGAGACGCTTTCGCGTCAAATGACCGTCAACGTTCGCGACATCAACCGGGCGAGCTTTGACCTGACGTTCTCCGGAACGGAGATTCCGGCAGAGCTTCGAGCGCGTTTAATGGCCATTATTGCCGAGCGCGAGAAATTGGCTGAGCTTGAAGCTCAGAAACCCACGCTCGCCAATTCGTTAAAATCCATTTTTGACGACCAGGAAAGAGTGCGCGAAAACCTGAAGGCGCTCGCGAATCGCCGCGAAGAAAAAGTACTTCGACAAAAGTACCTTTCTCAACTCGAGGCTCAGGAACAGCAGGTCACTGATCTTCGAACGAAGGTTGAGGATCTTGATCGTCGAATTGCCGAGCAAGAGTTGCTGGTATCCAGACTGATTTCCGAGTTGACGTGGAGCTAAGCGAATTCACCACCTGCAAGATCGCGCCGCGGGCTAAAGCCACGCGGCCTACGGTTGAGTCCCCATCGTAGGCCGCGTGGCTTTAGTTCGCGGCACGATTTTGCAGGGTTCGCAGCTTAGATGTTGTGTTTTGGCGGCCGCCTCGGCGTATCCAGATTGCGACGGCGCACGGGGTCATTAAGCGGTGGATCCGTAGGAACGGCTCCATCGGTTTGTTGACTGCTTCTGCCCCATAAATCCTTCGAGGTTCGTTCAAGTTCCTTGACGTTTGCCTCATCTTCCAATACGTTTTCGCGTTCGCTGATGACCTCGATCGTACTGAAATCCTCAGGCTGGACTTCGTGTGGATATTGAACTTCCTTTTGGTCCGGATCGGGCCGCGGCGTTCCGTATAAGGGTTGATTGCCTTTGAATCTCATTGCGATCTCTCCTTTCGCGGGCTTAAGACGCCAAAGTAGCCGGCCAATTCACCGCATATACTAATTTCTTTAGTCATTTCTAAGTATGTCAGCATGCGAGATTCCTGATGTAGGAATTTGAAGACGCGCTTCGGAAATGACTCTTACACAATGCTAACCAGATCGCGCAATGACAGTCTGTGACATGATTCCGACGTCATCGAGGGGAATGGGGTACCGTGGGCGGAATCCTTGTTGATCTTCGTTATGCGCTGAGAATGATTTCCCGGCGGCCGTCGTTCGCGCTACTGGCGATCCTGACGATGGCATTGGGATTGACGAGTTGCGACGCCGGCCACCATGGCTCTGCTGGCAGTCGCGACCACGGTCAGTTATCTGCCGGCCAGGCGAGCGGCCCACACCGACCCAATGATTTGTCTTCGTCAGGAATAGTGCCGCGGGCTGAAGCCACGCGGCCTACTTGATGGCGCTTCAAACCGTGAAATCACGCGAAGCCTTGTAGGCCGCTTGGCTTTAGCCCGCGGCACGCTCTTGGAGCTTCGAAGCCCTTAGTTCTCAGTTGGCTTCTCTGCGGAATCGATGACCAGAAACTCAATGGTTGTCGGTTTGGGCACCAGGCGTAATCCGAGTTGTTCCTGAAGAGCTGTGAAGATTGAAGGCCCCTGGTTGATGGCGTCGACGCCTCGTTGGTTTTCCGGCGTCCACTTGAAATCCACGATGTAACGTCCCGTTAGTCCCGTGTTATCGATTACCGGAACGCCAAGATCTCTTGCCACGGTACCTGCGATACTTGCAGCAGACGTGAGTCCGCTAAGTGTGCCGATTCCGCTTACGGAACCTCTGCGTGGTTCGTCAGCGCTGGGTTCCTTCAACTTCGGCCCACCTTCGGCAACGACAAGAATGTAGCCAGGGACTTCTTTACTTTCCCGGTGAAACTTGAGCTTGAAACGGTCCGCCAGTAAGGTCTTCATCATCTCGACGAGTTGGGGCCTCGTCAGCGCTGTAGGCGTTTCCGCTTTGGCTTCGATCGTGTACGGCAGCGACTCCATCCAACTTGAAGCGCCCACAATTCGATCCTGTCCTACAGCGTAGATTCCAGTGATCATCATCTTCAGGCTTAGACCGACAACGCGGCATCTTCCCTTGGCGGCAAGGATCATAGGGTGGCCCTGTCCGCCGTCGGTGCCGGTGCAACTCCAGCCGCTGATACGATTGGGAAGCGTCGTGTCGAGCTGTTTGATGGATGCGACCTCGAACGTCGGCCGCGACTGAGCCGACACTAACATTGAAAGGCTACTGACAACAACAAAGGCGACGAACAGTCGTCTCATCTTGAATCTCCTAATTGTTTCCGGCAGGTTTTTTCGAATCGAGTTCCTGCGCGCGGCTAATCAGTTGTTTACCGAAAGCGAGGCTAGACGCAGCTTCAGCGAGGCGGGAGGCCATCGGGAAGCCACTTTCTCGAATGAACGGCTCAATCGCCTCAGTGTCACGCACCAGGGCCTCACCTGTGGCGCGAAGGAGTACCGAATCGGTAGAGGTTTCCAATTCGCTCTTCAGGATTTCGCTTTCCGGAAGCCGCAACCCTAACATTGGAAACCACGTGCTGGGTACAGTAGAACGTCCGGAAAACCCGAGAAGGCCACTTGCGAAGACGGTGCGAACAGCGCGCGCGTATACCGAGCCAAGCCAGTTCGACCAATGAGCCTCGTTCGGTTCTACGGCTCGGGCGCGTTTTATAAGATCGAGAGAAACTCGAACATCACTGCCACTCAATGCCATGGCGGCATTCGACAAGATCCTGGTGTTCATCGGAAATCGTTCGACATGATTCAGCCAAAGTGTCCGCGCCCGTTCCTCCGTCTGGGGAGTGTTCAACCCGGTGTAGTTAGCAAAAGTCTGGGTAACCAAGGATCCGAGACGAAAGAGGTCCGCATCCGGATGATGCTCGATCAACCAGAGCAGATATGTTGCTCTCGGCTCTGCGATCACCTGTTGTGTGTAATAACTGAGGAGCTTCCTGCGGGCATCGAGGTTTTGCGGATTACTCGCAAGTTGCGATTCAAGCTTCACCACTTCATCCGGCTTCAAGTTCCAGCCATCACGCAAAAGTTGTTGATGAAGGTCTCGATGCTCTTCGATCGTATAGACCGATCGACCGCTCTGCATCTGCCGAGCCTCGGGGATCAACTCCAGGGCAGCGACGCCGTACATTATTGGCGCCGCTAAGAGCACCATTAACACGCCGGCGAACCCCGGAATTGCGCTCTTCACAACGACTCGACCGTCCATGATTCGGTCAACTCGCCGGCAAACATCGCTGCTTCGGGCCATCGCGGTTCCCATTACGGGTTGCTGTCGAGCGGCTGCCCTGGCGAACTCCAGCACGACTTTAGCGTAGCGGAGTGGATCGCCAGTCGAGCGGATTGCCGATTCATCGCACGCATCCTCAGCGAGCGTATTCAGCCGTCGCTCCAACCACCACGCCAGCGGATGAAACCAGAACACGCTCCGATTCAATCCGGCCACAACCGAAGTCACCCAGTCCGCGCGACGAATGTGAGCGATTTCGTGCGCCAGGACGGATTGCAGTTTGAATGCGTCCCATAGTCGCCAGCCCTGTGGCAGCACGATGACGTGATCGCTCCAACCAACGGTAAACGGAATCTTCACTGCGTCCGATTCACGGAGTTCATGACGAAGGTGCGCTATATCCACCGAGGAGCGGCGGATTGGACGCGATTCACGAGCCAGCTTTTTCGCGCAGGCGACTGCTCGAACGGTTCGTAACAAGAGCAGACCGGCGATCGCCGCATAGATAGCGGGCCACCATCGACGAGACCGAGGCTCCGGAAAGTCGGAGATCGGTAAGGCAGGTCTGACCTTGTCTGCACCGACGCCAGTCGGAACATATGACGAGTGCTGAATCGAGGTCACGACATTCTCGGCAATCGTCGTCGCTCGAGTTGGAAGTAGTCGCAGTGGCGGCAGAAACAACATCAGGAAAGGCAAAACAACCATCCCCATCAATACCAGTCGCCAGATTGCGTGTTGCCGGTCTGCGCTGCTTCGCCGCATCGCCCATACAGCCGACATTCCGATGGCGCCCAGCACCAGGGCACGGACCGTCAGTTCAGCAAGGAAGGCGAGAAAATGCATGGCTACTTTCCCTTGTCTTTCTTCTGCCGTTGCAACCGCTGAAGTTTTTTCGAACATTCCTGCAGTTCGGCCGGATCGATGACTTCGTGCTCCACCATTCCCGCAACGAGAGCCTGTGCTGACCCGCCCCAAAATCGATCGATAATCTGGCGGACTGCTCGAATGGCAAAGTTCTGCGGCTGAAGACACGAGTAGATAAAGGTTCGGCCCTCTTCCGCGTGAGTCACGTATCCTTTCGCTTCAAGTCGTCGAAGGACCGTGCGTGCCGTCGCCTCTTTCATCGGATGACGCTTGTGCAAACCTTGTCGGATCGCCTCAGAACTTGAAGGGCCATTGGTCCAAAGGAACTCCACGACCAATTGCTCTAACGCGCTTGGTGATTTTGGCAGCGGATTAGTGTTACGCATCGTAGTGTTACATTGATGTAACACTCTGGCCGTATTTCGACAAGAGAAATTAGGGGGTCAGACGTATCTGGCACCTGAATTCGGGAACCCGAATTCAGGTGCCAGATACGTCTGACCCCCTAATTTGCAAACGTTATGCGGACGCGGGGATCCTTGAGGAACCTGGAGTATCGTCGCTCGAGATCTTCCGCGAGTTCGGCAAGGGTACGGCCCACAGCCTGAACGTTCCCGACGAGCGGCAGGCTCATGGTGCCGTCCGACAGTAGCCGTGCCTTTCTCAGGGCGAATTCCGGCATATCCGACACATTGATCTGCAGCGTATCTCCTGCCTTGATTCGGACTGCCTGTCCTTCGCCTGGAGGCGCGACCAAACTAATCGCTCGCCATTCTCCACTGTGCAATTGGACCAGCCGCGCGATGTATCGAGGATCGCCGCAAACCTCGACCTGCGTGACTCCGGAAACGACCTTCGGATCAGGTGTGACGCAGGGCTCACGCATCCCCTGCTTGGCTTCCACTCTGGCGACGGCACGAGCATCTCCGCGCCAGGGTTGATGTCCGCCATAAGTCATGCTGATGATGTCTTCCGAACGAACGTCGATCCCACTGATCAACCACTGCCCGCCGACGCGATTCAATGCAAGCATTCCTTCGAACCAGGCGATTGCGGGGACACCTCGAGTCGATCCGGAAGTCAGGACAACCGTGCGCTCTTCCTCTACGAAAACGTTCGCGCGATCTCCTCGCGGATCGATGGCCGCCAGATGTGCCTGGATCAGTTTCATATTCGCCACTTCCGCATAGCTCTCATCAAACTCTGCGGCAGACATGCGACTCTTAAGCGATGGATCGAGGAACTGGTAAGGACGTTCGAACCGACCTCCGACATAGCCGTTGTATTGAGCGCGGTTTCCAGCCGACCCTTGAAAGGCTCCATACCATGCCAGAACGGCTGCGACTGGATCTGAAGTGGGAGTCGCGTTGACCGCTGCCTGTCCTCTCGGTACAAGGCGGTATTCACCGTTGCGGGCGGGATCGATAAACACGAAGTCAACGTTGGCTCCGATCCCTTCAACATAGCGGTACGTCCATTTGGTGTACGGATACGTCCCCCCGGGTCCGGCCGGATGATCTTCAAGCTCGTCAGGTTTGCCGTGAATGATAAAGATTCGGCCGCGGTCCGATTGCCAGCCGGGTCTGCTGCTGAACGCGAACCGTTGATTCACGTAGGCTAGTCTTCGGTAATGTTCATCTCTGAATTCGTTCGGCACAGTACCTGGCGAAGGATCGCGGCGGCTCCAGAACTGATCGATGAACGCCCTTCGCTCCACTTCGGAGTTCAAGCGATCGAAAGCTCGCCTCTCCTCCTCGGAGATGATGTAAGGCACTTCTTCGTTCGACCAATTTTGCAGGGCTCTATTGTCGGTCTGTGGCGGAACAGGAAGCGGCCCCCCGATTCGGATTGGCGGCTCAATCGGCGTTAACGGCCGGGCTGTGACTTGAAGCGAGCCAACAAGAATCGTCACAACAATTGCCGTACTAACAAGCGACAACGTTTCAATTCGCGTCAGACTGCAACGAACTCTGTTGGAATCGACAATTGCCTTCAACCGCTTCTCGAGTTGCGACGGTTGCGCCATCGCGATCGTGGCATTCGAGAATGCGTTCAACGGCCCGATAGTACGCGCGACTTGAACGAGATGATTTGCATAGTCGTAGGCGTTCACTCCCAGCCGCAAAACCTGATCGTCAGCCGCCTTCTCTCGCTCGATCCGCAGCCGGGAGAATGCGAACCAGGCCAGTGGATTAAACCAATAAACGGCGCATACCACGTGAGCCAACACCTGCACGATCACGTCGCGTCGTTTGACGTGGGCCAGTTCGTGAGCCAGCACGAGGCGGCGACGGTCGATTGTCCAATCGGCCGCTGCCGATGGCAAAACAATCATGTCGCGAATCAGACCCCAGGTCATCGGAGGATATAACCCGGCGATCACCAGATCGACGGATCTACGAATGCCCAGTTCCGATTTGAGCTGCATCAACAACGTCTTCCAGTTTGGATCAGACAGAGCACGACCATTCGCTGATAATCGGCGCACTGCCCTGACGGCGATGAGCAACCGGCTCATCGCAAAAACGAAACCTGCCAGCCAAAGAACAGGAAGATACGAAATCCACAGTGTTGGGTTGGCGTCCGGAGGGCGACTAACAGCAGCGATTGTGCCCGGAACACCTCGCAAGTCACTGCGGATCGCCGTCAGAGAGCTGTTCTCAACCGATTGGATTTCCGGCACTTCCATCTGTGGAATCAACGGCAGTTCGACGGCCGGAAAAACCGACGATGCGACGGGCAAGCCGAGAGCGGCCATCAAGGCAATAGCCCAGAGCGCATACCTTACTGAAGCAGACGCCTGTCGAAAAGCGAGCGATACACACAGAGCGCACAAGAAAATGATCACAGGTTTGAGGACAACGCTTGCCAGAAGGCTCATGACTTGACTCCCTTTCGGGCCTTTTCGATCTGGTCGGTCAGGCGGTCCAACTCAGCGTCAGACAATTTGGACGACGACACATCCAACAGCATCGCTACAGCTTTTTCCGGCGAATCGCCGAAGAACGTCTGCATCAGATGACGAATCGCAGAGCGCTTAGCCTTTTCTCGATTCATGGTCGGAACAAACAGGAACCTCGCTCCGTCCTGTTTGTGCCGAATGTGACCTTTTTGTTCGAGGATCCTAAGAGCGGATCGCACCGCCGAATAAGTTGGCGGATCCGGAAGACTCTCCAGGACCTCGAGCGCAGTTGCCTGTTCTCGCCGATAAAGGATGTCCATAATCTGCCTTTCCCGGCGGCTCAATCTGATGTGTGTTGTCACGTGCTGAAAAATTAGCACCACCACGGAAAGATGTCAAGCTTTACTGTTGAATTTTTAGCATTCACAGAAAACGAACAAAGTGGGCCAGCCGGTAAAGTCGCGGCCCCATCAAAACAAATGACAGGGTACAATGTCTAACTGTCTGGCAGCCGGTTTGCAGTTGAGAACATGTGGAAAACGACACCTACAAATTGACACGAGTGTGTGCAGCAGTTCTCTGCGTATTCGTTCTGGGGTCTGGCTGTCTGACGCGGAGCCGGATGAACTCCAATCAGCGTGCCGAACGGCTGGCCCTTGAGAAAGGCCGCTTAACGGACTTAACGGATCCCGTTGAAAAGACGCGCAGTTACATTCGGATTTCCGGATGGCTTCTGGATTTCGTGGCGGACTCTGCCCGCCTTCGTGATATGGACGCGCTCACTTCACTAGTGGAACAATACGTCACTACCGTTAAGTCCGCGCGCGACACTATTGTAAACTCACGTCGTGACCCTGAACGAAACCCGGCAGGGTATAAGGATTTGGAATTGGCGCTGAGGCTTCAAATGCGTCACCTCAACGATATTCGGCTTCTACTGGAAGTCGATTCCAGGCGTCCGGTCGATCAGGCGCTGGAAGTAGCGGAGGGCATACGGCTGGAGGTCTTTTCGATTCTCTTCCCTGCCGGAGGCATCTCGAACCGTTAGGCATGAATGTAATGAAACGATTTTGTGTGATCCTGCTTTTAAGTGTTTCCGTCCTATCTGCAATAGATGTCAGGGCCCGGCAATCCACTGCTCAAAAGAGAGATGAGGGCACTATCTCGGTCAACGTCGACTTGGTCAATGTGCTTTTTGCCGTGACTGACAAGAATGGCCGGTTCATTCGGGATCTCGGGCAGAATCAGTTCAAAGTCTTCGAAGATGGACGACCGCAAAAGATCACCAACTTCAGCGCCGATACGAATCTGCCGATGACTGTCGCGCTTCTGGTGGACACCAGCGGAAGCGTTCGAGATCGTTTGAAATACGAACAAGCCGCCGCACTCGAGTTTTTCAAGTCCACACTAATACGAAGCAAGGATAAGGCGCTGGTGATTGCGTTCGATTCCGCAGTTGACCTTATTCAGGATTACACGGATAACCTTGCGTTACTCGAAACCTCGCTAAGCAAAATGGAGGTCGGCGGGGCAACCTCTCTCTACGATGCCATCTTCCTTGCTGCATCCGAAAAACTCGCCAGCCAACCGGGGCGTCGCGTGATTGTTGTGATCAGCGACGGTGACGACAATCAAAGCCGTGTTGGAATCTACGAAGCTCTACTGGCCACGCAGAGGAACAATGTGGCGATCTTCGCGATCAGTACGAACGCCAAGGGACTCGGCGGCGAGCGCAATACGGCCGGCAATAATATTCTCAAGAGGCTGGCGACGGAAACGGGAGGAACCGCTTTCTTTCCGGAGAAATTCGAGGATCTCTCAGGCAATTTCCGCGAGATCACCCAGCATTTGCGCTCGCAGTACACGCTCGCTTACCAGTCCAGCAACCCAATACTCAACGGCGCCTTCCGGCGTATCCGTATCGACACTATGGATAAACGGTACGTCGTTAAATCCAGAAATGGGTACTATGGCCCACGCGGAAGTAGCAACTAGCTGGATTACTCCCCTCCTGTAATAGGGCAATCAACATACCTGACTCAACAGGTAGGGGAATCGGAGATTGGACGAATCCTGCACCTCAAATCAGAAATCACAAATCTCAAAATGGACAAAATGGGGACTGGCCCCCCGAATTTCGTCCATTTTGAGATTTGTGATTTCTGATTTGAGGTGCAGGATTCGTCCAATCTCCGATTCCCCCACCTGTTGAGTGGCTGGACTATCGTTGTCCGTTGCCGGTAGGCGCGTAATAACCGCTCTTGCCGCGCACGATCATATCCGGCATGCCTTCCGGTGGATGAACCTTGAGGCTGATCCTCCGCCACTTTCCGTCCTTGATTCCGTTCGTCGATCGATACCCGATGAGATATTGGTTCTTCAACTCCACCGCGATCTTCGTACAGATATCAGGCAATTCGTAAATTGAGTCGGGAAAGAAGGCACGACCGCCGGTAAGCTCTGTGAGTTCCTCGATGATCGCTCGACCCGTGCGGCCACTAGCCAGGCCGGAGTTGTAGTCGGAGACGATACCAATCGCGAAGAGTTCGACGTCCTGCTCCTTGATGAAGTCCCTGACATCGGCATAGGTGTAACGGCTTCGATTGTCCTCGCCGTCCGTAATAAGAAGAAGCGCGCGCTTGGGATGCGTACCTTCCTGTAGCTTCTGCAGTCCAAGATAGACGGCATCGTACAGGGCGGTCCGGCCATCTGCAGGGACAAACATCAAATGGTTGCGCAGCCGGCTGATATCGGTTGTGAAGTCTTGAGTCACCGTGGGACGATTTGCAAACTCGACGAGAAAATATTCGTCGTCGGGATTGCCGGTCTGCAGGAAAGAGACGGCAGAATCGCGGGCAATCGACAGCTTCTCCTTCATGCTACCGCTGATGTCGAAGATCACGCCAAGACTAAGCGGCATATCCTCTTCGGAGAAGTATTCGATCGACTGCTGAACTTTGTCTTCCCAAATCTCGAAGTGTTCAGGTTTCAGGTCCGTCACGACCCGTCCACGAGCAGTCTCCATGACCGTCGCGTTCACGAGCGTCAGGTCGACATCAATCTTGAGCGTCTGGTTCTTCGTAGGCCCCTGGGGGGGATTCTGCTGGGCCTGTAAACAAAGCACTAGAACTGAAAAGAGGACCGTTCCTACCGTGACCGTCCTTAGTTTCATAGACTTCCTTAAATGCTTTGATCCGAATTATATACAAAGACAGAAAAAGTAAAAGAAAAGTTCTTATAGCAGAGTGCCGGCGAGAATCAAACTGGCGAGAGTGAAGTAGATGATCAGGCCGGTTACGTCCACCAGGGTGGCCACGAACGGAGCGGAAGCGCTGGCTGGATCCAACCCTAACCGGCGCAGCACAAATGGAAGGGTTGAGCCGGCAATGGTCCCGAAAAGAACCACGCCGATCAGGCTGCATGCAACAGTGAGCGCCACTTGCATATAGTGCGGACCATAGATGCCGACATTATCGGGAGATTGTGACTGTGAAATGATCTGCCACAACAAAATGCGCACCAGACCGATCACGCCGAGCATGCAGCCCAGGGCAAATCCGGCTGCGAATTCACGCCTGACCACGCGCCACCAGTCGCGGAGTCGGACTTCACCGAGAGC
>Ga0137427_10001305_pt1 | contig 11360 bp, 14 predicted proteins | sample EasRivERMZT700_2_FD_102309 | JGI IMG/M metagenome (GOLD analysis project Ga0137427, IMG submission 102309) | Soil microbial communities from meander-bound floodplain in the East River, Colorado, USA - East River MetaG ERMZT700_2 | ecosystem: Environmental > Terrestrial > Soil > Floodplain ...
TCGATGTCCTGATTGATCAGCCAGATGGCATTCTGGCGGAACTCCGAGAACATCCTCGCGTGCATGTTGACGATGTCGTTGAAGACGATCGTTGCGTTCGTGTCGCGATCCACGGCGATCTTCGCTGTCGAATTCAGAAGACCGAGTGGCTGGCCGGCGCCGGTGCCATTGATGATCGAATCGGTGACCTTGAAGTTGATCTTCTGCGGTGCCTTTCTGCGGAGGTAGGTCGAAAGCGCCGGAGCGTCCTCGAGAAGCTCGTCCGTGATCGGGACCAGAACGGTCAGCTTGTTCAAGCGAACCGTGGCCTGGTCGATCAAAGGCTTGGACTGCTGCTTCTGGCCGCCTTCGTTTTCCCAGTACGCCTGAATTCCACCGGTCGACTGCCACGGCGTCGTCTCATCGATCGGCACCGTGATGCTGTTCGATGAACTCGTGAGTTGATCCGTTCGTGCTAGCAGGGCCTGCTCTCCCATGACCTTCGTCATGATTTCATTGCGGAAATCGGGAGGCACCGCGAAGCCGCCGTCCGCGCCCACGCCTTCGGAACCCATCGTGGCCGGAGCGTTGGCAATGAGCCGCGGATCGAGTGTCGCTCCCTGTGCCGCACCCTTCATGACATGGTGAGCAAACTCACCGAATGAGTTCCAGCCCCACTTCCCCTTGTCAGCTTCGAATGCAGGCCTGGTCGTGATCGGAGCCCGGCGCCCTTCGTTCTTCGGATCCGGATCTCCAGCCTCCGTCTTGCGGCCCTTCCCGGTGCTCAATTTGGCAGCCTTGGCCTCGAGGTCCTCGCGGCGCGCAATCTCGGCCTCGACTTCCTCGAACTTCGCAGAGAGGTCGCTGATCATCTTGTCCTCTTCCGCGGTCAGCCGGCGCTTTTCTCCATCCGCCTTGGCCTGAATGTTGGCCATCTGCTGGTGGGTCTCAAGCAATTCGTTTTTTAGGTCCTCAATTTTCGATGAGAACTCTGCGAAGAATCGGACAAACGGAGTGGCGACCATCACCAGAAAAGCCTGTAGGGCCACCATGGACAAACTCTGTCTCATAGTCAAAATCTCCTAAATTTTAAAGTGTTATCGTGACGAGGAAATCAGGGCTGGCCCTGTGGTCTGAGGCCAAGGCGCGTCAGATGCGCAGAAGCCTTCACAAAAGCCGGATGCGGCGCTGGCGCCTCCCCGGCGTTGCCGGAGGGTGGCTGGCCACCCTCACGGTTCGAGCTCGCCATAATTTCGGCGAGCGATTTCGGAATATTCCTGAATGCCTTTAGGTCGTGCTTCGCCAGCGCGGCGAGCTCCACGGCCTCCGTCAGCTTGTCGGCAAAGCCCATCTCGACGGACTCCTCGGCGGTAAGCCAGGTCTCATCAGCCATCATCTGGCTGATCTTATCTTCGTCGGTTCCTGTGCGCCTGACGTAGGTGTCCAGTATCGACTCCCGAATCTTGTCGAGCTTGTCGGCCGCCTTTACTAGTTGATCTGCCGCCTTGCGGAAGTCCTCGCTCTCGCCCTGCATGAAGATGTCCACCCAGGCCCATGGGTTATGAATCATGATCATGCCGTTCGACGCGATCCGGATCTCGTCGCCGGCCATTGCAATAACCGATGCGATCGAAGCCGCGTAGCCGTCGATCTGGACGATCTTCTTTGCCGAGTGGCGCACAAGCTGGTTGTAGATCGCGACACCATCAAAGACGGCGCCGCCCGGGGAGTTCATGAAGATATTAAGCGTCTCGATATCGCTGCCGATCTCCTTCAGGTCTTTGGCGAACTGCTTCGCGGTCGTACCTTCCCACGAGCTCCCGATCACGTCGTAGAAGTAGATGTCCGCGGATTTTTTCTTCTTCTCCATCCGGTACGGTTCCGCCGGCACGGGTTCTCTCGAGGGCCCGGCGATGAATTGAACACGTCGTTTTCTCATCTCACCTCCACCAACGCGCGCGCGATGGATTCCGCGCGCCTATCGATATCGCACCAGGCAGCGAGCTCGCGCCTGCTGAATGCCGCTGCCAGGAGATCCTTTTCCTCGGCAAAGCGACGACTGACTTCCGCGCGAACCGCGGCCGAGTTCCCATTCATCCCGATGGAATGCACGACGCGGAGAGCCTCGCCGAGCTGGTCGTGCACATACTCTAGCTGCTCGGACTGGTAGGACTCGACCCGTTCCAGGAAATCCTTCTGCGTCTGGGCCGAGCCGGCAATGTTCTCGGCGCGCCGTAGCTGACGTCGCATCGCCCGCTTCAGCGCGTTCGCATAAATGGCAACGGCCGCCGTGTGTGCACGATTTTCGTCATCTTCACTCGGAGGCAGGTCGCCGCCACCGTTCCGTCGCGGTGCGGGCGCATGCTGAACAGCTTCCAGCGTGGTCATGGCGCCTTGAACCGTAATGACATCGCCGACCGGTCCATAGCTGTTCCATCCGCGCTTCCGGCGCATTTCGTTCCGTCGCCTCAATCCGGAGTTGACGAGGATCGAATCCGTCTCGGCGATCGATTTCGCGTCGCCTTCCGCCAGTTCGTCCATATCGATCTGCAGTCGGAGGCTCGGCTTGCCGAGCAGCTTGATCGCCGCTTCCTGTTCGGCGCCGCGAGCCCACCGCGCCAGCGTGTCGCGCGTGTACTCCAGTCCTTGGTGCTCGATATTGGAAAACGTCGCGCGCAGAAGGTGCTGCACTTTGTGGGGCGGTACACCGTAGAACCGACATATCTCCTCGATGAGGAGGTGGTAGTTCTCGTTGGCCTGGGCATCCCTGAGCGATTGATTGTTCGGGTAATACTTCAGACCACCTGAGAGGAGCAGGAATTTAAAAGCGTTTTCCGGCCCGGTCCCTTTCTCTTCGATCTGCTTGCGCAGGGCGTCGAGCTTTTCCTGTGTGACGTTCGGCTGATCCGTCGAAAAGACGCCGCCCATCGCGGTCCCATGCTCGTAGAACTTCAGGCCGAATTGTTGCGACGCGAGCGCTTGGGCCAGGACGCGCGACGCAAGCACAACCATGTCGAAGGAATAGAAGCCAATCCCGGGCCCGGTGATGGCATAGATGTTCGACCAGTCCAGGATCGTGTCTTCCCTTGAGTAATTCTTCACACGCAGGACCTTGCGCCCGGTGATGGGGTCCCGCTCTTTGCAGCATCGTTCGGGCTCGAGCGGCCATAGGTATTTAGGCCGGTTGGCCATGTCCCATTCGATCTCGGCGTAGGACTCGCCCCACAGCAGGGCGACGAGCATGAGCTGTTCTTTCATCGCCTGCGCAGTCATCTCTGCGTTGCCTTGGATATTGAAGATCCGCCACGCCGGCGCAAGAGGCTTGTACTCCCAGTCTCCATTTGGCTGCTCGGCGACAATGTCCCATGGGCACTGTGCGATGTTTTTCGAAATGACCTGGACACAGGCGAAGTGTGCCGCGACTCCGAGGGCGGTGTAGTGGTCCAGCCGGATCCCTGGGATTTGCGGGACGCGGAAACTCCAGTTCGAATAGTCGTCGCGGCTCGGCGCCGTCGTGCGCGCAAACACACCCCCGCTCTCAATCCGTGCCAGTAGTCCCATCGATTATTTCAAGAAGAACCAGAGAGGGCGGGCCTTGAGTACCAGAAGCGCCCCAGTTGCGATCGCACCATATCGACCGCCTATTCCGAAGCCGATCAAAAGAATGCCGCCGAAGAAGCAAATATCGGCGGCATCGATTTGAGAGTGGAGGAAGGTGGCGGCAGACGAGAGAGTGGAGCGAAATCTTTGAAACCTTACAGCCATACGCCAGTCAGTTCACCCTGGCTCGCCAGGGCTCCGGCCGCGATCACGTCGTTACGCGCTTCGTTGCTCAGAACAGCACACATGGCGAGGTCGATCTTATTGGGAGAGTCGGAGCGCTCCTTTTCGATCAACCAGAGCGCCTTGCCTTCTTCGTCTCGTTCGTAAAGTTGGCGCTTACAGGCGTTCCCGATGTGGCGGGCGAGGGCGTCGCTGCCATCATGGAGGAGCCGCCCCTCCTTCATCGCGGTGTCGAAAGACTCGAGTGCGTAGCTCATGGGCTTGCGTCGGTTCGTCCACCACTCGACGACGCGCTCTTCTCCGAACTCGCCGGACCACTTTGAAATCCACGATTGCCAATAAGGCGGATCCGCATACATGCGGAGAACGGTGTACTTTTGGAACGTGTCCCGGAGGGTGGCGTCAACCTCAGCTGCCGGGACCTGCCAGTTCTTCGCGCCGTAAGGACACTCCCACACCCCGATCTGCCACTGGAAGCCCGTCTCAAGATGCGTGCCGACCAAGCCGGTTGCGTCATGAAACATGGCTCCGTCAAAGCCAATGGTGATCAGATCGCCAGGCCTTACCGGGCTCGTTGTGGCGAGAGATTTCCATTTGATCGCGTCAAACGCCTTCCTGCTCGAGCGGACCAGCCGGTTTCCGTAGACACGCTCAATGTAGGAACGATCCGAGGTGGGATCTCTCCAGAGCTGAACAATACTGTCGATGTCTCGCCATTCCACCGCGGGCCCAGAGGCCTCGATAATGGCCGCGCGAGCTCCCGCTTCAGTCTTCCAGTCGTGCTCGTCGGACGCCTGGCGATGGAAGTAGAAGAGCCGATCATCCTTCAGCACACCACTTTCAACTTGCTGCGCATATTCCATCGTCGATTCAGCGATAGATCCGGATCCAGGCTCCGGCGCGGTCGTCGTCTCGAGCGTCCAGGCATCCGCCAGTTTCCGTTTCGGGATATTCGTCAGCATGGTCTGGTGTGCGCGCCGCAATCGCTCGAGTGTCCACCAGTGCGTCTCGTCACAAATCTGGAACGTGGTTCGAGCGCCATCACGCGCGCTCGGCGCCCCAGAAACAGAGACCGCCTTCCCATCGCCCTTGATCCGCATGATGCGATCGAGCCCAATATCGAAATCATTTCGGACGGGGCTGAGCTCGAGGATGGCTTTCAATGCGCCGTAACAGAGCTCGTCGGACTGTTCCTCAGTGTAGGCGCACAGGACGATAAATGGATCCGTAACCGGACCGCCGATCGGCTTGTCGCCGCTCCAGCCGATGCAGCGCACAGGACTCCCCGAGTGGAGCTCCGCGGCAGCGATCCACGCCGCCAATTCTGTCTTCGCCGTCCCTTTGGCCAAGGAGATTCCCGCCCGCTTAAACCGGCGACGCCCAGCCATTCTATGTTTCTTCGGAAAGACTTCATAAAAGCGCCAGATCAACGCGCGCTTCTCATCGTCGAGCCGCGCCGGCAACCCCCGCAGGTCCCCGGGACCAAAGACCAGATTTTCTTCAATCCACGAACAAACTTGACCGCCCAGGCTGGGCCACGGTTTCTTGTCCTGCGGGACCATCAAAACGCTCATTTGAACTTCAGAACCTTGCGGGGGTCTACGCTTTCGTCACGAGGAACTGATTGTGGGCGGGGCTTCTCCTGGGGAGCAGCCGACACCGTCCAGTTCATGCGATTGCGATCCCAGTTCGACAGGCCGAATCGGGCGGTCTGTTGCCTGATTTCCGCAGCCAGTTCCCGGCGATCTTTCGGTGAGGTCGCTTTATAGAAATCATCGATGAGCAGCGCAACCATTCCGAGGGCATGGACATCCGTGATCAAGTACCGGGGAGCCATGGGAGAGTGCCAGAGACCGTCCCACCATCGCAGACTAAGTGGATGCCATTCACGTTCATCCGGCTTCGGTAATTCGGGAACAGGGACATCGGCCGGTGGAGGGGTTAGGTCGGCCTCCTCTGCCTTCGCATTGCGCCGCTGGCGAACATTAGGATCTTTGGGCGGAGGGCCTGGCATTATTACAGATCCGCTCCTAGATTTTGTCTGGCCAGACGCATGGATTTCTCGAATCTCGCGGCCTGATTCTGAGCTCTCTTTAATCCTGCGGTCCACTCGGCCACGGCGAATCCAAGCGCTGTGACCGGGGAAATCTTATCGCCCTTCCGTGAATTACATCCACGGCAAGCCGTCTGCACGTTGTTTCGCGTATGGGCTCCGCCCTTCGACATAGGAACGCGATGGTCCAGCTCCGGAGCATTGACCTTGATGGTTCCACGGTGTTGCCGCGGTGTTTTGCATCCGCAGATCTGGCAGCGCCACTTATCGCGGTTGAAGATTTCAATTGGGTTGATCGGCTCATAAGCGACGCCGTAGCGCCGGGCCCGATGTCGATGCTTTGAAACTTTTCCGTGTTTGGCTACCGCCGAGGCGCGAGCTCGCTTCCGGCGGCAGCCATGGCACCACTTCTTGTTGGCCCAGCCGAAGATGGAAACCCCGCAATCCAAACACGGCTTGCTCTTTTTTGGCGTCAGCAATTTCCGGTATTGGTCCGCCTTACAAGTCAAACAGACAGAATTCCGTCGATTCTCGAGGATCGTGTTGCATTTTCGGCATATCCGTGGCGCGTCGCGCTGCCCACCGGACGCGGTTAATCGGTCGGATTTGCACTTCGCTCGATGTGCGAAATCGCATTCTCGTGAGCAAAAAGTTGAGTAACGAGACAGCCTTGGCTTGAATTGCTTTTCACAGCCAGCACAAGTCCGCAGCGCTAAACGCCTCCTAGCCGCAGCGCACTGCCGGCTGCAGAATTGAGATTCCGGTAGTTTGGTTGGTAGTTCGCAGTGAGCGCATTTTCCTGGGTCCGGACGCGTTCGTGGGCGGCCTGGCGCACAAGCACGAGAGCAGAATCTTGAGCCTACCAGCCCGAAGTACTCCCGCCCGCACGTACCGCAATTGGTTTTATTCACCGGAGCGCGGCCGTAGCGACGACTGCAACTACCGCAGCGTCGCGCAGGCGGGCCACTACGACGACGCACGACTGCCGCGTTGCAGATTTCACAGTTCTTGGTTTTCAATTACTTACTGGCTTGAAAAAAACTTACAATCCTGTACGGACAACTTTCGTCCTGCGCTGCGGTCCTGGGATGAAAAGCGGTAGAGAGTCGAGGTACCCCCCCCCGGCACGATTTGTCACATCGACAAAATTTGTCATCGACGCGTGAGTCCTGCATCGCGGTCCTGCTGTGTCTTGATGACATCGCAGGGGTCGCACAGCCCTTGATGGTTGGAGTGTTCCCAGAAGAGTGGATCCGCTTGGCCTGTGATTGGAATGATGTGGTCCGTGACCTTGCTGGGTCGGTAAATCCTCACCAGTTGACACAGTTCGCAGAGTGCATGGTTTCGACCACAGTCGCAGTGAGCCTGCTCTTTGAACCACTTCGAGTATCGATCCCAGCGTGCGTCGTAGCCACGTTCACGCGATGTTCCGCGTAGAGCATCAGCACGACGATGCCTGTTGTGTTGAGGGTTCGGGCACGGCTGCCCACGGCCCAGCAGATTTGGACAACCAGGCGTGGAGCAGGGCCGCTTTGGCAATCAGGGCCGGATCTCCCCGAGTTGCGATAGCGCCATGGACCGGATCTCCAGCTTGCTCTTCTTGTGCCAGTCGATAATCTGCATGACCTGAGGGCCGGCGCGCTCGATGTCTTGATGATCAGCATCGGCCGACTTCGATCCTCCCCACGGATTAGGAGACTCGCCCAGGTGTGCACGCCACTCCCGTTCGAGCAGAGTGGGACCAACTCCGCGCTTGCGGAATTTCTCGCGGCGTTCAGCGTTCTTTGTCATTAAGGCTTTTGGGAATACTCGGGCGAGTGCCCTGTTGTTTTGTGGTGAGGTCAACGTCCTGTAGGGTTGTTGAGTAGCCGGCAACGCTACGAAGTCATGATGGGAACGTTTTACAGGAAAGGCCTTATGGGCAGGAAGGAGTTATTACTACCCATGGGTAGTAGAACGCGCCCGGCGGTCGTTCTGGGCGTCCCATGCGCATCGGTCGCTGCAATACTTCCAGTTGAGATTCTGAATGGGCACCAGCCTACCGCACTGCTCGCATGCCTTGTTAACCACGACGGCTGATCCGTGAATCTCCACCCACTGCTCCGGGCTGCCGGTGAGGATCTTAACGACCAACGTCACTGACTTCGCTCCTTCGCATCGCTGAAGCTGGCGATCAGCTCGTCGCGCTGTCTCAGCAGTTCGGCGATCGCGTCACGCTCCGCACGAAACGTCTCGATGTCTTCGTGCGCCTGGATGTTGGACCACAGCACCGCGACCAGAAGCATCAGTAATTCGTGGCGGGCCCTTCGCAATGCCGTGATCTCGTCCTGCTGTGGTTGAGTCTGAACGGGCAGGCCTTCGTCGCGAAGATACCGTGGGTGAATCATACAATCGCTTCCTGGATCTCAATCTCGACCCGCTCTGGTTCGTCTGGCTTTCGATATCGCTTACACGCGTGGAGCTCCACCACCTGCGCATCGTCGTGTATCAGGATTCCCTTCAGCGAATCGAAGATCGCTCTCACGGTTTTGTCGATATCGGGCTTTGTGGTCATACCCGGCCGCTTGCCGGGCTTCACGCTGGGTGGCCTCGAAAAGTAGAACCGCAACGTGATCTCGACTGGAACGTGTTGATCGAACATGCTGGCCTCCAGGGCCATGGCTGTTGCACTGATCTCCTGGCGCCATGGCTTGAGTTTCGTGTTGTCGGTCGTGATCACTGCCCGGTTCCAGCCCTTCGGGATAAAGGCGCGTGTGGAGCCCTGGGGCCGTGGTGTTCCGATGACGGTGAATCGGATTACGTTCGCCACCGGTGTTGCACGTGGAACGTCGCCGAGAGTGAGTTGGGTGCTCATGGGATCGTGTCCTCCTGCACGACGACGACAATTTTGCGATCCTTGAACAGGTCAAACCGCTGCCGGCGTGCCGTGTCCGCAAAGAGCAACCCGACTTCGCCGCAACTTCCGCCGTTGCGCTGGATTAGAGCATCTGGAACAGCGACGACGACGGCAGTTTTCGTCAGTTCCCGGATCTCACAGCCAGCGTAGTATTTGGCAAAAATATCCGGGTCGACGTTACTCCGAATCCCTCGCTCAATCGGTGCCCACAGCCGTTTTCTGAATTCCGGGTCCCTTGGATCGTTTTCTACCGGTGTCGCTCGCTCGTTTTCAGGAACGAGCGATTTAGAGGGTTTGGAAGGACTTTCAGGAAAGAGAATTCCTGTCTCCTGTATCTTGTTCCCTAATCCTGTTCCTGAATCCTGTTCCTGATTCGGCGAAGGGTGGCCGGAACCCTCCTGAAAGTCTTTACCGAAGGCTTTCGTAAAGGCTTCGCCCAATCCAAGCGCCTGAATGTTGGAAATGGTCTGCTTGTAGATCTCGGCCTTAAGTGTGCAATCCGGTAAAAGATCGAACACTTTGCGCCATGCAATCACGACATTTGGGGACTGCGGCGGGTTATGAAGAACGGCCTTGGGGAGGTAAATAAGGCGATGCTTTTTGTCGTACGAGGACATACCTCGGTCGAGGATCTCCTTGAAAACTTTTTTGAAACTTGAGAGCGACCACTCAAGTGCCTCGGCCAAAGCTGCTTCGCCCGACACAAAAACCCCAGGGAAGGCCGTCGTGTGTTGCCCGGTCAGGAGGTAGATCCAGAGTGTTTGGGCGTTGGGTTTCGGCTTGGACAGTTCCTTGAAGCGATCGTCGTCCCACATCTTGACGGTGATCAGCCGGTAGCGATTTATCCCCGCGCGAGGTTTGCCAGAGTGTTTCTCGGTCTGTTCCAACGTTCAGCGTCTCACTTGTAGTCGTTAATTTGAGTCGTTGCTAAAACACAACCGTCGATCCCAGCCACCAGCTCAACGCGAGGCCGGCGCCGAGATACAGGATCTTTTCAGGATTGTCCCAGGCCCATGACATCGCGCGCTTCATGACGCCACCGCCATCACGACAACGACGCCGATGCAGACGACGCCAACAACAAGTGAGGTCCACATGAATTGAGCCGGCGGATCCGGATCATGGTCGAGCTTGATCAGTCGTTTCATGCTGCAGCTACTCCTGGAGGAAATTTCAAACGGCGAAAGTGGTACGGGCCTTCGTGGATGAGCGCGTAATTCCGGGTGTCCTGGACATCGAGGCGGAGGCGGTCGGCCAGCTCGAGCTCCGCGGCGGTGCGGGAGCGGCCGGCGCAGGCCTGGCACTTCAGGCCACAAAACATGCAGGGGCAATATCCGGTGCCGGCGCAGTGCCAACACGTGCTATTGATCATGCGGCCCACCTCGGTATAGATTCCGTCTCCCGCGAACGTCCGGAACCCGCCAAGGAAAACCGGACGCCGCGGTCAGGAGAGACGGAATGGGCAGAAAGAGAACTGGAACGATCCAGCAGCGCGGATCCTCGTTTCGCATCCGCTATACCGACGCCGATGGTGTCCGCCATTGGGAGACACACCCGACACGCCAGGCCGCGGAGATTGAGCTCGCGCGAAAGGTTCTCGAGGTCCAACAAGGGCTGCAGGTTTCCTCGAAGCCGAACACGGTCTTGTTCCGGGAGCTCGCCCAGGATGTGATCACCGATTACAAGGTCAACGCCTTTGCCTCGATCGACGACATTGAGGCGCGCTTCCGGCTCCACATCCTTCCGGTCTTCCAGAATCGACGCGCAGCTAGCATCACCACCGCGCAGCTGAAGCAATACATTCTGATGCGCCAGGCTGAGAGTCCAGCGCCGGCCAACGGCACGATCAATCGTGAGCTCGAGGCAATTCGCCACACGTTCCGGCTCGCCATTCAAGGGCGCAAGCTTCTCCAGATGCCGCACGTTCCGATGCTTCGCGAGAACAATGTGCGGACGGGATTCTTCACCAGAGAGGAAGTCGATCGACTCTGTTCTTCGTTTAAGAAACGGGATGTGGTGTTGAGTCGGTTTGTCCTGTTCGGATTTTTGACGGGATGGAGGTACGGGGAGATTCAGGCGCTCGAGTGGCGCCAGGTGGATTTTGTAAAGGGAGAGATCCGCTTGGATCCCGGATCCACGAAGAACAGAGAAGGTCGAATCTTTCCGATGACGGCGGAGCTCAGGACCCTGCTCAATCAGCAGCAGTCCGCCGGCTTCAGCGAGGAAGGCGCGGGCGTGGCGACAATGGCCGCACGTCGGTTTGTCTTTGTCGTCGCCGGCAAGCCCGTTGGAATGTTTCGCAAAAAATGGCGCAACGCCTGCCACAAGGCAAAGCTGCCGTGCGTCGTCGGCAAGGACGGGAAACCGATCAAGGCGCTGCGCACATTCCACGATCTCCGGCGCAGTTGCGTGAAGGCGCTGATCGCCCAGGGTATTCCCGAGCGCGTGATCATGCAGATGTGCGGATGGAAGACCCGATCGGTGCTCGATCGGTACCACATCGTCAGTGAGGGAGATCTGCGATCGGCCGTTGAGAAGATCAACGCCGCGATTGGATAAAGGACCAGATTTAGGACCATTGAGACCTGGTCCTAAATTCCCGGTCAATAGCCCCGGGCAGAATCGAACTGCCGACCTCCGGTTTAGGAA
>Ga0137427_10001306_pt1 | contig 11353 bp, 11 predicted proteins | sample EasRivERMZT700_2_FD_102309 | JGI IMG/M metagenome (GOLD analysis project Ga0137427, IMG submission 102309) | Soil microbial communities from meander-bound floodplain in the East River, Colorado, USA - East River MetaG ERMZT700_2 | ecosystem: Environmental > Terrestrial > Soil > Floodplain ...
ACGATCGCGCCCGCTTTCCTGAGTTTGTCGGCAACAAAAGAGTCTTTGTCCGGGTAATAGTCCTTGAGCAAAATTGATCCCAGCGTCGTGGGCATTCCTTTTGTGTCCAGTTGATCCTTGATGAGGACCGGAATGCCATGAAGCGGACCTGTAAGTCCTGAAGTTTTGAAAGCAGCGTCAAGCCGGTCCGCATCCTGCAAAGCATTTGGGTTGAGCGTCAAGATGGAATTGATCGACGGGCCTTTCTTGTCGTACGTATCGATACGATTCAAATAAAGCTGCACGAGCTGGCGAGAGGTGAGCCGCCCTGCCTTGTAAGCGTTATGAATGTTTTCAATGGTCGCTTCCTGAAGGCGGAACGATTCAACCTGAGTCTGCGCCGGCGCGATTGTCGCCAGAGCGATTAGACCAATAGCTAAGTAACGGCCCATGTGCGTCTCCTCGAGTCGTGCGGGACATCGTAGATTCGTTACTTGAAGATCGCGAGAAAAAACGCGCGGACCATTTCCGCGGGCGACCTGTTTTGCCGATGCTTGGAATCGCGAAAGCGGCCGTCAGGCCGATCGAACGTTCCGTGAATGTCAAATTGGCGAGTAACCGCCATCCCGGAACAGTGATCGATTCGGCCTCGCTGGCGAATTAAGGTCGGCAAAATATCCCGACGGGCCGCGCGGCAAAGGGGAGCGCCGCAAGTTCACGAGCGAGCACATTAATAAGCTTCGGGCTAGCGCATAGATCTTTCAAACGGGGTACTGCAAGTATGGGGAGCCGTTCACGACGTTCTGGAAGTGTCGCATAAAGTGTTTTCTTAAGGTTTTTCGGGGTAGCGAACGATTTTCTCTCTCTGGGGAGGCCGGCTGCTGCAATTCTTCTCGCAGGTTCTTTTCGGCGACAGCGACAAATAAACAAGCCTACAATGCGCAGCGTTTAGCAATCGTTCCGGCCCTGCCTCAACCATCAACTGGACGAGTAACCGCCTTACCGGAAGCTGGGCGCGGTTTCGCTTCACAAAGCCACGCCCCAACTATTGATTCATTTTGTGCCTCCAATTCCAATTAAGATCAGTCTTGGATTTGTCTGAAATGCTTCCATATTTCAGCTTGTCTCCGCGCATGTTAGCGTTTCGTCACGCATGAGGATCCTTGTGACAGGAAGTGCCGGACATCTTGGCGAGGCACTGATGCGAACGCTGCCAGGAACGGGCCACGAGGCGCTTGGAATTGACATCAAGGCTTCGCCGTTCACGCACGAAGTCGGAACGATCGCGGATCGCGACTTCGTCGGAAGAGTAATGCGCGGAGTGGACGCCGTGTTGCATACGGCGACGCTGCACAAACCGCACATCGCCACGCACTCGCGTCAGGATTTCGTGGACACCAACATCACGGGCACGCTCAATCTGCTGGAGGAAGCCGTGGAGGCGGGCGTCGGCTCCTTCATTTTCACCAGCACCACGAGTGTGTTCGGCCGGGCATTGACTCCGCCGCCGGGAACGCCGGCAGCGTGGATTACCGAGGCTGTCGTTCCGCTGCCGAAAAACATCTACGGAATCACGAAGGTCGCGGCCGAGAATTTTTGCGAGTTATTCCACCGGGCGATGGGGCTGTCGTGCCTGATCCTGAGGACGTCGCGTTTCTTTCCTGAGCCGGACGACCGGAAGGAGACGCGGGAAGCTTACGAGGATGCCAACGTCAAGCTGAACGAGTTCCTTTACCGGCGCGTGGACACGGAGGATGTCGTCAGCGCGCATCTTCTCGCTCTCGATAAAGCGCGCGCCATCGGATTCGGCCGATACATCATCAGCGCAACCACGCCGTTTACTCGCGACGATTTGCAGGAGTTGCGCAGGGATGCGGTGGCAGTGGTACAGCGGCGTGTCCCCGCTTACGAAGCGGTGTATGCGCGGCGTGGTTGGCGGATGTTTCCGGAGATCGAACGCGTGTACGTCAACGAACGGGCGCGCAAGGAACTCGGCTGGAAGCCAAAGTATGATTTTGCGCACGTCGTCGAACTGGCAGGCGTCGGAAAGGATCCGCGGAGTGCGCTGGCCCGAACGATCGGGGCGAAGGGCTACCATAAGCAGACGTTTGCGGAGGGTCCGTATCCGGTGGAGTGAAAGGATGATTTCTTGCAAGGCGGCACTTGGTTGCGTATAATACCACTTGGTTATGCAACCATATGGTTATGCGAACAACGTCTAATCAACTCAATGCCACTTTTGCAGCGCTCGCCGATCCTACGCGGCGGGCTATTCTTGCCCGCCTGGCAACGGGTGAAGCGACGGTGAACGAGCTCGCAGAGCCGTTCGCCATGACGCAACCGGCGATCTCGAAACACCTTAAAGTACTGGAGCGGGCCGGCCTCATTTCCAGAGATCGGGACGCGCAACGGCGGCCAAGCCGGCTACAACCACGGCGACTGGCGGAAGCCAGCGACTGGCTCGACCAATATCGCCAGTTCTGGGAGGCGTCGTTTGCCCGCCTGGATACGGTGCTCGAAGAGTTAAAACCCAGGAAACGAAAACGCGAGAAGCCTTCTCGCTGAGGTGCCACTATGTTGTTCTATCCTGAAAGTTTCAAAGTATCCACACCGACAGACCGCGAGATTCTGGTGGTGCGCGATTTCAACGCCCCACGCGAACTGGTCTTCGATGCCTTCACCAAACCGGAATTGGTCCGGCGCTGGCTTCTCGGCCCGGACGGCTGGACCATGCCCGTTTGCGAGATCGACCTCAGAGTCGGCGGTCTGTACCGCTATGTCTGGCGCAAGGAATCTACCAACACGGAGATGGGAATGGGCGGAGTCTTCCGCGAAGTGGTTCGCCCGGAAAAACTGGTCGCCACGGAAAAGTTCGACGACGCCTGGTATCCGGGTGAGGCCCTGGACACCACGGTGTTTGAGGCACGGGGAGGAATCACGAGTGTCCAACTGACCGTGCTGTTCGAGTCGAAGGAAGCTCGCGATACGGCAACCCGGTCCGGCATGGAACATGGAATGGAGACGGGCTACAGCCGGCTTGAGCAGGTGCTGGCGTCGCAACTCTGAAAGGGCGAGGTCCGGGCAAAGACCGCCGGAGCCTCGCACCGTGGGCTTATCGATTCCGATCCTGATTGTCGTGTTTTTGGCGGTAGATGTGTCGGTTGGCCTGATTCAGTTCGCGCTGTAGACGGGCACGCTCGCGCGCTTCCAGATCGCCGTCGCGAACCGCTCGTCGTTCCATGACGCGAATTTGGGCTTGCTCACGCTGGAGCCGCGCGGCTTCAAGACGTGTGAGTTCCCCGCTGCGAACTCCCTCGCGAATTCGGTCATGCTGCCGGTGCTGCCGCTGGTTAACATTAGGCCGCCGCGCCTGGGCAAATAAGTCCATCGAGGCGCATCCTAAAAAAAGAATCGCTCCACATAAATAGGTCGTGAATCTTCCTTTCATTCAATACCTCCAAGAATCATTCTTGAGCGCGCTCTGAATGGATAGACAGAGAGCCTGAAAAAAGGCTTAATTTCTTATGCAAGTTGCAGAGTCCATTGGGGTGCCGATCGTCAGGCTGGTTCCTTACCAGGCGTCGTTCCTCGAGTCTTTTGTTCAGTGGCGCGGTCAAGCCGCGTCCGTTCGGCACAATCCTCTCGAAGCGAAAACGACGAAAGACATCTCGCGAATGCTGGAGTCCGAAGGGGCCGACATATCGGATCTCCGGAAATACGCGAGTTACCGTTGGTTTGTTGAATTCGATGGTGTGGTGGTTGGCAGTGTTTCTCTGAAAAACATCAACCATGTGATGAGCTACGCGGAAATCGGTTATGGACTTGGCGAGGCTTATCATGGCCGCGGCATAGCAACCGCGGCCGTCCGCATGCTTGTGCAAAAGGCCTTTGCCGAGCCGCCCCTGCGCAAGCTGCTGGCTTATGTCCACGACAGGAATGTCGCATCATGCCGAGTGTTACAGAAACTCGGCTTCACGCAGGAAGGAATGCTCCGGGAACACTACATCATCGATGGAGTGCCCGAGAATGAGCTACTCTTTGGCTTACTTCGACGCGAATGGCAACATCGAGACAGCATGCTTGTGCGCGTGGTGGCGGCTATCATTGAAGAATCCGGACGGATCCTCATTACTCAGAGGCCGGGCAATGTACATCTGGCTGGGTTATGGGAATTTCCGGGCGGCAAGGTCGAGGCCAATGAGTCGTTAAAGTCAGCGTTGGTGCGGGAGATCGAAGAGGAAATTGGAGTGAAGATCGTCGTCCTGGACGAATACTTCCAGATCGAGCATCACTATCCCGAACGCTCCGTCCAGCTTCATTTCTTCAATTGCAAGATAGTGTCGGGCGAACCCCAGCCTTTGGAAGCGGCGGATCTGCGATGGGTTTCGCCAGAAGAGTTGGATCAGTACAACTTCCCGGAAGCGGATCGCGAGCTTATCTCACGTCTGCGGCAACGGGGACGCCCTTAGCACGTTCGACGACCCGTTCATCTGCAGCGATCTTCCCGTCGCGGATGCTAATGATGCGGTGGGCGTAGGCGGCGATATCGCGCTCGTGGGTCACGAGGATGATGGTGTTGCCTTCCGAATGAAGCTTGTCGAAAAGCTTCATGATTTCGATTCCGGTCTGCGAGTCGAGGTTTCCTGTCGGTTCGTCCGCCAGAATAATCGACGGATTGTTCACCAGAGCGCGCGCGATCGCCACACGCTGGCGCTGGCCTCCCGAGAGTTCATTCGGCTTGTGGTGCATGCGATCGGTGAGTTCGACCAGCGCGAGCGCCTTTTTTGCCCGATCGGCGCGATCGCGGGTGGGGATTCCGCTATAGATGAGCGGCAGCTCGACATTGTGCAGGGCGGTGGCGCGAGGCAGCAGATTGAACGTCTGGAAGACAAATCCGATCTCTTTGTTCCGGATGTGCGCCAATTCGTCGTCGTCCATTTGGCTGACGAGTTTTCCGTTCAACCAATACTGGCCTCTGGTCGGCGTGTCGAGACAACCGATCAGGTTCATCAAAGTGGACTTGCCGGAACCTGACGGACCCATGATCGCGACGTATTCATTCCGCCGGATCTCAAACGTCACACCTTGCAGGGCATGCACGGCGTTGCTGCCCATCTCGTAGGTTCGCCAGAGATCTTCAGTGCGAATAAGTGAGTCGGTAACCGTACTCACGGCAGTGGCTTCTCGACCTTCGTCCTGGCGTTGTCCTGCAGTGTACGCAGTATCTGGAAAGTGCCGGTGACGATCTCGTCGTTCTCCATAAGGCCGTCCAGAATCTCGACGTCTGTCGATCCCACGATACCCGTTTTGATGCGCCGGAACGTTGCCACACCGTTCGTCAGGATGAACACGCCTTCCTGTTCCACTTTCTTCTTTTTCCCGTCAGTGGTCGTGGCCGTTGATATTGGCGTTGCTGTTGGTGTCGCGGTCGCTGTGGGAGTTGTCGTTGCAAGTTTACCATCGGCGTCGAACTCACGCACAGTGATCGCCTGAATCGGAACCGTGACGGCTTGCTTGCGGGTCGCGGTAACGATCGTCGCGGTGCATGAAAGGCCGGGACGCAACTCCTCCGGAGGATTGTCCAAAGTGATGACGACCTTAAAGTCCTTCGCTTCCTGAGAGGTGGTCGTCGTACTGGAGATTCCGCCCGAGCGCGAAAGTGCGCTGTTGCCGATTTCGGAAACGTGGCCGGGCAGAAGACGATCGCCCAGGGCATCGACCTTGATGCTTGCTTCCTGGCCAATACGGAGATTAACGATGTCGGTCTCGTCGACCTTCACTTCAGCGGTGATGACGGACTTGTCTGCGATTGTCATCAATGTCGTGCCCGGAGAGTTCTGCACACCAACAATCGCGATTTCACCGACGTTCACCGGGAGGTACGTGATGATGCCGTCGAGTGGCGCTCGAATCGTGGTCTTGCTGTATTGATCGCGCGCGCGAGTAAGCGAGGCGCGTTGTTGGTTGATTCGCAGGGCAAGTCCATCCTTTTGTTTCATCACCTGAGCGGATTGAGCCTCGGTCTGAGCCAGCCGGGCTTTCGCGGAGTTGACGGAAGCAGCTGCAATATCGACGCTGGATCTGGTCTGCTCGAATTGCTCACGGGAGATCAGGCCCTCTTTGCTCATGTTTTCAGCTCGATCAAGATTCAGTTTGGAGCGATTGTAGTCCGCCTCGGCACGAGTGACTTCCGCGCGAGCCGAATTGATGGAGGCTTCGGATGAACGGAAGGATGCGGTCATGCCTTCCAACTCAGCGAGTGCGGCATCGAGACTTGCCTGAGCGGATGTGACATCGGATTCGCTCTGGACGGATTCGAGACGGATGAGCAGGTCGCCCTCCTTCACTTGATCGCCTTCCTTCACAGGCATGTTTACGATGCGACCCATCATGTTCGAGCTGATGTTGACGTACTTCTTTGGCTTGATCTCGCCATTGGCCGTCACCGTCTGCGACAGATCCTGACGCACGACTTTGCCCGACTGAACCGCAATCACACCGCGGTTCCGGGACACCAGGCTATAACCCACCATCGATCCGATCGTCACGATCAGTATTATTGCAACGATCACTTTCTTCTTCGTAGTCATCTCGACCTCATACGTATTAAGCAGCGATCCGGTTTCAAAAAGTTCTAAATTTTACCATGCGGATGCGCTCAACGGAACGCGTCCCAGTCCATTGAACGTTACCGGGAGCGAGAAATTTCATGGAGATCCGCGATTTTTGCTTTGTATTTTCAGGTAACATGACTTAAAAATATTTTAACGAAAAGCTTGCCCGGAAGAGGTGAGCAATAGTCGTAAAGAGAAGAGGATCGGAGGTGAATTAAATGCCTACAAAGAAGAAGTCTCCAGCAAAGAAGAAGGCCGCGACGAAGAAAAAGAAGTAAGTCGCCAGGCCCGTGAAACGAAGCCCCGCAATTCGCGGGGCTTTTTTGTTTTAGGATGAATTCGGGGTCAGGCACGTCAAGCTGATAAAACAAGTGCCAGACCCCGAATTCTTTTTGTTTTCAGTGAATGGTTTCGGTCTTCTTTTTGACGTAGTCCATCAGGATGTATTGGCCCAGGTTTAGCGTCGTGGCGAAGTACGCCTTGCCGCGGCAAATCTCGGTCACCTTCTTCACAAAGTCCACCAGGTAGTAGTCACTCGCGAGCATGAAGGTGTTGATCAGGATCCCTGCCTTCCGGCAGGTCGCCACTTCCTTGAAGGTTTCTTCCAGAATCATCGGGTCCAGGCCGAAGGCGTTCTTGTAGACGCGCCCGTTTGGAAGGGTGATAGCCGACGGTTTTCCGTCCGTGATCATAATGATCTGCCGCATGTCCTTTTTATCGGACATCAGCAGCCGGCGAGCCAGACGAAGACCTTCACAGGTGTTTGTGTGATACGGACCAACCACCACCCGGGCGAGTTGCTTCAGAGGGATTTCCTCGGCGGAGTCATGAAAGAGAACGAGGCGCAGCGAGTCGCCGGGATACTGACTTCGAATCAGATGGGCCAGAGCGAGAGCGACGCGTTTTGCCGGAGTGAACCGGTCTTCGCCGTAAAGAATCATGCTGTGGCTCGTATCCAGCAACAACACTGTGGAACACGAACTTTCATACTCCGAGCGGTTCACCATCACATCGCTATGCTCGAGGTTGATTGGAACGCGAAGGCCTTCGCGTCCGATCGCATTCAGCAGGGTGGCGCTGATGTCGATGTTGAGCGTGTCTCCAAACTCGTACTCTTTGGGCGCTTGATATGCTTCGACGCCTGTCGCGAAGTGGACGGTCTCATGGCGACCGAAGCTGCTTCGGCCGAGCGAACCCAGAAGGTGCCGCAAGAGGCGGAAGCCGAGAAAGTCGATCGATTTGTCGGTCAGTTCGAACCGTGCGTTTCCCGAAGGACCGCTCTCCTGGCCTTCACCGCTTTGGTTGTCCCCATCCGGATTCTGAGCCTGCATCCAGCCTTCTTCGATCATTCGCTGAATGAGCTGATTCACGAGATCGTCCAACTCTTTCGCGTCACCACTGGTGCGATCCGTCAGCCATTGCTGATACAGCTCTTCGGGAATGCGCTCGAGCTCGACGAGCTTCTCGATGATGGCCTGCTTCAGCGCATCGAGATTGCGGGAGTCCCGCATGTTCTGATAGCCGTACTCGAAACCGCTCTGAAGGAAATACTCGGAAAGCTCGTCGAGCAACTCCTCGAGGCTAAGGCCGTCAAGCGGCGACGGGATCCATTTTGTGTACTTCGTGAACGCCATGTCAGTTCAACGGCTTCTTGTGACGGTTTCGTTCTGCGCCGTAGTCGCGGTAGAGGTCCTGGGCCGGCGCCCGGCGCTCCGCAGCCCCGAAACCGCGGTCCTCGGATCGGCTGAGTTTATCGACGGAATGCAGTCCTTCGAGGATCATCTCTCCTGCAGCGGCACGCAGTCCGGCCGGACTATCGAACGTGACTCCAAGAGGCAGCGTCTTCTCGAGAAGCCCTTGTACCTGATCCATAGAGCGGACGAGGCCTTCGGACGCATCCGAGTCCGAGAATTTCAGGTAACCACCCATTTCAAACCATTCGATCACCTGCTTGAAATCCGTGGTGGGAAAGTACTGACGGAAAACCATCTGAACGGACTGTCGAATCAAATCGCGCGCGACGGTTTCCGCACCCTTCAATTCGCCTTCGTATTCCAATTCAATCTTGCCCGTGATGGCGGGAATCGCCGAATAAACATCAGCGATTCGGGTCACCACGTCCTTCTCGCCAGACTGAATGGAGCGCCGCTCCGCATTGCTGACCACGTTTTCCAGACAAGAGATCGGCAGGCGCTGGCTGACGCCGGATCGTTTATCGACGCGCTGATCCACGCGGGCTTTGAAAGCGATGCCCTCGACGACTTCCTTTACGAAAACAGGCACATAAATCGTTCTTCCGGAATCGCGGCGAAGCCAGGCTTCCTGCTCCGTGATCGCGATACCGTCCGGGATACTGACAGGGTAGTGTGTTTTAATCTCGGACCCGATTCGGTCTTTGAGCGGAGTGACGATCTTGCCTCGCGCCGTGTAGTCTTCCGGATTCGCCGAAAACACCAGGACAACGTCCAGCGGAAGACGTACCGGGTAGCCCTTAATCTGAACGTCGCCTTCCTGCATGATGTTGAAGAGGCCGACCTGAATCTTGCCCGCCAGATCCGGCAGTTCATTGATCGCAAAGATACCGCGATTGGCTCGCGGAAGCAGACCGTAGTGGACGCTGAGCTCGCTGCCGATCGCGTGACCGCCTTTGGCGGCTTTGATCGGATCAATGTCACCGATGATATCGGCTATCGTGACATCCGGGGTCGCCAGCTTCTCGACATATCGTTCATCGCGCTGCCGGTACTCGACTGGCGTATTGTCGCCCTGCTCAAGGATTAGATCGCGGCAGCGCCGGCAGATCGGAGCGAAAGGATTGTCATTGATCTCACATCCGGCAACGACGGGAATTGCGTCGTCAAGCAGCTCCGTAAGGCCTCGAAGGATGCGGCTCTTTGCCTGACCGCGCAGACCCAGCAGGATCATGTTGTGTCGTGACAAGACGGCATTGACTACCTGCGGCACGACCGTATCTTCGTAACCGATGATTCCTGGAAAAATGGGACTGTTCGATTCGAGCTTTCGAATGAGGTTCGCGCGCATTTCGTCTTTGACGGAGCGCGTCAATCCCGACTTTCGCAACTCTCCGAGAGTGCTTGGCAACATCTAATTGAGGCCTCGGCGCGTCAACGTGAAACGTAGGCCGCGCTGAAAAAAACAAAGTTTGCTATGAAATGAGCGGCGATCGCGCCTTCGATACCGCTCTTCAGATAAATCACTCCGAGCAGCATGCCTCCAAAGAATGCGGCTGTAAACGCATAGATGTTATGGTCCAGCGCGAAGAGCAACGAGGAAAGAACCAGCGCCATGGCTACAGGCAGGACTGACACGACCGAAGGCCAGAGTGGTTTCAACCGGGCGTAAATGTTTTTGAACGTAAAGAGAATGCACGACAGAATAAAAAGCCGAAAGATGACCTCTTCAGCCAAACCGCTACTCAGTGACAGGATGAACGAATCGTAAAAACTCTGCATTTCACGAAATCGCGGGGCGACTGCGGGACTATAACGATATCTGAAGAAAAAGAAGTAATTGATGATGCCAAGAACGGCCCCAGGCAAAACTCCGAAGTTCAGGAAGTCGCGAACGGTGACTGGCCAGTCTTCAGAAGTAATGATCAGGGAGCCTTTCAACTGGCTGGCACGAGCGACGGTCAGTCCGAACCAGCCGAAAACGAGTACGACAACAAAGCGTGATATCATCGTCCAGACCGGGGAAGCGCCCGAATCATTTGTATTTAGAACGGAAAGGCCAGCTGCGATCGACGTCACCAGTGCGAGAACTACTGAAAAACTGACGATCTTGGGAAGTCGCATCGAAACCATCATACACCATGCGCTTTTTCATCCTGAGTGACATCCACTCCAATATCGAAGCGCTCGAAGCATGTATCCAGCGCGCAAAACTTGCCGGATATGATGCGGTTTACTGCTGCGGCGACATCGTCGGTTATGGGCCGAATCCAGTGGAAGCGATTGATTCGGTTCGCGGGCTGGAAGCAGTCATCATTCGAGGCAACCACGATCGTGTGGCTGCCAACGAGGATGAAGCTTCCGAATTCAACCCACATGCTCGACGAGCCGTCTTCTGGACCCGTTCGGTACTTCCCGACTCCTATCGCCAGTACTTAGCCAGTCTACCCCTGGGTCCTCTATCTATCCACAAGGACGCCCAACTTGTTCACGGAGCTATCACTCACGAAGACGACTACATCTTTTCGGGCTCGGACGCTGTCGAAAATCTTCAATTGACCGATACTCGGATGACCTTTTTCGGACATTCGCATTTTCCGGTTGTCTTCGCCAGCGATCATTCCGGCAACCCGGTCACGCCGCCTACTTACGAATTCGACGAGTTCACCGCCGTAAGGTGTGACGGCGACCAGAAATTTCTGGTCAACCCGGGATCCGTCGGTCAACCCAGGGATGGCGATGCGCGGGCCAGTTTTGTGATTTGGGATATGGAGCGAGGACGATTGGAGTTTTACCGGGTGGAGTATCCGATCGAAAAAACGCAGGCGAAGATGCGGGAGGTGCATTTACCCCCGTATCTCATCGACCGGCTGGCGCACGGCCGTTAGCCCGGATTATTCATGAATTTTGCTGAAACTCCCGGGCAATTAAATACCTGATTCAAAGAGTGGGGGAATTGGAGATTGGACGAATCCTGCATTGCTAAACCGAAATCCCGAAATCTCAAAATGGACGGAGCACGACCCGTCCGATTTGAGCGGCTTAGCCGCCGGGCGGCCAGTTTCAGTA
>Ga0137427_10001308_pt1 | contig 11352 bp, 11 predicted proteins | sample EasRivERMZT700_2_FD_102309 | JGI IMG/M metagenome (GOLD analysis project Ga0137427, IMG submission 102309) | Soil microbial communities from meander-bound floodplain in the East River, Colorado, USA - East River MetaG ERMZT700_2 | ecosystem: Environmental > Terrestrial > Soil > Floodplain ...
ATTGACTGCGACGGGGAGATGCGAGTACTGAGGCGTCGGGTAGGCCAGCATGCGCTGCAACAGGACCTGCCGCGGCGTTGAGGCGAGCAGATCCGCGCCGCGCACGACATGGGTGATGCCTTGCTCGAAGTCATCTACGACCACGGCAAGCTGGTAGGCGAAGAGCCCATCGGGGCGTCGCACCACGAAATCGCCGACTTCGCGGGCGAGGTTCTGCTCGATCCTGCCCTGGAGCATGTCGTCGAACGCGACCACCGCGTCTTCCACCCTCACGCGAGTTGTGCGCGCCTGACGTCCAGGGGAAACACCTTGTCTGCACGTGCCCGGGTAGACCGGCTCGCCCGTCAAGGACAGAGACGAGTCGGAGATTTCTCGGCGGGTGCAGGCGCAGGGAAACACGACGCGTCGCTTCTCGAGTAACGCGAGTGCCGCGCCGTAGGCGGCATCGCGGCGGCTCTGGAATACGACTTCTCCATCCCACTCGAACCCGTACGCCTCGAGCGTCCGCAAAATCGCTTGGGCTGCGCCCGGGGCTTCGCGCGGCCGGTCGAGATCTTCCATGCGCACGAGCCAGTGGCCTCGGTGTGCACGGGCTTCCAGGTAGCTTCCGACCGCCGCGACGAGGGAACCGAAATGCAGCGGTCCGGTGGGCGAGGGCGCAAAGCGCCCGCGATAGTTTCCATTCGAGTCATGCATAATTCGTTCCGAAAATAATATCAGCGTCCGGGGGCAATTTCTTCATGAACGATCGGCATCATGTCGTTGTCGTCGGCGGAGGAGCCGGGGGTCTGGAGCTGGCGACGCGCCTTGGCGATCGGCTCGGGCGCAAGGGGCGGGCCGTCGTCACCTTGGTAGATCGGAACGAAACCCATGTCTGGAAACCCTTGCTGCACGAGGTCGCAGCCGGCAGCATGGACATTCACGCGCATCAGCTCGACTACCTCGCGCAGGCTCGCTGGCACCACTTCAACTTCTGCTGCGGGGCGCTCGAGGGCATTGACCGCGCACGCCGCGAGATCGTGGTTGCGCCGATTCTGGACGAACGCGGGAGTGAAGTCATCCCGCGCCGAACGCTGCGCTACGGCACGCTCGTCATCGCCATCGGCAGCGTCGCGAACACCTTCGGCGTTCCGGGCGTCGACGAACATGCCTACGCGCTCGAATCTGCGGCCGAGGCTGACCGCTTTCACAGGCGGCTGATCAACGCCTGCATCCAGGCCAACTACCGGCCGGGCGAGGCGCCGGCGCAACTGCGCGTAGTGATCGTCGGCGGCGGTGCGACCGGCGTCGAGCTCGCCGCCGAGCTGCACAACACCACGCGCGTGCTCGCCGCCTACGGCTTGGAGAACATCGACCCAGAGCGGTTTCTCCATGTCACGCTGATCGATGGCGGCCCGCGCATCCTGCCGATGCTCCCGGAACGCATCGCAACGGCGCTGACCGAATCTCTCGACGGACTGGGCGTAAAGGTCTTGTGTTCCGAACAGGTGGTGGAGGTGACCGCCGGCGGGGTGAAGACCAAGAACGGCAGTTCCTTTCCCGCCGACCTCGTAGTCTGGGCGGGGGGGATCAAAGGGGCGGAAATCCTCGGGAATCTCGACGGGCTCGAGACGAATCGCCTCAACCAGCTCGTGGTCCTGCGGACACTGCAGACGTCGCGCGACGCAAACGTCTTCGCGCTGGGAGACTGTTCGGCGTTTCCGCGCGAGGAAAAGCAGCCGCCGGTGCCACCCGCCGCGCAGGCAGCGCACCAGCAGGCCTCCCACCTCGCGGGCACGATCGAGCGCAGGTTGCGAGGAGAGCCGGCGCGGCCGTTCCGCTATCGCGACTTCGGTTCGCTCGTGTCGCTCGGCCAATACAGCACCATCGGATCACTGATGGGCTTCCTCTCGGGCAAGAGCTACCGCGTCGAAGGCTGGTTTGCGAGACTGATGTACCTTTCGCTGTACAAGATGCATTTGTACGCGCTGCACGGTCCGGTCGGCGTCGTGCTCGATTCTCTGGCGCGGTTCCTCAAACGCGGCACCGAGCCGCGCGTTAAACTGCACTGATGACTGCGTCGCTCGCCAAGATCATCGTCGGTGTCGCTCTCGGCGTGCCGCTATTCATGTGGCTTTTCCAGGAGCGGATGCTGTTCTTTCCGCGGTCGCTGGAGTCCCGCCCCGCGCCGCGCCCCAACCTCGAGGAGGTGACCCTTGTCGCCGCAGACGGAATAAGACTGCGCGGTTGGATGGTGAAGAGCGCGGGGACGCCCGCGCCGCTGGTCATCTACTTCGGCGGGAATGCGGAGGAGGTCTCCTGGCTCGCCGGCGTAGCAGCCCAGTTCGCAGGCTGGTCGTTGCTGCTCGTGAATTTTCGCGGCTACGGAGAAAGCGAAGGCAAGCCCGGCGAGAAGGAACTCTTCGAGGACGCGCTCCTGATTCACGATTACGCGAAGCGGCGCCCCGACGTGAGCCCCGAGCGTATCGTCGCAATGGGGCGCAGCCTCGGGAGCGGGGTCGCGGTTCACCTTGCGGCGCATCGCCCCCTGCGCGGTGTGATTCTGGTGTCGCCTTATGACAGCATCGCCGAGGTAGCGAAGCGCCACTATCCGTTTCTGCCGGTGTCGCTCATGCTGCGCCATCACTTCGACTCGCTGGCCCGCGCCCCGCAGATCGAGGCTCCGCTCCTGTGCCTGGTGGCGTCCGAAGACCGGATCATCCCGTCCGCGCATTCGCGCGTCCTGTTCGAGGCCTGGGGGGGCGCAAAGGCCTGGCGTGAAGTTCCCCGATCCGATCACGACAGCATTTCGGGCGAGCCCGAGTACTGGCGCTCGATCGCGGAGTTTCTAGGGGCGTTGCGCTAATCTGGGGGCGGAAACGCCCCTGATATACTGCTGGCGAATTCCGGAGATTCCCGCATGGCAACGGTAGTGCTGACCAAGGATAATTTTGAGCAGGTCGTTAACGGCAACGACATGATCCTCGTGGATTTCTGGGCGCCCTGGTGCGGGCCTTGCAAGGGCTTCGCGCCGGTATTCGAGGCGGCCTCGGAAAAGCACGCCGACATCATTTTCGGCAAGGTGAACACCGATGAAGAGCAGGATCTCGCCGGCTCGTTCAACATCCGCTCGATACCCACCCTGATGTTGTTCCGCGAGAGGGTGATCCTTTTCTCTCAAGCGGGAGCGATTCCCGGCTCAGCGTTGGAGCAGGTCATCGCGAAGGGCAAAGAACTCGACATGGGGGAGGTGCGCAAGGAACTGGCTGAGCGCGAAGACAAGCCCGCCGCGCAGGCGTGAACGGCCGTCATCGGCCTCCGGATCCGGAGATGCCGGGAAATTCAAGAAATAAAAAAGGCAGGGAAATCCTCCCTGCCTTTTTGGGTGCGCCGAAAAGCTTACTTCTTCTCGTCCTTCTTGGCGGCCTTGGTGTCCTTCTTGGCGGCCTTGCCGTCCTTCTTGGCTTCCTTCTTGGCGGGGGCTTTCTTTGCGGCCTTCTTGTCGCCGTCTTTCTTCATCTCATCTTTCTTCGCGGGCTGCGCGCCGGCGTGGGATGCCGCAACAGCGAAGCCGCTCGAAAGAGCGAAGACCGCGGCAATCAACAAGGAAAAAAGCTTCTTCATCTGATGTCTCCTCTGAGCGTTTTTAGAATGATCCGGTTACCGGAAGCCGGTCAACCAGCGCCTATGCTATCAGAGAACCTTGAAAACGCGAAGGTTTTCCTGAGAGTCGGGCGGCGGCGCCCACGCGGCACATGGATACCCCCGGTTCCCTATTGTCTTGCTGCGGACCGCGAGTTCTAGCCACCGCGTGAATACCGGCATCTACCACGCCCTCGCAGGTGCGGTCCTTTTTGGGGCCAGCACACCAATCGCCAAGCTGCTCGTGGGGGCAATCGAGCCGGTCATGCTGGCCGGACTCCTCTACGCGGGATCGGGATTGGGCCTGGGGCTGTGGCTCGCGCTGCGTGGTCCGGCCGAGTCGGGGGCCGAGCGCCCCCGGTTCGCGCCGGGCGACACCCAATGGCTCGTCGGGGCCGTCCTCTCGGGCGGCGTGATCGGACCCGCGCTCCTCATGCTCGGCCTGGTTGCCACCCCGGCCTCCGCGGCGTCGCTGCTGCTGAACATGGAGGCGGTGTTTACCGTGCTTCTCGCCTGGTTCGTGTTTCGGGAGAATTTCGACCGCCGCGTGATGTTCGGAATGGTCCTGATCGTGTGCGGTGGGGTGATCCTAGGCTGGCGGCCGGGCGATCTGGCCGTGTCCTGGCCGGCGCTCGCGGTGGCAGGCGCCTGCTTTTTCTGGGCGATCGACAACAATCTCACGCGCAAGATCTCCTCGGGCGATGCAGTAAAGATCGCCGGCATCAAGGGTCTCGCGGCAGGCACGGTCAATATCTCGGTGGCAACGGCCTTCGGAGCCGTGATACCGGCGCCGGAACTGGCGTGCGCCGCGGCGCTGGTGGGCCTGCTCGGCTACGGGATCAGTCTGGCCCTGTTCGTGGTGGCGCTGCGCCATCTCGGCACGGCGCGGACCGGTGCGTACTTTTCAACCGCGCCGTTTATCGGCGTGGCGTTGTCGCTTGCGCTGCTCGGCGAGGCGCCGGACGCCTGGTTCTGGACTGCCTCGGTTTTGATGGCGGCCGGCGTTATCCTGCATCTCACCGAGCACCACAAGCACTTGCACAGGCACGAGGCGCTCGCCCATGTCCACTCCCATCTGCACGACGAACATCATCGCCATGGGCACGACTTCGACTGGAACGGCGCCGAACCGCACTCGCATGCTCACCAGCATGAGCCGCTCAGCCACAGTCATCCGCACTTTCCGGACATTCATCATCGGCATGATCATTGACATCGCGCGTGCTCTGGCGATCGCTTCGTTTGCCGCCGCGGCGCAGGCTGCGCCCTACGTTCCCGAGAACGACGCGACCGTGCTCGAGCGTCTCCCGGTGAGGCCGGGCGATTCCGTCGCGCGCGAGCTGCGGAGGCTGCGCGCCGGGCTTGCCCGCGACCCGCGCGATTTGGAGGTCGCGCTTCGGCTTGCCGAGCGCTACTTCGAGCTTGCCGGCGCGGAAGGCGACCCGCGCTACATCGGTTACGCCCAGGCCGCGCTCAAGCCCTGGTGGGACTTGCCCGATGCGCCGGCCGGTGCGCGCGTCATGCGCGCAATCGTCAAGCAGTACAGTCATGATTTCTCCGGGGCGCTGCGGGATCTTGAAGCCGCGACTCGCGAAGACCCCAAGAACGCGCTCGCCTGGTCCTGGCGCGCCGCGATCCATATGGTGCAGGCGGACTATGCCGCCGCGCGCGCCGATTGCGAGGCGCTGCGAGGGATCGAGACCGAGCTGGGCGCCGTCGGCTGCATGGCGTATGTCGACGGAACCACCGGGAAAGCCGCTGCCGCGCATCGCGCGCTCGCTGCGGCGCTTGCGCGCGATTCGAGTGCCTCATCCACAACGAAGGTCTGGGTGTTGACGCGGCTTGCCGAGATGTCCCTGCGGCAGGGCGATGCTAAAAAAAGCGAGGAACATTTTCGGGCCGCGCTTGGCCTGGACGTGCGCGATCAGTTTCTGCTGGCGGCTTGGGCCGATTTCCTGCTCGATCAAGGAAGGCCCTCCGAAGTGATGGCGCAGCTGCGCGACTGGGTGCGCTCGGACATTCTGCTCTTGCGTCTCGCGTTGGCCGAAAAGGCGTTGGGTGCGCCAGCGGCGAAAGAGCACATCCAGGCGCTGAAAGCGCGCTTCGACGCCGCGGCGCTGCGCGGCGACAAGCTCCATCTGCAGGAAGAAGCGCGCTTCAACCTGCATCTTCTCGGGCAAAAGGAAAAGGCGCTCGCCCTCGCGGAGGAGAACTGGAAATCGCAGCGCGAGCCACGCGACGCACGCGTTCTTCTGGAGGCGGCGCTGGCGACAAACGACCCTTCAGCGGCGAAGGAAGCGTTCGACTGGCTCGAGCGTTCCGGGCACGAGGATCCGCACCTTCGCCAGACTGCGGAGAAACTAAAGACGCTCAAGCGATGAGAGCACTGCTGGCTTTGCTGTTGGCACTCGCCGCGCCGCTTGCGCTCGCGCACAAGCCCAGCGACAGCTACCTCGGTATCCGTGTCGAGGGCGCAAGCGTGAGCGGGCAGTGGGACATAGCGCTCCGCGACCTCGAATTCGCGATCGGCCTGGACGACAGCGGCGACGGCGACGTCACCTGGGGCGAAGTCAGGGCGCACCACACCGACATTGCCGCCTACTCGCTGGCGAGACTGAAGTTGCGATCCGGCGGCGCCGATTGCAGCGCGCGAGCGACCGCATTTCTCGTCGATGATCACAGCGACGGCGCCTATTCGGTAATGCGCTTCGTCGCGAGCTGCCCGGCCGAAGTCACGACACTCGAGATCGGCTACAGCCTCTTTGCCGACCTCGATCCGCAGCACAAGGGGCTGCTGCGCCTCGAGCACGGCCCGGCGACGCGCACCGCGATCTTCAGCCCCGAGCGGGCAACGCAGTCTTTCGAACTCGAGGAAATCTCGGCGCTCACGCAGTTCTTCGATTACGGCAGGGAGGGTGTGTGGCATATTTGGATCGGCTTCGACCACATACTTTTCCTGCTTTCGCTTCTCTTGCCCGCCGTGCTCGTATTTGAAGGAGGGCGCTGGCGGCCGGTCGCGCGCTTTCCCCCGGCGTTCTGGGAAGTGTTCAAGATCGTCACCTCGTTTACCGTCGCGCACTCGATCACGCTCAGCCTCGCGGCGCTGGGCGTGATCGCGCTGCCCTCGCGGCTGGTCGAATCGGCGATCGCGATTTCGGTCTTGCTCGCCGCCCTGAACAACGTTTTTCCCATGGTCCACGGGCGGCGCTGGATGGTCGCCTTTGCCTTCGGTCTGATTCACGGTTTCGGCTTCGCGAGCGTCCTGAAGGACCTTGGCCTGCCGCAGGGGACGCTGCTTGTGGCGCTCGTCGGATTCAACCTCGGCGTGGAGCTCGGTCAGCTCGCGATCGTGAGCGCCTTTCTTCCAGCCACGTACTGGTTGCGGGCGAGCTGGTTCTACCGGCGCCTGGTCTTTGTTGGCGGTTCTTTGGCGATCGTTGCGATCGCGGCAATCTGGCTGGCCGAGCGCGCCTTCAATCTGAAGATCATCAGCGCTTGATGAACGGTCTGGGCGCCCCAACATCCAATCGGAGCGAAAGTCCGCAATGATTGAAATCCGGAAAAGCAAGGACCGCGGTTACGCCGACCACGGCTGGCTGCGCTCCTACCATACCTTCTCGTTCGCCGACTACCGCGACCCCGAGCACATGGGCTTCGGCCATCTCAGGGTGATCAACGAGGACCGCATCCAGCCCGGCACGGGCTTCGGCACGCACGGCCACCGTGACATGGAGATCATCAGCTACGTGCTCGAAGGGGCGCTCGCGCACAAGGACAGCATGGGCAACGGCTCGGCTATCGTGCCGGGCGACGTTCAGAGGATGAGCGCGGGCAAAGGCGTGCGGCACAGCGAGTTCAATCACGCCCAAGACGGCGTCACGCACTTTCTCCAGATCTGGATCGAGCCCAACGTCACCGGCATTCCTCCGAGCTACGAGCAGAAGCACTTTGACGCCGCGTCCAAGCGGGGCAGGCTGCGGCTCGTCGCCTCGCCCGATGGCCGCGAGGGCTCGGTGAAAATCCACCAGGACGCGTTTCTCTACGTGGCGCTTCTCGACGGCGCGGACCGGGAGGCCCACAAGCTGCAACCGGGCCGGCGCGCTTACGTTCACGTGGCGCGCGGGAAGCTCACGGTCAGCGGCCAGCCCCTCGAGGCGGGCGATGCGCTCAAGGCCGTCGACACCGCCGAGATCGTCCTCGAAAAGGGCGAGGGGGCCGAAGTTCTCCTGTTCGATCTCGCATGAGCGCCACCGCGACTCGCAACGGTTCCAGAATGCCGGTCGTGTTCTTCGGACACGGCAGCCCGATGAACACGCTCGCACGCAACCAGTACACGGATGTCTGGCGCAAGCTCGGCGAAGCGATCACTACACCCAAAGCGATCCTGTGCGTCTCCGCGCACTGGTACACGCGAGGCACCGCGGTAACGGCGATGGAAAACCCAAAGACCATCCACGATTTCTACGGTTTCCCGCAAGCGCTGTTCGACGTCCAGTACCCGGCGCCGGGCGACCCGCGGCTCGCCTCGCGCGTGCGCGAGCTGCTTGCGCCGCTCGAAGTGCATCCCGACCACTCGTGGGGGCTGGACCACGGAACCTGGTCGGTGCTGAAGCACGCCTATCCTGACGCGGACATCCCGGTTGTCCAGTTGAGCATCGACGGCGCGCAGCCGCCCCAATTCCACTACGACACAGGCAAGCGGCTCGCGCCGCTGCGCGACGAAGGCGTCCTCGTCCTGGGCAGCGGCAACGTCGTGCATAACTTGGGGCTGATGAAGCGCAGCGGCGGGTCGCCGTTCGACTGGTCGGTGCGCTTCAACGAGAAAATACGCGAGGCGCTCGCCTCCCGCGACCACGCGACGCTTGTCGACTTTGAGCGCCTGGGCGAGGACGCGAGGCTATCGGTGCCTACACCCGAGCATTACTTGCCGTTGCTCTACGTTGCCGCCCTGCAAGGCAAGGACGAAACGATGTCCTTCGCCGTGGACGGCTACGACTTGGGTTCGGTGAGCATGCTTACCGCAGTCGCGGGGATGCGAGCGAGCTAGCAAGCCGATCGCGCGTCGGTTTCGCGCGCCGCGCCGCCCGCGCATAATGCGGCGAGTCCTTTTCCTTCCGGATCCTCGCCATGCACCTACTCGAACAGGCAGCCGTATTTCTCCTCACCGCGGTGCTGCTCGTGCCGCTTTTCCAGCGCTTGAAGCTGGGTGCCGTGCTCGGCTACCTCGGTGCCGGCATGCTGATCGGTCCTTGGGGCCTCGGCATAATCGGCGAGGTGCAGGCTACCCTACAGTTTGCCGAGTTCGGCGTGGTGCTGCTGCTTTTCCTCGTGGGCCTCGAGCTCCAGCCGAGCCGCCTGTGGGTGCTGCGCCGCCCGGTGTTCGGCCTGGGCGGCGCGCAGGTGCTCGCAACCGGCGCGGCGCTCGCCACTCTGGCGCTTGCGTTCGGCTTCTCCTGGCAGGCTGCGCTCGTCGCGGGCTTCGGCCTGGCGATGTCATCGACCGCTCTCGTGCTCGCGTCGCTCGCCGAGCGCAAGCAGCTCGCCACGCGCCACGGGCGCGAAGCCTTCGCGGTGCTGCTCTTCCAGGACGTGTCCGTGATCCCGCTGCTCGCGCTCCTGCCGCTGCTCAGCGACTCGGGAACACACGCCGCGGGGGGCTGGATGGCCGCCGCGAAGGGATTCGTAGTGATCGCCGTCGTCATCATTTCAAGTCGGCTCGTCGTGCGTCCGGTGCTGAAGGTGGTGGCGAGCTACGGGGGACGCGAAGTGTTCACGGCTGCGGCGCTGCTGCTCGTCGTGGGCGCCGCGCTCATCATGGAGAAAATCGGCCTGTCGCCCTCGCTCGGCGCCTTCCTCGCCGGGGTGCTCCTCGCCGATTCCGAATTTCGCCACGAGCTGGAGGCCGACATCGAGCCTTTCAAGGGCCTGCTGCTCGGTCTTTTCTTCATCGCCGTGGGCATGAGCGCGAACCTTGCGCTCGTCTGGGAACGGCCGCTCGCGGTGCTCAGCCTCGCAGCCGGCCTCATGCTCGCCAAGTTCGCCTTGATGTATACGATCGCCAGGATCGGCGGCGCGCCGAACGACACCGCGCAGCGACTTGCCGTATCGGTTTCGCAGGGCGGCGAGTTTGCCTTCATTCTATTCGTGGCGGCCGGGAGCCTTGGCATATTCGAGGCGGGTACCACTCAGCTCCTCGTGGTGGTCGTGACCGTCTCGATGCTGCTCGCGCCGCTCGCATTCGAAGCTCACGAGCGCGGGCTGGCGCGCTGGACCGAGCGGCACGCGACGCCGGAATTCGACGCGATCACGGGGCCGGGAAATCCAGTCATCATCGCCGGCTACGGCCGCGTCGGGCAGATCGTCTCGCGCGTGCTGCGCATGTGCGGCGTGCCTTTCACGGCGCTCGAAGCAAGCTACCAGCAAGTGGATTTCGTGAGACGTTACGGCAGCAAGGTCTATTACGGTGACGCGTCGCGGCTTGAGCTGCTCGAGGCGGCGAAAGCGGGCGAGGCGAAGCTTTTCGTGCTGGCGATCGACGACGTCGAGGCGTCGGTCAAGACTGCTGCAGTGGTGCGGCGGCATTTCCCGCATGTTCCAATTCTCGCTCGTGCGCGCAACCGCGTGCACTTGTTTCGCTTGCGCGACCTCGGCGTGAAGCTCATCTGGCGTGAGACTTTTCCAACGAGCCTCGACATGGCGCGGCAGGCGCTGCACTCGCTCGGTTTCGGCATCGCGGCTTCCGAGCGCGCGGTGACGTTGTTCAAGCAGCATGACGAGCAGCGGCTCGAAGCGCAGTACGCCGTGCAACACGACGAAGCGCAACTCATACAGACCTCCAAGGAAGCGGCCGAGCAACTGCAGGAGTTGTTCGAAGCGGACGGTCTGCAGCCGCTGGCAGGATTTCCGCGAGCAGCCCCGGAGGGGCGGTCCAATGGAGTCGAGGCGGTAAAATAGCGGTGTGAAGAACATCGTCATCCTGATTTCCGGCCGCGGCAGCAACATGGAGGCGATCGTGCGCGCAGGACTCCCTGCGAAGGTCGCCGCAGTGATCAGCAACCGCGCCGACGCGGCAGGCCTGAGATTCGCCGTGCAGTCGGGCGTTCCCGTCCAAACGGTCGATGACCGCGAGTTTTCCTCGCGCGAGGTTTTCGACGCCGCGCTCGCTAAGGCGATCGACGCGTATTCGCCCGACCTGGTCGCGCTTGCCGGCTTCATGCGCATCCTTGGAGGGGATTTCGTGCGGCGCTATTCGGGCCGGCTGGTCAACATTCATCCGTCGCTGCTGCCGGCGTTCCCAGGGCTGCACACCCACCGGCGCGCGCTCCAGGAAGGCGTGAAGCTGCACGGCTGCACGGCGCACTTCGTCACGCCGCGGGTCGATCACGGCCCAATCATCGTCCAGGCAGCCGTGGCGGTGCGCTTCGGCGACACCGAAGAGTCGCTCGCTGCGCGGGTGCTGCGCCAGGAGCACCGGGTCTATCCGCTTGCCGCACGCTGGTTCGTCGAGGGCCGGCTGGTCGTGGAGAACGGTGTAGTGCGCGTCAGCGGATCGGACGCTCCACAAGCCCTGCTCGTCGAAGAATGATCATCAGCCCCGCATCGCTATGCCGCATGGGCCTCGCCGCGTTCGCCCTGTGGGCTTTGGCGGCGCAAGCCTTGCCGCCCAAACGCGTCACGCTTCACTATCAGGTTATCCGCAACGGCTCGGTCCTGGGAGAGGCCGTGGAAACA
>Ga0137427_10001310_pt1 | contig 11338 bp, 6 predicted proteins | sample EasRivERMZT700_2_FD_102309 | JGI IMG/M metagenome (GOLD analysis project Ga0137427, IMG submission 102309) | Soil microbial communities from meander-bound floodplain in the East River, Colorado, USA - East River MetaG ERMZT700_2 | ecosystem: Environmental > Terrestrial > Soil > Floodplain ...
GGTCAGGCACGTAATGCTGATACAACAAGTGCCAGATCCCGAATTCGGGGTCTGGCACTTGTTGTATCAGCATTACGTGCCTGACCCCGAATTCGCTTTTGCGCCACTTGTGCTTCTTGTGGTTACTTTCTACCATGTGCGGTGACGTATGAGTGCAATCCGGTCAATAAGCCCGCAATTCTCAATTGAAGAAGCCAAAAGGATCGCGTTACTGCTATACGGACTGGCGGACTTCGTAAGTGAACTGCCAAGCGAGCGCGATCAGAACTTTCTTTTCCGTCGGTCGGACGGCCGACAGTTCACGCTCAAGATTGCGAATCGCGATGAAGCCCGTGAGGTCCTGGAACTGCAGAATCGAGCGATTGAGCTTGTTGGCCAGGTACTCGAAGTCGTTCCGACGGTCGATGGTCAGAAAATCTCAACGATCGAGTCTTACTTTGTTCGACTGTTGAATTACGTTCCGGGTGTGCCTCTGGCCGAATACAAACCGCATACATCGCGGTTGTTGATGAACCTCGGCCGCCTTCTCGGACGTACAGATAAGGCGCTCGCTTCTTTCACGCATGAAGCCGCCGCCCGCGATCTCTATTGGGACATTCGCAACGCCGATCGCGTTATTGCGAGCTACAAACATCTGATCGAGAACGCGGAGCGGCGGGCCATTGTTGAAACGGTTTTGTCGGACTGGCGGCTGCGGGTCCAGCCACGGTTATCCGAGCTTCGGACATCCGTAATTCACAACGATGCAAACGACTACAACATCATTGTGAATGGTGAAGATTCGATCGCTCTCATCGATTACGGCGATATGCTTGAAACCATCACCGTGGCGGAGCCGGCGATCGCGTGTGCCTACGCCATGCTGCACAAGCCCGATCCGGTTGCTGCGGCAGTGGACCTGATTCGCGGATATCACCAGACCTATCCGTTGACGGAAGTCGAAATCGACCTTCTCCCGTTACTGATCCGTACCCGCCTGGGGATGAGCGTAACCATTGCGGCCCATCAAAAGCAGCTCGAGCCGAACAATGAGTACTTACTCATCAGTGAAAAACCTGTGTGGAAATTGATCGAGAAGCTCAGTTCGATTCATCCGCGATTCGTTCACTATTCGTTCCGTAATGCTTGTGAATTGCCGCCCTGTCCGCAGACCGCCAAAGTTGTATCGTTTCTCGCGAGAGATGGCGTCCGACATGGACGTGTTGTCGATTGCGATCTCAAAAGTGAAAGAGCCATAGTTATCGACCTTAGTGTCGGCAGTCTGGAAAACGGAACCCGCGACGAAGCCGCCGACGTAACGCGTCTCACGACTCTGCTTTTTCGAAGACTGGACGATGAAGGCGCTGAAGTCGGAATCGGTCGCTATAACGAGGCCCGGGGTCTGTACACAAGCCTGTTGTTCAGCACTGAATCGAATGATGGCCCGGAATGGCGGACCATACACCTGGGCATTGACCTTTTCATGCGAGCCGATTCGCCGGTGCATGCCCCGATTGACGGTATTGTTCACAGCATCCGAAACAACGATGCACTTCTCGATTACGGACCAACGGTCATCCTGCGTCACGCGACGGATGACGGGACCGAGTTCTTCACGCTCTACGGACATCTTAGCGTCAGTTCGTTAACGCATCTTGCCGTCGGACAAGCCGTTCGACGTGGTGATCTCATCGCGTGGATCGGAACGTATCCGACCAATGGAGGGTGGCCGCCTCACCTTCACTTTCAGATCATCACAGACATGCTTGAGCGCGACGGTGAGTTTCCTGGCGTCGCTTTACCCAGCCAGCGCGCCGTATGGTTGAGCCTGAGTCCGGATCCGAATCTTCTGCTGCAGATTCCGCAAAGTAAATTTCCGGCGGAGCCGCCTTCGCCTGCTGAGACGCTCGCGGCCAGACGGAAATCGATCGGGCCCAACCTCAGTATTTCCTACAAGACACCACTGAAGATCGTGCGCGGCGCAGGAGCGTACCTGTACGACGAGATCGGACGTGGCTACCTGGACTGCGTGAACAACGTCGCTCACGTCGGACACTGCCATCCCAAAGTGGTTCGCGCCGCTCAGCGTCAAATGGCAGTCCTGAATACAAACACACGATATCTGCACGACAACATCGTGGAATATGCAAAGCGGCTGACCGCAAAACTTCCAGCGCCGCTGTCCGTTTGTTTCTTCGTCAACTCCGGAAGTGAAGCAAACGATCTCGCGTTGCGCATCGCTCGCGCCCATACGAAAGCGAACGACATCATCGTCATGGAATCGGCTTATCACGGAAACCTGTCGTCGCTTATCGATATCAGCCCCTACAAATTCGATGGACCTGGTGGTTCGGGCATGCCTCCACGTGTTCATAAAGTCAGCATCGCGGACGGATATCGTGGCCGTTTCAGGTCGAGCGATAGTGCAATTGCCTCCAAGTACGCCGCGGAACTCCGTGAAGTTGAACGTCCAGCCGCATTCATCATCGAATCTGTACTAAGTTGTGCCGGGCAGGTTGTTTTGCCGCCGGGTTACCTGTCGGAATCGTTTCGATATGTTCGGCAGGCGAGCGGGTTGTGCATTGCAGACGAAGTGCAGGTGGGGTTCGGCCGGGTCGGGACTCATTTCTGGGGTTTCGAAACTCAGGGCGTTGTGCCGGATATAGTGACGATGGGGAAGTCCATCGGCAATGGCCATCCCTTGGGAGCAGTCGTCACAACGCTTGAGATTGCGGAATCCTTCAACAACGGGATGGAGTACTTCAACACGTTTGGCGGTAATCCGGTATCGTGCGCTATTGGTCTCGCAGTTCTGGATGTGGTGGAACGGGAGAATCTTCAAAAGCGCGCATTCGAAGTCGGAGAGTTATTGAAGGCGCGACTGCGGAACCTGCAGTCACGGCATCCGTTACTTGGAGATGTCCGGGGACTAGGGCTCTTTATCGGCATCGAACTGATTCGGAACACGGAAACGCTTGAACCGGCTGCGAAAGAAGCCGCCTACGTCGTTGAGCGCATGAAGGAGAGGGGCATCCTCCTGAGCACCGACGGCCCCTTCCATAACGTCATCAAAATAAAGCCTCCTTTGGCCTTTTCGGAAACCGATGCCGAGATTCTCGTGTCGACGCTGGACGCGGTTCTGGGCGAGAATCCTGTCAGGTAGGCGGGTTGGTCAACAAAACAGGTGCAATCCTGCTGATAAATCGGGTTTAATTGCCTGACCAAGGAGTGAGAAATGGTCTTCGGTGGAACGTACGCCGCTCGGTTTGATGCCTCCTTCATGACCTTCTAATTGCTGTACATCATTATGAACGTTATTAAAACCTCAGCCATCGCACTAATGTCCGGAATACTGCTATCCGCTTGCGGAGGCGGCGGCGAGACAAGCGCCGCGTCGGCAACAAAGGGCCCTGGCGGCCGGCCTGCCGCTACATCTCGGAAAGTGAATGTTGGTGTCGCGACCGAAAAGCCGATCGATCAGGTGGCTTTGGTGATGGGCACCCTGGCGGCCGAACAGGATGTGGTTCTCGGTATGAAAGTGGCGGGCCGAATCGCCGAAATCACGGTTGATCTCGGAAGCTCTGTTCGTAAAGGGGATGCCATCGCTCGTCTGGATCCGACCGACTTTGAGTTGCGTGTTCGCAGTTCCGAAGCCGCTCTACAGCAGGCTTTGGTTCGCTTGGGTTTACCGGCGGATTCCAACGAACAGAGAGTCGCCCCGGAAACTCTGGCGATCGTCAAACAAGCTAAAGCGGAAATGGACGGAGCACGATTTCGGAATGAACGTGCCATGCTGCTTTGGGATAAAGGACTTATTCCAAAAGCCGATCTCGATACGGCTAACTCCGCCTTTCGCGTGGCTGAAGCTCGATACGAAGATTCGCAGGACGAGGCGCGAAACCGTCAGGGCCTCCTGGCTCAACGGCGTTCGGAGTGGGAAATCGCTCGTCAACAATTGGCAGATACCGTCCTTTATGCGCCAATCGACGGCATGGTTCGTTTACGACAGGGCAGTGCAGGTCAATATGTCGCGGTCGGTGCTCCGGTCGTGACAGTCGTTCAGATGAATCCATTGCGGCTGCGCGCGGCCGTACCGGAACGACAGGCAAGAGAAATACGCGTCGGTCTGCCGGTTCGCGTCAGTGTCGAGGGCGTGCCCGGCGAGCATCAGGGTCGAGTCGAAAGGATCAGTCCGGCCGTCGATGAGACCAACCGCACCCTACTCGTCGAGGCCGCTGTGTCGAACCCCAATAATCTCCTCCGACCGGGAGCGTTTGTGCGCTCGGAGATCGTGATTTCCACGGGCAAGAAGGCGCTGATGGTTCCACCCGCGGCCATGGCCACATTCGCGGGTATCGACCGCGTCTTTATCGTCAAAGATGGAAAGGCTCTCGAGAAGCGAGTGCGAACGGGTCGCCGGCTTGCCGATGGCGTAGAAATTCTCGAAGGAATTTCTGCGGGAGACAAAGTCGTCATTAATCCCGGTGATTTGAACGACGGCGACCCGGTTGAGATCGGGACCACGTAGGAAGAGGAAGGAACGGATCCGACCAATCCCAAATCCGCAAATCCCAAATCCCAATCCGAGAAAAAGGCGTCATCCTAGATTCTTCTCGGATTGGGATTTGGGATTTGCGGATTTGGGATTGGTCGGATCCGTTTCCCCTTCTTCTTTGTGGTTCTTTCCTCTTTCTATGCGGCCACAAGGTGGTCCGTGTCGCTATGACTCAGCCCCAGTGTAATGATCTTGTGAAGAAGTTGCGGGTACTTGATGCCGCAGTGTGCGGCTGAGTCCGCGAAATCTTCGTTCATCGCAATCTGAGGGTTGGGGTTTGCCTCGAGCAAATTGAATTGGCCATCCGGCGACAATCGATAGTCCAGGCGCGCATATCCGCTGAGGTGCAGCAGCCGATACGTACGTTTTGCCAGCTTCTCCAGCTTGCGTTGAACGTCAGGTTCGAGGTCGGCAGGCCGAGTTACGAGGCCGACTTTCTTTTGATACGTGGGGTTCCATTTCAACCGGCCGGTCGCGATATTGAGCGAGCCTTCCGGGAGGTTCTCAATGATCAATTCCCACGGCGTGTAGGTTTGAAGCCTCCGGTTTCCAATGACGCTCACATAGATTTCGCGGCCCTCGATGTACTGCTCAGCGATGGCATGAGTGCTGGTTTGACGATGAATGAACTCCACGCGTTCTTTCAGTTTTTCCACATCGTAGACGACGGAAGCCTGAGAGATTCCAACCGAGCCTTCTTCGATGATGGACTTTACGAACAACGGAAACTTCAACCGGCGGGGCATGACCACTTTCTGTCCCATCGGAAATACGGCGAATCCCGGAACGGGAATGCGATGGTATGAGAGGATTTTCTTCGTCAGGCCTTTATCGTGAGCGAGCGTGAGGCCGCGGGGGTTGCAGCCGGTATAGGCCTGCCGATTCAACTCGAGGTAGCTCACGACATGCTGGTCGTAGAGAGTGCGCCCGTCGAATTCCTCCAACAGATTAAACGTGATCTGTGGCTTGTGTTCTTCGAGCGCTTTCGAAATCACCGCGAGATCGCTGCGCAGTCCGACCGGGATCACCTCGTGTCCCATTTGTTTGAGGGTGGTAATAACGTCGTATTCAGTGCGCCACGGTTCCTTCTCTATGTTTTCTACTCCTTCAAGAGTAGGCGGCGGCATCAGATCTTCGTGAAGCAGTACAAGGACTCGGAGTTTTGTTTTTGGTTTGAATCTCAAAGTGGAATCCGGTGATAGCCCCTTTGCAGCACATGCATTGTCTGCATCGTAAGCGTTACTGTGACAAGCTTCTTCGCTTGGGTTACCGGCATCGTCACACGCAGGTTCAGTTCTCGACACCGGTCGATCATTTCTCTCAGGATGTGATTGATGGTGTAAAGATTCACGCCCGTGCCTTGAGCGACCGTTGTGCAGACCTCGCTGCAGATCTCGCGAAGGAACTGCGATGCGGCCGGGCGTCGTCGATTGTTCTCATTTGAAAAAATGCGGAGAAGGTCTGAGTCGTAAATGGCGGGTCGGTTGACGGTATAGTGCTGACGTTTTCTTTGATAGTGCTCCCGCAAAGTGGTCTGAATTCGGTGAAGCGGATCCACTTCACGGATTGCCTGCTTCGGTGGACGCTTCCCCGCAATGTCGGTCATGAGTCGATCGACGTATTCGAGTTTCCGCATGGCACCCCAGCGCGAGTATTGACGTCGCCATCGCCAGCCCGGCTTAAGCCACACTGCGAAGGTTTCCGCGAAATCCTCGGCGGGATGAGCCTGCGCGTACCAGGCATCCAGATTTATCACGAAGTCCCGACTACTCGGCGCCGGTTGATACCAGCCCGGATATGGCGTGCGATAAGCACCAAAGACATCGTTCCATTCGCGACGAGTGTGCAGTCGAAACGCATTACTTAGAGCGTGACCTGTTTCGTGCCGCAGAATCCGCATGCACTCATCCTCGTTGCCACCCTCCACTTCGAGCATTTGCATTCGCTCCAACTTCATCAGCCGTGGGTGCGCCAGAAAAAACGGAATTGCGAATCCAGCCACTCCATCTGGTGTAAACCATTCCTCGGACAGCCAAATACCTGGTTTTAGCATCAGTGCCCGAGCGTCGAGTTCGTCGTATAGCCGCTTGATACGGAGTTCCAGACGTGTTCCTTGGATACGTAGGGGAAGGTCGCGAAGGCGAAGATTCAGCAACTGCTGGTCCGTCATCCGTTCCAGGCGGAGATCCACGGCAACATTAAACCATGGTCTGGCTTGATCACAAAACGCCTATCCTGTTCGGAAGCAGTCACATACCTGATCCCCTCGGATGAGAATTGAAAATTGCTTGTTGAATATTGTCTATTGGCAGCTAACGCGGATCGACAACCGACTCTTTCGAAGTGCACCGATCGTTATCTGCCAATAGACAATATTCAATAAACAATTTTCAATTTCATCCGAGGGGATCAGAGTCTACCTTCGAGCCGTTCTGGCGGACTGCTGAACGACTCGGAGCTGACTGACCACCTCTCCGGTAAGTCGCAGGTTCAGCACACCATCCCGAAGTCCCTTGATAACCAGGGCGACGCCGTTGCCCAGCTTTTCAAAGACAGGACCGATGCTCGTCGCCGGCAGCGCTTCCAACGATGCGGGCTTAGATTGTTTTTCGATGTCCGGAAGGAAAAACTTCACGCCCGAAACAATCTTTCCGGAGAGCGATTCGACATTCTTGTAATCGCTCTGACGTACAGCGAGCGTCAACTTATCGAGATTCTTCTCCAGGTCCTGCAGCATCGCCAATTCCTGCCGATTCGGCGGGGCCGATTTCTTCGGCGATGTCATTTCCCGTTCGTTCTGCGCCTCCAGCGTAAGCGCCAGCCGATCCTCCATCCGTCTCGTGAATTCGTCCGACGACGTGATCATTCCCGAGGATTGCTGTGGCGCTCGGACCCCTTGCAATGCCAGAACGATGAGTAGAATGCATGTGGCGTTCATCAACGGATTCTCCAACCGTTCACTGGACCTCCGTGGAAAAACTTTTCCGGCATCATGACACCGTCCTTCTTGAACACCATTCCATTCTTCATCACGAACTGAATGCTTCTCAACGTGTCTATGTCTTCCAGAGGATTGCCGCGGACCGCAATCATGTCGGCAAATAGTCCTGCCTTCAAAGGTCCACGTTGCTGATCGATGTCGCACGCCTTGTATCCATTGGTCGTCATGATCTTCAGAATCTCTTTTGGGGGAATACCGGCCGCCTTCCAACTCAACAGGAAATTGATCGCAACTTCGCCGCGCGTCATTCCGGGAATGTAGTAGTCGGCGTCAGTGGAGAAGACCATAGGAACCTTGTTCGCGTAAGCGTTCTTCATGCCATCGATAGTTCGCGTAAACGCTTGCTGCGATCCGCGATAAGGCGTAAACGGAGTCTCCGTACCTGCCCGCCAAATACCTTTTGCCGCCATCTTCTTATGCAAATCGTCGTTAAGCGGTCCGGAGTGCTCCAACGACCAGAAGCCGGCTTCGATAGCCCGTCGTGCACCTTCGAGCGTTTGAACGTGACCCGCAACCTTTACTCCCGCGTTGGTGGCTTCAGCGACAAAGGTCTTCAAGTCTTCCAAAGTGTAGGGATAGGGTTTGCAATCGACGCAGACCTTGATCACTTTTGCTCCGAACAGAAGATTCTGACGAACTGCCTTCACAATTTCGTCGTGCGTGTCGGCGTCCAGATACTCCGGATAAACGATGTTGTGGTCTTTGGCCATCTCCGGCGTCGGATTGAACTGTCCTCCCATGCCCCCGATGATGATGCCGGAATTGATCACGGTCGGACCGGGCAGCCATCCTTGTTCGATCGCAACACGCAGCGCAGTGTCGGCATAGTTGCCGGCGTTGCCGAGGTCGCGAACGACGGTGAAACCGGAGGAGAGCATCTGAATCCCGTTTGAGGCGGCCTGGATGGCGCGGATGGCAGTCGAATCCAGCACGTACGTCAGATAGTAGACGTTGTTTTCCGGTTCGACCTTGTAGGTAAGCGCCAGGTGGTTGTGGGCATCGACCAGCCCGGGCAGGACACTCATGGCCGAGAGATCGATCACGTTCGCCCCGGCCGGTATGGCAACGTTCGGGCCGATCTCCTGAATGCGATTACCTTCCACCAGGATGACTTGGTTGGCTGCGGCTGTTCCTGTTTCAGGATCAATCAGGCGGCCAGCGCGAACCGCGGTGATCGGGTTGGCGGGGGCTTGTGCTGGTGTTTGGGCCGGGATTGCCTGTGCCATGAGTAGGCAGACGACGAGAGCTACGAGGTATCGGTTCATGGATCCTCCTACGGAATTTGGCGACAGAATAATTGACTTTATCCCAGGGTTTGAATGAAAGTTTCTCCACGCTCAAGAAGAGACGGAATAACTGGAGCGACGTGTCGGCACGGACAAATGCAACGCGTCGCATTTTGAGTTGGAGGGTGAGATGGTTAATCGCATTGTTTGGGCTAGTGTACTTGGCCTCATTCTATGCACTGCCGGACTCGCACAGACAGTTGAAGGCGTCATCACCGGGCGGGTTGAAGACGCAACGGGCGCGAGAATTCCGGGTGTTCAGGTGACCCTGGCGTCGCCCGCATTGCAGGGAGAGCGCAGTGTGATCAGCGACGAGAATGGGGGATACCGATTCCCCGGTCTGCCTCCGGGAACTTTTACAGTGAGGTACGAACTCGCAGGGTTCGGCAAGCTCATTCGCGAAAGAATCCTGGTTGAGATCGGACGTACCGTGACGCTGGTTGTTCAATTACAAGTTGCAACGGTTGCCGAAACGGTAACGGTAAGCGGTGAATCGCCGGTCGTCGACCTGGAACAGGCAACAGTCGGTATCAATTTCACATCGGTGCTGAAGGACAACCTGATCAGCGCCCGCGACTACTATCAGATTGCCGGAATGACTCCGGGTTTTAAGAGCACGACGATCGACGTCGGTGGCAGCACTGTCGGGACCGGCGCCGGATACCGTGCCTACGGCCGGTCGGGTCAGGTCCAGTTTTCGCTGGATGGCGTGAACAGTACAGAAGGTTCCGGAAGCGCGAGCGTCTACGGAGACTTCGGCTCGTACGAGGAAATTCAGGTCTCCGCCGCCGGTAACAGCGCAGAAATGAACAGCGGCGGCGCTCAATTCGTGGCTGTCATTCGTAGCGGCGGCAACCAGGTTCATTCGAGCCTTCTTTACGCTTTCGAGGACCAGAAGTTTCAGAGCGACAATCTCGACGACGACCTTCGAAAGGCTGGTTTGACGATCACCGATCGGTTCACACGACTGACCGAATTCAACGGTGACATCAGTGGACCTTTCATGAAGGATAAGTTCTGGTACTACACTTCGTATCGTCACGAGTACATCGGACTGCAGACGCAAATGCGCCAGAACAACGGCGCGCGGTACAAGCTGCCCGCGTCCGGCATAGCCCCCAATCTGTGCGCAGTCGGCCAACTGCCCTGCGTCGGCGATAATCCCGACGGAGCGGCAAGCGGTGCGGACTTCTATACTCGCCTTCGCAACCTGACGGCGAAGTTCAACTTTCAGATCAATCCGTCGAATCAGTTGATCACGTACGCCAACGCCCGGCACAAGTATCAACCGTTTCGCGGCGGTGACGGCAGCGGCGCTCGAACGCAGACACCGGATACGACACAGGTTCAGGATTCCTGGTTCCATACTTTTAAGGTTCAGTGGCTCGCGACCGTTTCCAGCAAGACGACACTGGATATATCGCTCAACAACTTCGGCTACTACTGGAGAAACAGCTCACACGTAGATGAATACCGCATTCAAGATCGCGGCTCGACGGGACCGACCCGTGATTACCTACAGGGTGGATATCGGGCGAACATCCCGGGCAATCGCCGTCGTTGGCACGAGAATGTGATCCTCTCCCACTTCACGAATTTTGGCGGCGCGCACAACATCAAGGCCGGTTATGCATGGCAGTGGGAAGATCAGCGCTCATCTACTGTAGGTTACAAAGATCATGTCCTTTTTCAGTTCAACAACGGTGTGCCGGACCGGATTCAGTTGGATAACACTCCAACTCAATGGCAGCAAAACAGTCTCGTCCAACACTATTTCTACATTCAGGACAAGTGGCAGGTCGGCAGAAAAATGACTGCTAACGTCGGCTTCCGTTTCGACCGCTATCGAAACTTTCTGCCGAAACAGATACGAGAATCGGCTGGTGGCAACCCCTTCAATGCGGCGACGCACATCCCCGGCCTCGAATCATTTGGCAACAAAAAATTCCCGCATCGAGACATCGCGACGTTCAACAATCCTGTTCCGCGAATCGCTTTGATATACGACCTCTTCGGGAATGGGAAAACGGCACTGAAGGCAAGTTATGGTCGATTCAGCAACAACCCGGCCGAAGGTTTGTCGAGCACTGCTCAGGACAACGACCTGAAGACAGCGACATACTCATGGAACGGTACGCTGCCGATCACCCCAGCCTACCTGAGTCAATGCCTGGCTGATACAAACGCAGCGACGCGCTGCACGATCATTACACGTCCTGCGGTTAATCTGACCCGCATCGATCCGAACATAAAGAACTCGTACATCACGGAGTTCACCCTCGGAATCGACCAGCAGCTCTTCACGGACTGGAACGTGCGTTTCGATTTCGTCCGGAAGATCGACGAAGGCGCTTACGGCAACATCAACCTGAATTACACGGCGGGCGACTACGCGCCGTTCCAGTTCAGAGATCCGGGTCGCGATGGCGTCGCCGGAAACGGCGATGATGGCATCGTCACGCTGTACAACCGTCTGGTTCCGACCAGGACCAATGATCCGTTCGTGACGTATATCGA
>Ga0137427_10001311_pt1 | contig 11337 bp, 8 predicted proteins | sample EasRivERMZT700_2_FD_102309 | JGI IMG/M metagenome (GOLD analysis project Ga0137427, IMG submission 102309) | Soil microbial communities from meander-bound floodplain in the East River, Colorado, USA - East River MetaG ERMZT700_2 | ecosystem: Environmental > Terrestrial > Soil > Floodplain ...
AACAACACGGCGCACGGGGGCATGATCATCAGCTACCAGAATGCGCAATGTAAGCTTCCTTCGAAATAGGTGTCCTGGCGGTTACGGTCGTTCCGTGAGAATCCGATTCGATTTCGAGACGGCCGCCAAGCTGCCGGAGCCGGTGTCGCATGCCCATGATTCCGACGCCGGGCGTCCCGCCGGCCGCATTATCAGCCTTTTCGTTGATGCCGCATCCATCATCCTGGATTCGCACAACGACCTCTTCTTTATCTTTCGTTAACCATACAACCGCACTGCGGCTGCCCGAATGGCGGTGGATGTTCGTCAGACTCTCCTGAACGACTCGAAAAAGGGCCGTTTCCGTATCGAGGGAAAGCCTTCCGATATCTTCCGTCAACAGGATTTCGACATCAATGGTAGTGCGCTCGACAAATCCGCGTACGTACCACCGCAGTGCCGGGACAAGTCCCGCGTCGTCCAGAAACGGAGGATGAAGCAGATATGAAAGTGTTCGCAATTCCTTGATGACCTGATCGCAGACCAGAATGCCTTCACGCAATTGCTCAGCCGTGCGGCGGCCGGTCGATGCGGCCCAGGCGATACTCAGTTCGGCTTTTACCATGGCAATGTTCTGCGCTGTGACCTCGTGAAGATCTCGGGCGATCCTCCGCCGTTCCTCATCCTGCGCCTGCAGAAGCTGACCGTTGTGTTGTTCCTGTATCTCGTGGGCCCGTTTGAGCTCGGTGATGTCCTGGTGCGTCAGTGCCATTCGCAGCACGCCCTGGCTGAGGAACGAATAGACTTTGAGCTCGAACCACGACTCGGAGCGTCCGGACGAACGCTGATAAGAATGACTGAAGCCGGTGGACTCGCCTCGCATCACATCACGGACATTCTTGCCTATCACCACGGCGGCATCGCACTCCGAATAGGATTCCAGAATATGCAGATAGTTGTTCCCAACACCGTAGTTGATGTGAGCGTTTCCAAGGGACTCAGTGAAGCGGCGCCAGGACTCATTAACCGCGATGATGTTGGCGTGTTCATCCAGAAGGACGACGTGCGTATCCAGCGCATCGATACTGGATTGCAACAGTTGGCGGCTTCTGGTGGCCTCCTCCTCCGCTCGCCTGCGCTGCGCCCGTTGAATCAGGAGGGCAAGGATCAGCACGGCCTCGACGACGCATAAAGAAAGGACGCCGATAATCCGCCATTTATAAATGTCCCAGAGGGAGGGCTCCCTGAACTGGATGGACGTCCCCGCGGGAAGCCTGTTTTCGTTGATGCTCCATCGCCGCAACGCCCGCCAGTCCACCTTGGGCGTGGCGCTGGTCTCCCGGGAAGGAATGTCGGTGATCTTTTCGCCCTGAAGAATCCGCAGAGCGACTTCCGCGGCTTCCCGCGCCATGAGTTCCTGGTCAAGCACAAAACCGCCAACCACTCCGGATCCGAGGTGGGCTGCCGTGTAAGCATAGATCGGAGCGTTCGCCGTGGGCGCGATCTTCACCAGAACATCACGCGTCTGGAGTCGCTTGCCTGCTCCATCTTCACTCACGGTCAAAAAGAGTATTGCAGTTCTGGCTGGAAGCTTGGACAGTCGTCGTTGGGTGTCCTCTAAAGAGAGGCCGGAGAGGTATGTCAGTTTGATGCGGTTTTCAAACGGCTGCAGCGCCTGCCGCGTAACCAACTCTCGTTGACGGTCGATCTCGCCCGCGCCGGACACAACAACGACCTCTCGAACGTTCGGCTGCACGCTAAGTATGAAATTCAGTTGGCCTTGCATGTGCTTAACCAGCTCAGGTTCGAGCACTGCAACAACAGGCGGGCCGTCGCCCCAACGTTCCACCAGATCCCGGCTGCCCCAGGTAACAATGGGAACTCCCGGAAAGAGTTCCGCGCCGCGTTCGTTCGCAAACCGGACGGCGTCGGTCCCGATTGCCATAATGACGTCCACGCTCTCGGAGGCATACTTGCTGCGAAGGAAGTTGCTCAGCGCAGACAGGGTGGACTCGGAAAGAGTTGTTGCATTGTTGATGTACTCATTGCGGTAGTCGATGTTCGTATGCGCGCCGAGCACCGTTCGGATGGTGTCATTCACGATCGTGTTACCGGCCAGGTTACTCCTGCTGGAATAGATCGCCAGGACTACCCTTTGGGACTCTGCAGCCCAGGAGGCATTCAGCGATCCAACCAAAACACAAACCAGAATGATTGCAAAAACCGTGCGACTCACCGACCTGTTCTCCCTGCCATCAAAACTCAAACCTTAGAGCAACCTGAAAAGCGCGCGGCCCGCCGGACCCGAACACCTGAGCGGCGCGCGCGCTTGGCTGGCCGTAATTCATCTGGTTGAGGACGTTGCTGTAGCCGGACAGATTCGACACATTGAATAAATTGAAGACTTCGCCCATGAGGAGCAGTCGGCCGCGTTCCCCCAAGCCGATCTTTCGCGTCAAGCGCAGATCCTGCGTTATGAAACAGTCGCCGTTGGAGAACTGGGCCGGCAATGTTATCGGAGCGATCATCTGGTTGAATGGCGTCCGGGGCCGCACGACGGTCGTCGTTCCGTCGGGATTCGTGGCCCGCCGGGTGCGATCCTCTATGCCGGCGTTGTATTCGTCCACCAGTTGGCGCAGCCACGACCGATCGGATTCCTTTTCGAAAGTGTTGTGCTGCGTTGTTCCCGGCAACAACGTTCGGCTGATGCCGTCGCCGTCGAGATCGACTCCCGAAAGCATCGTATCCAGCGGTGTAGCAGTCTCCATTTGCGAGATGAACGCAACAGTCCAGTCGTTTGCAACTCTTCGGAGAAAGCGCGACGCCCCGGCGTAACGTGGGAGCGAATAGTAGCCGCTGATCGTCAGGCGGTGCCGCCTGTGGTCCGACATGTTGCCGTAAGCGCACGCGAAATTGTCGTATTCGGTGAACTCGACCCATCCGGAATTGCGTGCAAGGGCGTAGCTCGCTGTTAGCTGAAAATCGGAGGAGAAGCGTTTCTCCAGCTTCACATGCAACCCCTCGTACCGGTAGTTCGCGTCGCTGCCGTAAACGTTGATTGGTCCCGTCGAACATTGATCGCCAGGATCGAGTGCGGATGTTTGCGCGGCAGTGCACAACGGAATTACCGGGTTGCGGACGAACGACACTTCACCTGTGTTGGCGTTGATGCCGGTGACCCTCGGCCGGTTGAACCGGTTGCGGTCCAGTTGGGAAACGCCCTGAAAGCCGCCGAAGCGCAGGAAACGGCGCACGACGTAATCCGCGTGAACGACGAGGTTCGAGGCCAGTTTCTGCTGCAGCCCGACACTCATATGGATCGCGTATGGGAGCAGTCCCGCAGGATCAAACAACCGGTCGCCTTGCTTGAAGACCTCGATTCCGCGTACGGCGAGATCCGATCCGTTTCCAAGCTTCGCGGCGATATTCGAGCGGATGCCGGAGTAGGCCGAGAGCAGATCCTGTCCTTTGTAACTGGTCGGTGTGCTGACGAAGTTCAGACCGGCAACTGCGCCATCGATGATTGCTCGCCCATTGCCTGAAGGGCCGAGAGGCGCGCGCTCGAGAAAAGAATAAAAGAAATTTACTTCGTCGTGAAAAAGGCCGACGCCGGCTCGCAGGACTGTATTCGAGGCTTTGCGTGGATTCCAGACCAGACCGAGCCGAGGCTCCAGATTCTGGCTTATCCGGCTGGTCCTGCGCGGTACTGCGATCGGTGTCAGGTAGTCCGGCCACTTCAGGTCATCGTTGAAAACACGCGTCTGGTGCAAATAAGCGAGACCATAACTCAGGTTCAAACCGGTTCGCAGCTGCCATCCATTCTGAAAATGGAACCTCAGCAGATCGGGCCGCGACGCCCGATCATGATGATATGGGCCCGGCAGCATGGGATCGCCGATTCCGAGAATGAAACTGCGCAGCGGTAATTGAAGGATATCGGCGGCGGTCGGAGGACTTGCTTCAGGATCCTTCAAGCTTGCCGGCAGTGCATCGTAAAGAGACGAGAACTGCGGAGATCGTTGCAGATCTGTCGGTCCCCAGAGCGTGATCTGTGGTTGCTCGTAAAAACTGTGGTCGCTCCCCAGCTTGAGGCGTTGCCACTGGCCGCCGATATTCAGTCTGTGTTTGCCCCGGTGGTACGTTGCATTGTTCGCAACCTGAAAAGTGCGCTGCAGCATGGTCTTCGGAACCGACGCGTGATGCCCGATACGAAACATGGGCGCATCGAACAGATGAATCTGAGGACTGCCCAAACCGACGCAGTCCGGCTGCGCCGTGCATTGATCGGATTGCATGGCATTCAGGTCATTGCTGAGATAGCTGTACGACAATCGCAGATCGTTGACCAGATTCGGCGTCAATACCGAAATCACTCCTGCCTCCGCCTGCGCGGCTTTGGTTCGGCTCACTTGCCAGTTCGACGGCATGTATATTCCGCCTGCCGGCGGGGCGACGTTGTTGTTCTTATCCAGACTGAAACGAAGGAAGCCGGTGTGGGCATTGTTGAGATTGCCGTCCAATCGGAGGTTGAAGAGATTGAAGTTGAGCGTGCTCGGGTGCACATGATCCAGCTTCGAAACGATCGGATGGTTATTGGCCACGGCAAAGACACCATCCTGGTTGTTGTGCTCGAAATTCGTGAACCAGAAAAAACGGTTCTTTTCGAAAGGACCGCTGAGGCTGAAACCCGATTGACGCCTTGCGAACTGGGGATCGGGATTGTCCGGATTTCGGTGGAGCGCCGGGTACGCGGCCATGTCGTTGTCGCGGTAGTAGAAGAAAAGGCTGCCATGATGGTCGTTGCCGCCGCGCCTGCTCACAATATTGATGGCGCCGGTTCCAGTGGCGCCTGTGGCCAGATCGAAGACGAAGCTCGAGATCTGAAATTCCTGAACCGTTTCCTGCGAAAAATTCTGCGATGTCCCGCCGTTGATACGGTCGTTCACAGCGGAGCCGTCGACCGACACGCGCGTTTGCAGGTAGGACGCCCCCGCCAATGAGACTCTCTGGTAGTTGTTTCCAAGCGAGCCCGGGTTTGAGACCGATAAAGCAGTGACGCCGGGTTCGGTACGAGCGAGTTCGAGAAAGTTTCTTCCGTTCAGGGGAAGGGCCTGGATCTGCGGCCGGCCGATACTGCCGCTGACGCCGAAGTTGGTTGTATCCAGCGCGGAAATCTCTCCCCTGACCTCGACGGCTTCGCGAACTGCTCCCGGTTGCAGCTGAAAGTTGACTTCGGGATAATCGCCGACTCTCAGCGTCAGGCCGTACATCTGGTTCGTAAAGCCGGCGCTACTTACTTCCACCACATAGTCTCCTGGCGTCAGATTTGCAAACTGGTAACGGCCATCAGGACGAGTGTTCGTCATGCGGACCACACCTGTTTGTTTTTCCTGAATGGTCAGCCTGACCCCCGGCATAACGGCTTCAGAGGTATCGGTAACCGTTCCGCCGATCCCGCCCACAGGCACCTGTCCTGGGATGCAGGTTGGGTACAGCATCAATCCGATCGTGCCAATAATAATGAGATGGAAGCTATATAACGAACGCCTCATTGCTCGCGTGTCGTACGCGGTCGTGAGTTTGTTTTCACTGCCCGAAATATTTCCTTTTACTGGCTTTTATTGAATCCGTAGAACTACGGGCTTGGTGGTAAAAAAATATCGGTGTGGTGGGAAAGGGCTTAGAAATGCCTAAGACGAAAGCACTTGCTGCTTGTCGGCCTGAGTCCTACTGTCGGCCTGGGTTTTACTTCATCTGTTCCAGTGTTTTCTCGAGTACCGTGTCCACCGGGTCAATACGGATGAACCCGAGGCGGGGATACTCGTAATCCTGTGAAAGCGACGAGGAGGCCCATCAGACCGTAGACAGAACCTTCAACCGGAGCCGCTGCCTTTGCACCGGCTCTCCCGGTTTGTGCCTGCCGGCGCATTGCGGTGCGCCGGCCCGCCTCGATCGAAAGCAGTAACAGCAGAATAATCCCGATTAAGAGAAAAACAGGCACGAGGGCCACTACTGTTCCCTGATGCCCTGCGCCACCTTATTGTCGGAAGACGTTTGCGAGATGTACGGATTTCCATGCAGCGCTTTTGAAATGTCCGTGATCGCCTTTTGCGCGCGGACACTGTTGCCGGCTGCATCCAGCGGGGGAGAGACAACGGCAATACCGAACTTGCCGGGAGACACGGCTATGAGTCCGCCGCCGACACCGCTTTTGCCAGGCAGTCCGGTTGCGAACAGCCATTTGCCTGAGTCGTCATACAGACCGGCGGTCGCCATGACGGCAAGCACTTCCGCTACATGCTCAGGACGCAGAACCTGTTTGCCTGTCACGGGATTCTTGCCGTTGTTGGCGAGTGTCGCGGCCATGGTCGCCAGATCCCTGGCGTTGACATTGACCGAGCACTGACGGGTATAAAGATCCGTCGCGCGTTTCGGATCTGTCTTGATACGGTCGTACGCAAACATCAGGGCGGCGATCGCCTGATTGCGCTGGTTGGTTTCCGACTCGGACTTATAGACCTCCTGGTTAACCTTCAGTTCGCGGCCGGCGAAGGCGTTATAGGTGCCGATGATTTTGGCCCATATCTCGTCCGCATTGGCGCCCTTCACCATGCTGGTCGTTGCAATCGCGCCGGGGTTGACCAGGGGGTTCATCTCTTTACCCTTGTATTGCTCGATCGCCATGATCGAGTTGAAAACCTGGCCGGTCGCGTCGACTCCGATGGTGTCGCGGACGGCGGCAGATCCGGATTCCTCCATGACATTGGCAAGCGTGAATACCTTGGATATCGACTGTATGGACACTTCCGATTTCGTGTCGCCCGCCGTGTAGGCTTTTCCATCGACGGTTATCAGAGCAATTCCATAAAGGTTGGGATCCACTTTTGCGAGGGCCGGAATGTAGTCCGCGTTCTTTCCTTCCTGTAGCGTTTTGTATTTAGCGTACGCGGCATCGAGCGCGGCCTGAATGTTCTGTGACGAAGACTGCGAGATGGCAAGAGTCGCGGAAGCAATCAGAGCAAAGACAATACTGAAGACAAATTTACGCTTCATTTGAGACCTCCAACTTGTGTCGATAACTGAATTGTTTCCCAGGCTCGAACGCGCCGGCGGGCTTCATCGAAGATCCGTGTGTAATTTCCCTTGCGGATCTGAAAGCGCGTCTCTTTCGTCAGCAGCGGCCAGAGGGAATCGTAGGCGTGATAAACCTTCAGGTATTGCTGACGGTCTTTTGGCGCTACGGTGTCTGTACCGAAGAGGAAGCGATCGGGATACTTGTTCAACAGATCGGCGCTGATCTTCAGCGATTCCGGCGAATTTACGAGATACTTCGCTACTTCATCCCACGAGATGTCGAACATCACATGCGCCATTGTCGGATCGGTCATGATCTCTTCGAGCATTCGCGCATGCTGGTTGACAGGACGCACCACACGGCCCAGTCCCGTGTGCGCCCAGATCACCGTGGTTCCAGGGTGACGCCGCAGCAGGGCTTTCATGTCATCCAGGTATGCCGGCGGCCTCTCGTGACTTGCGAAAGGAGTGTCCGCGTCATTGTGAATGATCACGGCAAGCCCGATTTCTTCTGCAGTTTCGAAAATGCGATCGACTGCCGGATCGATCAGGCTGGCCACACTGCCGGCGACTTTGCTCGAAACGAATTCCTTATGAATGGTGAACTCGCCGATGCCTGAAAACACGCCCGGGAATGTTCGCAACACCCGGCGTATGTGGTCCGCCGCATACATATCGGCCGGGTTGAAGCCTGTGATCATCGGGTCGAACCGCGCGCGTTCTTCGGGGCGAAGGGAGACGTAAGCCATCGCAATGTCGGCGTCGGTGAACGAGTAGTAATAGAGAGGAGCGTCGGTGTCGAGGTAGTACCTTGGAGCGTTCTCCCCGCTGACTCGATGCGACCACTCCTGCTGCAGCGGGATGCCGAACACCACCGACCTGCCGGTAGTGGTTCCCATGATGTCCAGGAACTGTCGAATCGATATTCCTTCCTGGATGTAATTGGTCAAATGGAAGTGCGAATCATTGAACTCGGCGGCCGATTCCTGGGGCGGCGGTTGTGAGAGAAACCGGGGCACGCAGGCGAGCAGGGCACTCAGGACAACAGTTCCGATGATCTTCCGCCGATAGTTCATACGGGTGTCCGCAAGCACTGCAACGGCCCGATCGACATGTTTCGTTTTCACCCCGTACTTTTAGACCCGTCGATACGCGCTCTTCACAGGACCGCCGCCGCAGATCTTCGGAGTCCCGCCGCAGTTTCTTCCACTGCGAACTGTTCGGCAGCAGCGCACTCGTGGAACCTGTCGTCACCTTTGGTGGTAAGCAGCTTGCCGCGGCTGAATCCCTGCGCGCGGTCGGGCACGAACAAATGCGTTGCGTTCATACGCACAAGTGCGGATACACAACCATCGGCCACATTCGCATTCTCGTGAGATGACTGTGAGAAGCATCGATTTGAAAGGATGGAGTAACGATAAATGTCGAAACTACTCGTTCGCGGCTTCCTGATCGCGCTGATCGTTTGCAGTTCCGGCGTCTCGCTTTTTGCGCAAAAGTTCGAACTGACCGGTTACGGCGGCTACGTCTTCCCGCAGCATGATTCGCTCGCCAACTTCGCGAACTCCCCCATCTGGGGAGGTAAGTTCGGCGTCTATCTGACGAATAACCTCGAATTCGAAGGCAACTTCGGCTACGTCACAAAATTCAATCTAAAAACGGATCCCAATCCCGCCGACGGCTTGTTCGGAATCGCGCGCCCCGCTACTCGCGCGTTTCTCTACGATGCGATGGTGACCTGGAATTTTGGGTCGAGCAAAGCTCTTGGCACAAACATCGCGCCGTTCGTCACGTTCGGAGCGGGCGGTTTGAGAGCCAACGTCGTCAATCGAGATGCGGTCCTTATCAGCGGCGGCGGCTTCACGTTTGACCCGGCCGGCGAGGTCGTTTTCAACCCGAATCCTCCCGTTATTCTCGATAACGGCAACACATTCTTAACGTTGAACTACGGCGGAGGAGTTAAAGCAAACAGGTTGTGGGGCGGGCTGGGACTTCGCGGGGACGTGACGATCCGCACGATCCCCAACTTCTTCGGTAAGGCCATTAACTGGTTACCGGAAGTCACGGGCGGTGTGAACTTCACCTGGGGTGAACCGTAAGAATCGGTTCACCCGGGCAATGCTGCGGCAATGCTTCTTAGCGCTGCTGCACTGCGACCTGCTGCGGAGCGTAGTAACCGGATCGCGCGCGGACGACATATTTGCTTTGCTTGACGTCGATCTGGATTCTTCTGAAGCTGCCGTCTTTGATCGAATTCGTCGAGCGATATGCGATCGAATATTGGGAGCGCAGTTCGTTTCCTATCTTGACGAAGTGCGCTCCCAATTGCTTCACGCTGTTTGGGAAGAACGCGCGGCCGCCCGTCTCCGCGCTCAACATTCCGATGACGCCGTCGTTCTCGTTGGAGCCCGGCCATCGGATGCCTGTGCGATTCGTGCTGACGGCGTAAATCGAAACGTTGTTTCGTTGTGCGAGTTCAACGACCTCCTCAACAGAATGGCGGCTTGAATTGTCGTCGCCGTCGGTGACAAGAACGATGACTTTCCGGTCTTCCGGGCCTGACAGTTTTTCGCTGAGGACGACGTATAGAGCGTCATACAGACGCGTGCCGCCGCCCGCGCGAGCTCGAGTCACGCCCTGGGACAGCAGCGCCGTATCGTCGGTGAAATCCTGTGTCAGTTCCAGCTTGGTATCGAATGTAAATACGGCAGCTTTGTCCCGGCCGGGGCGCAGCGTCGCCAGCAGAAATTGCATCGCGGCATCCTTCTCGAAACGCAATTTCTCGCGAACGCTGCCGCTGGTGTCGAGCACCATGACCATCGTCAACGGAACGTCTATTTCCCGGCTGAAGTTGGTTATTTGTTGCGGACGCCCGTCTTCGAGCACGGTAAAGCTTTCCCGATCGATATCTGCGATCACGCGTCCTTTCGTGTTGCTGACCGTGACGTAGATATTCACCAGGTCGACATCGACCTGAAGCACCTGTCCTTCTCCGGGTTGTGCTGCGGCAAGCACAACCCCGAGGAGCGTCCCGCGGAGGGTCCCGCGCATCCTGCGCAACAGGGGGAACACTTACTGGATTCCGACTGCCTGGATATCGGTGGAGAAGTGAAACACGCCGCGCGGCCTGATGGTAACGTCGGACAGACTGCCGATGTTGACGCCATTCTCGTTGAAGAAATCGATCCGGACTACCTGCGTTCCGGTTGTAACGTTTCCAATCGCGATCTCAGTAGCCCAGTTTCCGCCCGCGGCCACTTGCGGGAATATCACCGATGCGGGTCCACCGATTGTCGGCGCCTCTGAAACGAAACTGCCCGGGGGCTGCAGTTGGGGTATGAATGGAACGGATTCGAAGGTGGGAAAGTCAGGCCCTAACGGCGTGAGAGGCTGAAGCGGCACGGCAGACGGGAATGAAAGACTGGTCAGTGGAACCGACACGAAACTATCTCCCTGGAAGTTCAGACCCAGAATCGCGACGGGAATTTCCGACGAAACGGTCATCAGCAGCGGCGTCGTAAACCCCAACGGAGTGCTTCCAAAGAGTTCGCTGATGAATTGTGCTACTTGCTGTCGAGGCCCCAGCGGTATGACCGTATCGAGGACCGGATCGCCCTCAGCGTTCGTCAGAATGAGATTGACGCCGCCGGAAATCATAGACGGATTGGCGATCGCGACTCCAGTCGTGCCGCCTCGGATCAGATCAACAGTCACGAGCATCGATGCACTCGTGGTCAAAACCGACGGTGGGACGATGGCACTTTCGAAAACCGTAGCTGATCTGTTTATCAGAGTCTCCCTGACGATCAGTCCAGCGGCATTGCCTGAGGTCGGGGTTACGATGACGAATCCCGATCGAACTTCGTTCTGGGCGAAAACGCCCAGGAGATTTCCCGAGCACAACACCACGATCAGGCTTTTGATGAGTAATCGCACGTCTTGGCCTCCTTATTCGCGCGTTTCCTGCCCGGGATGGTGCAATCACCCATCCAAGGTTCGGTGCAACGAAGCGGTCAGGCGGGCCTCCGGCATTCCCACACGCAAAAACACTGCGTGAAGCACGGACTTCAACGGTACGTCGGGCGGATGACCGGTTGTTAGATTCAGTCTGACTGCTAGTCTCGGAGGCATCCTTGTTCAGGTTGTCGATCCTTCTGGTTACTCTTTTCCTCAATTCGGAACTCATGGCCCAGAACGATAACGGTGAGCCGGGTGAGCCCTTGTCGCGCATCGAAGAAATCCAGGAACAACGAGTGCAGAAGGCCGCCGTGCTCCAGCCGCCTC
>Ga0137427_10001313_pt1 | contig 11332 bp, 11 predicted proteins | sample EasRivERMZT700_2_FD_102309 | JGI IMG/M metagenome (GOLD analysis project Ga0137427, IMG submission 102309) | Soil microbial communities from meander-bound floodplain in the East River, Colorado, USA - East River MetaG ERMZT700_2 | ecosystem: Environmental > Terrestrial > Soil > Floodplain ...
CAAGGTGATCGAGGCGACCTATGAAGTGCCTCACCTCCCGCACGTGCCGATGGAGCCGCTCAATGCGACGGTGAAACTCTCCGCCGATCGCGTCGACGTCTGGATGGGCACGCAGTCCGCGCTCTCCACCCTGCAACAGGCCGCCGAAGTGTCGGGCCTCAAGCCCGAACAGTGCTTCATCCACAACGCCTATCTCGGCGGCGGCTTCGGCCGGCGCTCGCGCAATGACGAGATGCGCCAGGCGATCCTCGTGGCGAAGGACGTCGGCAGGCCGGTCAAGCTCACCTGGGATCGTCCTCAGGACATGCGCGGCGACCGTTACCGCCCGCAGGCCGCGGCCCGTTTCAAGGCAGCGCTCGCGCCCGATGGCACGATCGCAGCACTCGAGACGCGCTTCGCCGTCGGTTCGATCAACCGCTCCATCGGACGGCCGCTCGAGAACGGCATGGAAGGCCAGGCACACGACGGGCTTTCGAACCAGGGCTACAAGATACCGAACCTTCACGTCGCCGGCATTCTCAAGAACACCCATCTGCCGGTGAACTTCTGGCGTTCGGTCGGCGGCTCGCAGAACTGCTTCTTCTTCGAGAGCTTCATCGATGAGCTCGCCTACGCGGCCGGCAAGGATCCCATCGCGTTCCGCCGCGCCATGCTCGACCGCAAGGATTTCTTGACCGTCCTCGACAAGCTCGAGGAAGTCAGCAACTGGAAACAGAAGCTGCCGCCGGGCCGGGGCAGGGGAGTCGCCATCACCTTCAACCATGGCTCGGTCGCGGGCCATGTCGCCGAGGTGACGGTCGACAACCAGAACCGCATCCGCGTCGACCGCGTGTTCGTCGCGGTGGATTGTTACAACGTGGTCAATCCCAAGATCATCGAAGCACAGATGGAATCGGGCGCGCTCTACGGTCTGACCGCCGCGCTCTATGGCGAGATCACGGTGAAGGAAGGCCAAATCCAGGAGCTGAACTTCGACACTCAGCGCAATGTTCAGATGTCCGAAGCGCCGCGGATCGAGGTCCACATCACGCCGACCGGGGGCACGACGCAGAACGGCGCGCCGAAATGGGGCGGCATCGGCGAGTGCGGCACCGCGCCCATCGCGCCCGCGCTCACCAATGCGATCTTCGCCGCGACCGGAAAGCGCGTGCGCGAATTGCCGCTGAAGAACGTCAAGCTCGCGGAAATCGCCAGTCTCTGACGCGCGTCCGTATCTTGTTACAGAGCCCTCATGCAGGGGACTGCATGAGGGCTTTTTCAAAGGGTTGAGCCTCGCGCGCCATTTGACTAACCTCCCTGAATCGAGTGTGGCGGCAAATCGAGTAGGGCGTAGCATGGCGTATGCTGCAGGCAGAGTGTTTACGGCGGTGCTCCTCGCGTCGGCGATCGCCGCATGCACGACGCCCCCGAAACCCGCTCCGCCGATGGTCGCTGCGCCTCAGCCCCAACCGGTGCCGGCTCCTCCGGCACCGCCGCCGCCGCCGATGGCCAATCCTCAGTACAAGGTCGGAACTCCCTACCAGATCGCAGGCGTGTGGTATTATCCGAAGGAGGAACCGGATTACGACCAGACCGGCATCGCCTCCTGGTACGGCGATGCGTTCCACGGACGGCTGACTGCGAACGGCGAGATATTCGACCGCACCACGATCTCGGCTGCGCATCCGACGCTGCCGATGCCGGTCAATGTGCGCGTCACCAATCTCGACAACGGCCGCTCCATCGTGGTGCGTATCAACGATCGCGGCCCCTTCGTGCGCGGCCGCATCATCGATCTGTCGGAGCAGGCGGCCGAGCTTCTGGGCTTCAAACAGCAAGGCTTGGCGCGGGTTCGCGTCAGCTTCATCAGCCGCGCCGACTTGAACGGCCTTGGCGCCGCGCCGCCGTCGCAGGAGACCCCGCCCGAGGTGGCGATGGCGGTCCCCGCCGCACCCGTCAGCCGGATCGAATCGACGAGCCTCGCCCCGGTCGCAGGCGCCATGGTCGCCCCGCCGCGCGCCCTCGCCGGTCTGCCCCAGCCGGTCCAGCGGGACGCGATATTCGTGCAGGAGCAGATCCCCGACGGCAAAGTGACTGAAGTGCCGGTGCCGAGGGCGACCGCGATCTACGTCCAGGCCGGCGCCTTCTCGACCGCCAACCCGGCCGGACTCGTGGCGTCGAAGCTCAATGACCTCGGCGCCCGCGTGTCCCGCACGGTCAAGGACGGCCAATCCATCTATCGCGTGCGGATCGGGCCCTTCCAGGCCGTGGAGGATGCCGATGCAATGCTCTTGCGGGTGCAGGAGCATGGCCATAATGACGTCCAGATCGTGGTCGAATCTCAGACCAGCTGATTTCGGTTTCGGCGGTCAATCTTCCGGAAACCGAATCGGCCCATAGTGGCGCTGATTGCTCAACTCCTGGAGTGGAAGATGGCGTTCACGCGTACCCTCTCTCTCATCGGCCTCGCCGCGGTCCTGATGGCCGGCACGGCGCAAGCCCAGCCGCAGACGACCGCGAGCCATGCGCTTCTCGTCGACTACGAGACCGGCGAGGCGCTCTTCTGCAAGGGTTGCGAGCAGCGGATGCCGCCGTCCTCGATGAGCAAGCTGATGACCGTGGAATTGGTCTTTCAGCGGCTGAAGGACGGACGGCTGAAGCCGACCGACACGTTCCACGTCTCGGAGAACGCCTGGCGTCAGGGCCAGAAATCCAACGAATCCAAAATGTGGGTCGCGGTCAATTCCGACGTCAGCGTCGATGATCTGCTCAAGGGCATCATCGTGCAGTCGGGCGGCGACGCCTGCCTGGTGGTGGCGGAGGCCTTGGCGGGTTCCGAAGCGGCATTCGCCGACATGCTGAACGCCCGCGCCAAGGAGATCGGGCTCACGAATTCGCACTTCGTCAATTCGAGCGGGCTTCCCGATCCCGAGCACTACATGTCGGCCGAGGATCTGGCGAAGCTCGCGGCTTACGTCATCCGCACCTATCCGGACTACTATGCGTACTTCGCGTTGCCGGAGTTCACCTGGAGCAATATCCGCCAGCCCAATCGCAACACGCTGATCGGACCGAACACCGGCGTCGACGGCTTGAAGACCGGCCACACGAACGCGGCCGGCTACGGCATCACCGCGTCGTCGGTTCGTGACGGCCGGCGTCTGATCCTTGTCGTCAACGGGCTCAAGAGCGAACGGGAGCGCGTCGAAGAGGGCCGCCGCCTGCTCGACCTGGGTTATCGCGAATTCAAGTCCTACCAATTGCTCGCCGCAGGCGAATCCGTGGGCGAGGCCGATCTCTTCGGCGGTGCCAAGTCCAAAGTCGCGCTCGCGGTCAGGGACCCCGTGCGCATGCTGATGCCGATCTCGGGCCGGCGCGATATGAAGGTCACGCTCAGCTACAACGGGCCGATCAAGGCGCCCGTGGAAGCGGGGCAGGAGATCGGAACCTTGCGTGTCTCCGTTCCCGGCAAACCGGACAAGATCGTGCCTGTGGTCGCCGCCGAAGCGGTCAGCAGCAGCGGGTTCTTCGACAACATGGTGCGCGGACTCGTCTCCCTGATCTTCGGTCCCGACGAGGTTGGATGAGTGGCGCCACGCGGCAAGCTCATCACCTTTGAAGGAGGCGAGGGCGCCGGCAAATCCAGCCAGGCGCGTCTGCTGAAATCATCGCTTGAAGAAGGCGGCAAGCGCGTCGTCTTGACCCGTGAGCCGGGCGGATCGCCCGGCGCCGAACAGATCCGCAAGCTCGTCGTCGAAGGCGAACCCCAACGCTGGACACCGCTCTCCGAAACCCTGCTGTTCCTGGCGGCGCGCGCCGATCATGTGGCGCGCATCATCGAGCCCTCGCTGGCGAACGGCATGTGGGTCGTCTCCGACCGGTTTTCCGATTCGACCTTTGTCTACCAGGGCGTCGCGCGTGGGCTCGGAACCGAGAAAGTCCGGCGCCTGCATGAGGCGGCGCTGGGCTCGTTTGCGCCCGATCTGACCATCGTGCTCGACCTCGATCCGGCGGAAGGCTTGAAGCGCGCCGGCGGACGGGCACAAGGCGACGAGAACCGCTTCGAACGTTTCGACGGCGCGTTCCATGAAACACTGCGCGCGGCGTTTCGTGATATTGCACGCTCGGAACCCAAGCGATGTGTCGTGATCGACGCCGGGCGCGCGCCGGAAATGGTCGCGGCCGACGTGTGGCGCGCCGTCGAGGACCGGCTGAAACCATGAGTCACAAGACCGCCGACATCGAAGAGCCCGACCGCGTCGAAGGCCAGCCTCACCCGCGCGAGGTCTACGACCTGATCGGCCAGGATGACGCGCTCGCGCGGGCCGCGCGCATCGTCCGCTCGGGGCGTCCGCCGCACGGATTGATGCTCGCGGGCCCCGCCGGCATCGGCAAGGCGACGCTCGCCTACCGCATCGCGCGCTACGTGCTGCGCTTCGGTGCGAGCCCGGAAGGTCCAGCCGATCTCTCGATTCCCCAGAACAATCTCGTGTCGCGCCAGATCGAGGCGCAGTCCCATCCGGGGCTTCTCGTCTTGAAGCGGCCCGTCGACGAGAAGACCGGCCGGCTCAAGACGGTCGTCAGCGTGAATGAAATCCGCCGGCTGGGCGGGTTCTTTGGACTCACATCGGCGGACGGCGGCTGGCGCGTCGCGATCATCGATGCCGCCGACGACATGAACGACAACGCGGCCAACGCGCTGCTGAAGGTTCTCGAAGAACCGCCGGCGCGATCGCTGCTGATCCTCATCAGTCACGCGCCGGGACGTCAGCTGCCGACAATCCGCTCGCGCTGTCAGCGGCTGGACATGAAGCCGCTCGGCGATGCCGTGCTGACGGGGGCTCTCGCGCAACGGCTTCCCGACATCGGCACGGATGATCGCGCAGCACTCATGCGCCTCGCCGAAGGATCGCTGGGGTTGGCGCTGCAGCTTGCGGAGGAAGAGGGCGTCGAGTTCGCGCATCGCGCCGAAGCGCTGCTCGCGGCGCGTGCGCCCGATGTCAAAGCCCTGCTCGCGCTTGCCGAGCGCGTGGGCCGGTCGCAGGACGGCGTGAAGAACTTCGGCGATCTGTTGTTGCGCGCGTTGAGCCGCCGCATCCGCGCCCGCGCCGCAGCGGGCGAGGGCAATGAGCGCTCCGCCGCGCTGTGGGAACATGTGTCCGCGCTCTTTGAGCGGGCGCTCGAAGTCCACATGGAACCGCGCCAGACCGTCATCTCGTCGGGGTCAGCCATAGCCGCCGCCCGCCGTACCGGCTCACTCTGACCCCTTCGAGCGCTTGAATTCGGCCGCCCACTCCGACAAGTTCCGTTGATGCTTGTCGACAGCCACTGTCATCTCGATTTCCCCGACTTCGCCGCCGAGCTCGACGGCGTGCTCGATGCCGCGCGCGCCCAGGGCGTGGGCCATTTCCTCACCATCGGCACGGGCTTGAGCCGGTTCGCCAATGTGCGCGCCGTTGCCGAGCGCGCGCGGGACATCCACTGCACCGTGGGCGTTCATCCCCATGAGGCCGCGGTGGAACCGCTCTCGGGTCCCGAAATCCTGCTGAAGGAAAGCGAGCATGAAAAGGTCGTCGGCTTCGGGGAAGGTGGGCTCGACTACTATTACGAACACTCGCCGCGCGACGCCCAGATCGCGAACTTCCGCCATCACATCGCGGCCGCGCGTATCGCCCAACTCCCGCTCGTCGTGCACACGCGCGATGCGGAGGACGATACGATCGCGATCCTCACCGAGGAGCAGGCGAAGGGCGCGTTCACCGGCGTCATCCACTGCTTCACCGGAACGACGAAGCTCGCCCGTGCGGCGCTCGAGCTCGGGTTCTATGTCTCGGTTTCCGGCATCGCGACCTTCAAGAAGGCCGACGAGCTGCGCGCCACTCTGAAGGACGTGCCGCTCGACCGGCTGCTGATCGAGACCGATGCGCCCTATCTCGCGCCGCAGGGCAAACGCGGCAAACGCAACGAGCCCGCGTTCATCGTGCTGACCGCCGAGATGCTCGCCGAGCTGAAGGGCGTCAGCTTCGACGTCCTGGCTCAGGCCACGACGGACAATTTCTTCCGCCTGTTCACCAAGGCGAAGCGATGATCCACCGTGTCCAAACCCAGAATTGTCATGGCCCGCCCCCGGGTCCGCGCGAAGCGCGCGGCCCGAGGGTAAACTCGCGGGCCATCCAGGCGATGAAGGAGCTACTCGGCGCGTGGACACGCGCCGGATGGATGGCCCGGTCAAGCCGGGCCATGACAAGAGTGGGTACAGAGTGACCGCACTCGTCGCCACCATCCTCGGCAGCGGCTCGTCGGCGGGCGTGCCGCGTTTGGGCGGGACGCAGGGTGCGGGCGATTGGGGCGCGTGCGATCCCAAGAATCCGAAGAACCGCCGGCGGCGCTGCTCGCTGCTGGTGCGGCGCGGCGCGACCACGGTCCTCGTCGACACGTCGCCGGATCTGCGCGAGCAGTTGCTTGCGGCGCGCGTCGCCCATCTCGATGGTGTCGTGATGACTCATCCGCACGCCGATCAGACCAACGGCATCGATGATCTGCGCCCGCTGATGTTCCTGATGCACAGGCGGGTCGACATGCACGCCGACCGTGCGACGCTCGATCACCTGAAGCGCCAGTTCGGCTACTGCTTCGACACGCCCAAGGGCAGCGAGTATCCGCCGATCCTGACCGGCCACGAGATCGCCGAGCCGTTCGCGCCGTTCGCGATCGGAGGCGAGGGCGGTCCCGTTCCGGTGCTCGCCTTCTGGCAGGGTCACGGTCCGATCCGGTCCTTGGGCTACCGCTTCGGCCGAATCGCTTATTCCAGCGATGTCAGCGACTTGGACGATATGGCTTTCAGGGCACTTGAAGGGGTCCAGGTCTGGATCGTGGACGCGCTGCGCTACAGCACGCATCCGACCCACGCCAATGTTGCCACTGCTCTCGCCTGGATCGCGCGGGTCAAGCCCGAGCGCGCCATCCTCACCAATCTGCACCACGATCTCGACTACGAAGAGCTGCGCGCGATGCTTCCCGAGGGCGTCGAGCCGGCCTATGACGGCATGACCATCGAAGCGCCGGTCGAAGAATGAGCGCAAAGCAACAGCACTGGAACGAGGTCTACGCCAACAGGGCCGCGGACACTGTCAGCTGGTTTCAGGCGAGCGCCGATATGTCGGCACTGATGATTGCGGATTCCGGCGTGGACAAGGACGCGGCAATCATCGACATCGGCAGCGGCGCGTCGGTATTGATCGATCAGCTGCTCGATGCGGGTTTCAGCGATGTGACCGTGCTCGACATTTCGGAACGCGCGCTCGCCGTCAGCAAGGAGCGGCTCGGTCCGCGTGCCGCGCTTGCCCATTGGATCGTCAGCGATGTGCTCTCTTGGACTCCGGCGCGCGACTATGACGTCTGGCACGACCGCGCGGTGTTCCACTTCCTGACGGACGAGCACGAGCGCGCCGCCTATCGCGCGACGCTGTTGAAGAGCCTGAAACCGGACGGCACGCTCATCCTCGGCACCTTCGCGGACGACGGGCCCGAGCGGTGCAGCGGCCTTCCGGTCAAGCGCTGGTCCGCCGCGCCGCTCGCATTCGAACTGGGTCCGGAGTTCAGGCTGATCGATTCGCTGCGCGAAAACCACCGCACGCCTCAAGGCGTCGTGCAGCCCTTCACCTGGGCCCGCTTCGAGCGCGTTTGATTTCTTTGATTTCCTTTGATTTTTCCGGAGCGAAAACCCAGGAAACTCCTGGAGTCTTTGATTTCCAAAAAATCTTGATTTAAATCAAAGCCGCCGTCGCGCTCTCTATTCGTACACGGATGATAGTCTATTGCCTCGCGTAGTTCAAGCCTTTCACGCTCTAGCAGCGGGGTACACCTTTCGCACTTGCCCAGCGGCCCTGTCGTCGCGACGGGCGCCCTTCGACTTTCACCCTGGAGGAGGCTTGCGGTCAGCATTATTGCTCTGGTCGGAGCCGCGTTCATTGGCGCAGTTCACATCTTGGGAGTAGTCTTTGTCAGCAGTTATCCCGGGAGGTTTGATCCATGAAGACAGTCAACCGCCGCTCCGCCCTGTTTCTTGCCACCTCGACAGTCCTTCTCCCGCTGGGCGCGTTGGCGCAACCTATGCGAGTCACGCTCTATAAGGACCCCAACTGTCCGTGTTGCGAAGGGCACGCGGATTATCTCAATAAGAACGGCTTTTCCGTCGAAATTATACCGACCACTGATCTGTTGGCGAAGTTCCGGGAAGCTCAAGTGACGTCCGAGCTCAACGGCTGCCACCTGATTATGGTGGATGGTTATGCGGTGGTCGGCCATGTTCCGGTGGAAGCCATCCGGAAATTGCTTACGGAGCGCCCGAAGATTATCGGAATCTCGATTCCGGGGATGCCTGTGGGGCTGCCGGGCATGGAAGGACCCCGCTCGGGGCCGATAGCGGTGTATGAGATCGTTACAGGCGCAGGCCGGAGTCGCGTGTACATGAATGTCTAGGGTTCCTCGAGCCCGCTGATGACAGCTCGCACCTTTGCGTGGCTTGCCGTTGGTGTGGCTTTGCTCGTTACAAGCATTGCGTTGTTCAGGTTCCTTTCGCAGCCACCGACAATCGATCCCGACGATCCGGCGCAGGTCGCGTTGGGTCGCGGGATTTACGCTGAACATTGCGCGATGTGCCACGGAGCGAATCTGGAAGGACAGCCTGACTGGATGTCCCGTAAACCGAACGGAAGGCTTCCTGCGCCGCCGCACGATGCCTCGGGGCATACATGGCACCATCCAGACCAGCAGTTGATGACAATCACGAAGAAGGGCTTGTCCGGAGTCGTGCCCGGTTACGAAAGTGATATGCCGGCGTTCGAGGGCGTGCTGACAGACGAGCAGATCGCCGCGGTGCTTGCGTTCATCCAAAGCCGTTGGCCGTCGGACATTCGCTCCCGTCAGCGCGCCATGACGCGCGCTTCGTCCTGAGGGGGATTGGCTCAGCTCCAGAGGTGCTTGGTCGCCAGCCGGGCGCCATCGCGCAAGGCTTCGAACTTGGCCCACACGATCGTCGGATGGACTTCGGCAACCGCGCGCGGCATTGAGGCGAAGCCGCAATCCGCACCCGCCATCACGTTCTCGCGCCCGACCAGCCGCGCGAAGCGCTGGATGCGTTCGGACACCAGCTCGGGATGTTCGACCAGAACCGAGCAATGCGTGATGACGCCCGGGATGATCGCCTTGCCCGCCGGCAGCTTGGTGTTGGCCCAGATCTTCCACTCATGCGCATGGCGCGGATTGGCGGCCTCGAACGAGTAATAGTCGGCGCGGATCTTCAGCACGATATCGACCAGGTGCTTGAACTCGATGTCGTGGACGCGCGGCCCCATGTTGATGCCATAGCAGGTGTGATGCCTGATGCGGGCGGGCGGCAGGTCGCGCAGGATGTGGTTCAAGATCTCGACATAGTGGTTCGCCCAGCGCCGCACGTCCTCCACGCTCATGTCGGGTTCGAGCATGTAGTGCATGGCGAGATGGGGATCGTCGATCTGGAGCATGAAGCCCGCATCGATGATCGCCTTGTATTCCTCGCGCAGCGCTTCGCCCACCGCGAGCAGGAACTCGTCGTCCGTCTTGTAGTGGCGGTTGACGTGATAGCGCACGACCTGGCCCGGCGAGACTGCCGGCATGAAGACGTCGACAACACTCTTTCCCGCAAGCGCCGCCTTGAGGTTCTCGATGTCGGTCTTCAGCGCCGTCTGGCCGATATAGCGCACCGGCCCGGTGCAGAGCATCGGCGGCGGCCGCGAGCCGGAATGCCCGTGGGCGTAGAACTCCGGGAACGAGCGCTTCTCGCGCGTGTCGATCTGGGGCGGGTTGTCGGTCCGGGCCTCCATGCCGCCAAGCCGCTCGTGGATGTAGGTGATGAAGCCGGGCTTGGACTGCTCGCCGTCATCGACGACGTCGAGGCCGGCCGCCACCTGACGGCGGATGACGTCGTTCACCGCCTCGCGCACCGCCTGAGAGTAGGCCGGGGAACGGGTGTCGCCGTCGGCCATCCTATGGGACAGCGCGTCCGGCCGGGGCAGGGACCCGACATGGGTGGTGACGATGCGTTTCTGGCGTTCCTGCTCGAGCGTCATGGCGGTCTCCTCAAGCGATGTTCGCTGGCCTGATTGGCGAGCGCAAGGGCAGGGGTTCCAACCTGGCCGTCCGGCAAAGCGTGGTAGTGTCCAGGATGACAAGCAAATCCAGCGACAGCGGCTCCACAACGGCCGGAGCGTCCAGCTCCAAACTGGAATGCCCGGAATGCGGGCAGGCCGGCGTCGTGAAGTGGGCGATGTAAGGGGCAAAGCGCCGGCCGGTCGGGGTCTCCAAGGCGTTTCATTTGGAGACGGGCCGACTTGCGTCCGGTGTATCCATCATCGTCTGCAACATCTGCGACGAGATTCGGCCGGACTGATTGCGGCCCGGCTAGGACCGCCGTGTCGGCGTGTCTCGCTGGGAGTCCTCGATTTCGGCCGCCAGACTGTTCCATTGAGCGGCGATGTTCCGGTACTGCTGCCGCCTATCGGCATGGGCGGCTTGCGCCAATTGCGACGCCTCCCTGGCAAAGGCATGGCATCGGGCTACGCGTTCGGCCACGGTCATCTGTGCCCATTCCGCACTCGTCAAATCAGGCTTCATTACATCAAGCATCAAATCGTCCCCAGCCGACCGTGCATTTTCACCGCTGGGCTGGAGGGAGTCCATCGTTCGTTAATTACGCCGTTCGCCCCAATCGTCCGCGGCGCGCAAGCGCCGCGGTCTCTGACGGGACCGAGGGGGCATCATTTGTCGCAAGCCAATTGCGAGAAAACGCGGAAGACCATTCACGAAGTGGAAGGAGACACCGTGTTATGTCGTCAGCACCAGTGTGGAGGCGTCGATGCGGCTTAAGGTGCAGACTATCGGGCAGGGCATAGTCGAGTTCATCACCGTGACGGGTCCGCACCAACTGGCCGTCGACGACAACGAGGTCGAGAAAAATTCGGTGGCCATCGGTTATCCTCTGCGCCGCGACAACGACCTCGTCTACATCGCCTTGCCGCGACAGACGCTAAGCGGATCGTTCCGCGTCTGGGTGCGTGCGGAGGATGTCGTTCCGAACGGGGCCTTCGCCTGACCCACTAGTGGTGTCGCCGTCGTCCATCTGCTGCCCGCGGTACGTCAAGGAGAAACGAAATCACCGAGGCTTTCTCTTACGATTTTTGTGACATTCGCCGGGATGGGGGCCCTTCGAGACTGATCCCATGTTTCTCTAAGCAGCTGAATGTCCTTGCGTGGTAGCGCCTTCACTTGGCCGTCGTATCGAAGAATAAACACCGTAGTCGCCACCCCTACACCC
>Ga0137427_10001314_pt1 | contig 11328 bp, 9 predicted proteins | sample EasRivERMZT700_2_FD_102309 | JGI IMG/M metagenome (GOLD analysis project Ga0137427, IMG submission 102309) | Soil microbial communities from meander-bound floodplain in the East River, Colorado, USA - East River MetaG ERMZT700_2 | ecosystem: Environmental > Terrestrial > Soil > Floodplain ...
CCGGTGAGACGAATCGTCACGATCGGCGCGGCCATCGGGTCCGTGGGCGCGGTCACGCGAAACGCGATCGCCGGTGTCGCAGCGACGTCGTCGAATCGCACCGAGACACGGCTGCGAAAGGCCGTGGCATGGCGACGCAGCAGCCGCTCGAGATCGGCCGCGAGCACCGGTGCCTCCGGCGTCTCTCCATCGACCGCACCGAGCTTCTCGGCGAGGGAGGCCGCGTCCGTCACGACTTCGATCTGATAGGTCTCGCGTCCGGGTACGACGGTCACGCGCGTCGTGCCGATTTCGTGCGCGCGCGCGGGCGCGCCGGCGAGGGCGGCCAAGAGGATCGCCAACGCGGCGAGGCGAGTTGAGCGCGTCATCGGCCGACCGCGAACGTCAGCGACGCCCAGTAGCTCAGCCAGTCCGAACTCGCGCCGGCCGGCGCCGGGATCATGTGGACCGCTTTGATCAGCCACATCCCATCGGCCGACAGCTTGAATCGCACGCGGCCACCGGCGTCCGATCGCGACGAGACCTTCGCCGCCGGATTTCGCTTGTTGATGGCCGTCACCAGCACGCCGGCCAATGGCTTGCCTTGATACGTCAGCCGCACGGGCAGCTCGTCGCCCGCCGACAACGCGAACGGGTTGCGCTCGGCGACCAGCTCGAGCGTCAACCCCAGCGGCTGGTCGCGCTGTGCCGTCGACGCAGGGCCGGCGACAATCAGGCTTTTCGCACAGCGCGCGAACGCTTCGCGGCCCTCGGCCTGCGACTGCTTGCGTGTCGCGCGCAGCGCGACGATCTCGTCGAGCCCTTCTTCCTTGAGGTACTGCGTGAACTTTTCGGCCGCCAGGGCGATCGCGCTCGGCCGGCTCTCGTAGCCGATGACGTGCAAGCCCGGCGTCGCGACGCGCAGCAGGCCGGCCGGATCCGCGCCATCACGGCCGATGAGATCGCGCCGGCCCAAGGAGTCGACGACGACGAAGCGATCGATGAGGGCGGGGTCGCGCGGCAGCGGATCGCCGATGAGATCCTCGCCGACGCGCAACCGCACGCCGACGATCTTCCCGACGTCTGGAACGAACGATGTGGGATCGATCCACATGTCGTGGGCAGCGAGTGTGGCGCTCGCAATGAGGGAGCAGCACAACGTGAAGACCAGGCGGCGCATGAGGTTCTCCTTTGTTCGGCGGACCACAGTTCGGTCCGCCCTACGTACCGACGGCGTGCCGTACGTAGGGCGGACCGGGTTTCGGTCCGCCCCACGACGGTTCGTGTCTACTGCTGGTGCAACGGATTCGGCGACCCCGAAATCGGCGTCGCCAGATACGGGAACGTGTCGCGGAACAAGCGGAACGCCGCATTGCCCGTGATCGTGCCGTCCGCTGAGTACGCGATCGTCGCGTTCACGAACGCGCCGTCGGTGAGCGCCGGGAACGTGGCCGGGTCGGGCGAGAGCAGAATCCCCTCGACCGCGCGCAGCGCGATGTCCACGACGTCGTCGCCGGGACGCCGGCCGTTCGGGAACCCGGCGGTGTCGCCCGCGAGCACACCGATGGGGTTCTGCGCGCCGGCCGCGACCGGGGCGATGCTCGTGTTGAGGCGCAACATCTCGGCCGGACGCACCTCGGCCGGCTTGTTCAAGCCGTCGACGCCGGTGAGAAACACCGCCACAAGATCAGCGCGCGGGGACGTGGGCGCGCCGACACCGAACAGCGCCTGAATGAGGATCGGCAGCGTCGGGTGCGTGACGTACGTCGCAAAGCGCGCGTCTTCCTTCGGCTCGGCGTTGTTGAACGCGTTCTTGTCCTTGAGGCCGATGACCAGCTCGTTCACGAGCGGGTTGCCGAGGCGAGAGACCTGCGTGAAGCGATCGCGCGGCGGGCCCCAGCGGTGCCAGTCCCAATCGTGTCCGCGGCCGTCCTTGTCCTCGACCGTGCTCGACGTCGTCCAGCCACCGATGACGGGATCGTTGTCGACGAGGCAGGCGATCGGCACCTCGAGCGCGAGCGTCGTCACGTTCTTGCTCGCGAGCGAGTTGGTCTCACCGTTCACCGGGCCGAGCGGGTTCGTGTTGATGAGGTCGAACACCTCGGCGAGATTCACGACGAAGCCCTCGCGCCGTTGACCGACGAACACGCGACCGTCCGAGCTGCATCCCGGAATGTCGATAGGAAAGATGTGGTCGTTCGCGTAGGTGTTGTAGGCGGTGGGGTCGCCGGCCAGGATCGACTTGTCGCCGATGCGGTCGACAGGCTTCCGGAAGAACGGGCTCCCGGTGCTGGCGTTCTTGACCGGGTAGCGCCGGCCGGTGCGCCGGTCGCCGCGGATGAGCGTCAACACGTAGCTTTCCTTGACGTTCAAGTTCGCCGTGTTGGCGGCGCCCGGTCCGATGGGCCCGATGTTGATGAGCGGAATCGCCACGTTCTTGTCGCCGACCGGCACGGTCAAGTTCTTGGTGATGTTCGTGAACTTGAACTGGAAGGTCAGGTCCTCGCGCGCGTCGCCGTCGTTGTCGACGTGGATTTCGTACACGCCGTCGGCGTCGAGCGGGAAGAAGTTCGGTCCGCCGTAGACGTCCTGCAGCGGCGAGTAGTTGGCGAGCAGCGTCACGAAGTCGCCGCGTCCCGCCTCGTAGCTCCGAAACATGTAGAAGTCCGAGCCGTCGAGCTTGGGCGTCTTGCTGATGCCCGGCGCCTCGCGGTGACTCGACCCTTGCACAGTGATGCCGGCCATCGCGGCGAGTGCGATGACCATCGTTCCCATTTTCAGCTTCGTCATGGATGGCCTCTTGAAACGACGCGGACACCACGCCCGCATCGCCGGCAACTACGGCCGCGATCGGAGGGTTGGATTGCGGGATTGAAATCCGCGCCGGCAGGTCGCGCGTAGAGTGTCGCGGGCATGATTCTTTACATGCTTGTGATGTTGCTGGTGGCCGCCGGCGGCGGGGTCGTCTCGGGCGTGGTCAAAGACGAGCTGGGCGGGGCGCTTGCCGGGGTCACGGCGGAACTATCCGCCGACCCGTCAGCAGGCGACCCTCGCCGTGTCGTCACCGGCCCGGCGGGACGGTACGAGTTCGCGAACGTGCCGGCCGGACGGTACCGTGTCACGTTCTCGGCACGGAACTTCGCGACGCTGCAGCGGACCAACGTGCGGGTCACGGCGGGCGCCGTCACCGACGTTCCCATCACGATGCGTATCGCGCTCTGCGCGGAGGGCGTCGTCACGAGCGCGCGTACGTTCCGGAATCCCGCGGATGTCGATCATCCCGAGGACAGCCTGGTCGGCGTCGCGAATGCGGCGAGCGAAGGCGCGGTGACCGCGAAGCAGATTCAGTCACGCGCGATCATGCGCGCCGGCGAAATCCTCGAAACGGTTCCGGGCGTCGTCATCAGCCAGCACAGCGGCGAGGGCAAGGCCAATCAGTACTACCTCCGCGGCTTCAACCTCGACCACGGCACCGACTTCTCGACGACCGTCGCGGGCGTGCCGGTGAACTTGCCGACGCACGCGCACGGTCAGGGCTACTCGGACGCGAACTTCCTCATTCCGGAACTGGTGAGCGGCGTGCAGTTCCACAAGGGCCCATATTTCGCGGACCAGGGAGATTTCTCGTCGGCCGGCGCGGCCAACGTGCATTACCTGAACATGCTCGAGCGGCCGATCGTGTCCGTGGGCATGGGCCAGGATGGGTGGCAGCGCTTCTTTGGCGCGGTATCGCCAAAGGTGGGCGCCGGGCATCTCCTTGTTGGCGCTGAGATCGGCGCGAACGACGGCCCGTGGGTGCGACCCGACGACTACCGCAAGCTGAACACCATCGCGCGCTACGGCCGCGGCACGACGCAGAACGCATTCTCGATCACCGGACAGTTGTACCGCGCCGCGTGGAACGCCACCGATCAAGTGCCGCGGCGTGCGATTGACGGCGGACTGATCGGGCGCTTCGGCACGCTCGACGACACGGGCGGAGGCACGACCGCGCGATACAGCGTGGCCACTGAGCTGCAGCGGACGACGAGCTCGACGGCCACGCGCGTGACGGGCTACGCGTTCCGTTACCAGCTCAATCTGTTTTCGAACTTCACGTACGCGCTGGACGATGCTGTACACGGCGATCAGTTCGAACAGGCGGACCGGCGGACCGTCAGCGGTCTGGTCGCGTCGCAACATCGTTTCGGCCGCTGGGGCGACCGGCATGTCGACACGTCATACGGCATCAACCTGCGTTACGACCACATCCCGACGGTCGGGCTGTACCGCACCACCGCACGCACGCGCGTCAGTACCGTTCGCGAGGACGCGGTCCGTCAGATGTCGGCGGGTACGTTCGTCCAGAGCGCGATCGAGTGGACGCCGTGGCTACGGACGTCGATGAGCCTGCGCACGGATGGCTATCGATTCGCGGTCGACGCCGATGACGCGCGCAACTCCGGCACCGAGCGTGCCGGTCTCGTCAGCCCGAAAGGCGGCGTGGCGTTCGGCCCGTGGCACCTGACCGAGCTCTACGTGAACGGCGGGTTCGGGTACCACAGCAACGACGCACGCGGCGCCACGATCTCGCGCGACCCCGTCTCGGGCGACGATGCGTTTCGCGTGACGCCGCTCGTCCGCGCCAAGGGCGCCGAAGTGGGTCTGCGCACGATTCGGGTCCCACGCTCCCAAATGACGGTCGCGCTGTGGCGGCTCGACCTCGCATCCGAGCTGGTCTTCGTCGGCGACGCCGGCACGACCGAAGCTGGCCGTCCCAGCCATCGTCACGGCCTCGAGGTAACGACGTACTCGCGCATCACGCCGTGGCTCGTGGCGGATGCGGACATCTCGTGGTCGCGCGCGCGGTTCACGGACGATGAGCCGGCGGGCGCGCTGATTCCAGGCGCGCTGCAGCGCGTGATTTCGGCTGGCGTCACGATCGAGTCCCGGCGCCCGTGGTTTGGCAGCGTCCGGGTGCGCCACTTCGGCCCGCGGCAGCTCCTCGAAGACGGCAGCGTCGCATCGCGCGCTACGAGCCTCGTCAACGCGCAGATCGGCTACCGGTTCTCGACCCGGCTGCACGCGGTCGCGGACATCTTCAACGTCGCCAACGCCACCGTCAGCGACATCGACTACTACTACGTCTCGCGCCTGCCGGGCGAGGCGCCTGGCGGAGTCGCGGACGTGCATTCGCATCCGGCGACACCACGTGCAGTACGACTGGGATTGCAAGTCAAGTTCTAGTGGGTTCTAGGGGGTCAGGTCTTGTTTCTTAGCAGGTCGACAACCGCGGTTGTCGGCATGCTAAAAAACAAGACCTGACCCCACTCACCCGTTTCGCCCCGGCCCCAACCGGGCACCTGCATCTGGGACACGTCCTCAACGCCATTGAGGTCTGGGAGCTCGCGCGCGATCGCGGCGGCCGCGTGCTCCTGCGGATCGAGGATCACGACGCCCAACGCTGCCGGCCGGAGTTCGAGGCATCCATTCGCGACGATCTCGCCTGGCTCGGCTTCGACCCTCACGCCGAGGCGCCGCGACAGAGTGAGCGCGGTGACGTCTATCGCGCCGCGCTCGCGGACCTCGAAGCGCGCGGCCTCGTGTACGGCTGCGCATGCACTCGTCACGACGTCGCCAGCGCTAGCGCGATGCCCGTGACATCGCCGACCGGCGTTTCGATCGAGCCGCGTTACCCGGGCACCTGCGGCGACCGCGGCCTTGGCCTTCGCGACGATCTTGGCTGGCGCGTCCGTATGGACCCCGGCGACGAGTCGTTCGTCGACGAGCTCTGCGGTCCTCACACGCAGGACCCGTTACAGCAATGTGGCGATGTGCTCGTTCGCGACCGGAAGCGCAACTGGACCTATCAGTGGGTGGCCGCGGTCGACGACCATCTGCAAAGCATCACGCACGTCGTGCGCGGCGTCGATCTGCTCGCCTCGACCGGGCGGCAGATCCGTCTCGCGCGGCTGGCGGGACGGCGCGATCCGGCGACATTCCGGCACCATCCGCTGATCATGAAATCGCCGACACAGAAGCTCAGCAAGTCCGACGCGGACACCGGCGTTCGCGATCTGCGCGCGGCCGGCTGGACGCCGGACGACGTGAAGCGCGCGGCGCTGCGATCGTCCGATCCCGGCACATCGCTCGGGTATTGACCGGAGTTCACACACTCTGATCGCCTCCGTCGCGCGTTCGTCATGTTCACGCGCGCACAGTGTTCACGCGCGCACGTAAATATTTCTTAACACACGAGTTTTCACAAAACGCGCATCGCGATCGTTTCGTCCAACCGATCGATTCGCACATGACGACGAGCGCACGACGCATCACGCAACGAGCGGTGTCGATCGCGGCCACCCTGGCGATCGTCTTGACGGGCGGCATCGCACGTCCTTTCGCGGACACGCCGAAGCCGTGCGCGGTGCGATTCGACGATCGCGGCCTCTCGCGGCTCGCGCAGCAAGGGCTCGCGCGATCGGCGACGCTCCGCGCGCTGTTCGCCGAACTCGATCGCGCGCGCGTGATCGTCTACACGTCGATCTCGCGCGACCTCGGCGCGGGCGTCGGCGGGCGCGTGCGATTCATCGGCGTCGGCGGGGATGGCTGGCGGTTCCTCCGTCTCGAGGTGGACGACCGCCGGACGCGCGTCGAGCTGCTGGCCATCCTCGGCCACGAGCTGCAGCACGCCTCGGAAATCGCACGCGCGACCGAGGTGGTCGACGAAGCCTCGATGGCGGCGTTCTACGATCGGATTGGATTCGCGAGCGTCACGGCCGCCGAGCGGGCGCTGCCGACCCGCGCGCGCAACTTCGAGACGCAGGCGGCCATCGACGTCGAACGTCGCGTGTTCAGCGAGTTGTTCGGGGATCGGTGGTAGCCACGTACCGAGGGCGACGCCCTCTCGCGGAGACGCGGAGATGTCGATGGGCGTCCGAGCCGCGGAGCAAGAGCGCCTCCGCGCCTCAGATACGGACGTGACCGGCGGACCTGCGGTCTGGCGGCCGAGCAGGCCGCCGGGAAGATCGCGAGGGGCGCGGCGATGACACCTCGGAAAAACACCCAACGGGTGTCATCGGCGCGTCCCTCGCGATCTTCCAGCCGGTCACGCCCTCGTCTCCGCGTCTCCGCGTGAACCTGCAAGACAGCTATCAACGAGCGGCGCTAGCGCGCGCGCCAGCGTTGCCGTCCACGCCGGATCGCGTTCGCAGTACTCCAGCACGCTGAGACCGACGGCATCAAAGGCGCCGGTCAGTGCGCCAATGGCGGACACGGCCTGCGCCAATGGCGGACCACCGCCCGGCGCATGCATCAGCGCCGACGGAAACCCCTCCGGATTGAGCACATCGACGTCGAAGTGCACGTAGGCACGGCGGAACCCGCGCGCACGCGCGAGCGCGATCAGCCGCGAGGGATCTCGAAACACGTCGTCGTCCAGCACCGGGATCCCGTGACGGCGGACGAAGTCCGCCTCGGGCGGATCGAACTCGCGGACACCGACCAGGAACACCTGATCGACGCCGAGCGGACGCGCGACGTGACGCGTGCAGGCCGCCGGCCCCTCGCCGAGCAGCGTCCGCAGTGGCATGCCGTGAAAATGGCCGCTCGGCGAGCTGGCCGGCGTGTTGAGGTCGGCGTGCGCGTCGAGCCAGAACACCGCGAGGTCGCCCGCGTACCGCTCGTTCAGGTACGCGACGGGACCGACCTCGACACCGCACGTGCCGCCGATCATCAGAATGCGATCTGGCGCGAGGCGTCGCAGCTCCGCCATGGTCCGATCCAGACGCGCCGCGATCGAATCGAGCCCCAGCACGCCATCGACGACCTGCAGCGTTTCGTGTTCGGGCGCGTCAATCGTTAGGAAGGCGCTATGCGCGGGCGTTAGGAACGCGCCCTCCGCGGCGAGCGCCGACGCGAGCGCCGTCGCGCCGCGGTGCACGCCGGCACCGAGACCGTAGCCTTGCCATTCGGGATGCAGTAGACGCAGTGTGGACGGCACGACGACCGCCGAGTATGGCGTCTGTCAAGCTCAAAAGATAGACAGAGACCCGCCGCGCGCTCTCGGGCGGCTGACAGGCGGCACGATGCCGACCAGGCGGTAGCTCGAAACGAGCTTGCCGTAGTGCTCGCCCTGGTGATCGATCCAACCAATAAGTCGCGGGCTCGGCGACTTTTCGACGAGCGGAAATGACGCGGCAAGGGCGGCTGCCATTTCGGTGACGACGGAGGCACGCGTCTTGGGCTTCGGCGTGTCCTTGGCCATCGTGAGGATCTTGTTGTGCAGATTCTTCCACGTGTTGGCGATGGCGGTTTCGTAGGTCGGCGGTGTCTGCGGTTGCTGCGCCACGAGCGCCACGCTGCCGAGTGCCGCCAGCGCGAGCGCGGCGGTGATCGTCGATCGAACCATGATGGGCCTCCGGGTGCAGACGCTAATACACCTTCGGTGCCCGATGGCGGACGGACGGCACGCGATCTGTACTATTCTCTCGCTCGCCAGCTCACGCAGTGCCTGGCGACATGTCCGACGCCCGCTTCCAGCCACGGCTCGAGTCCATTCGCGGCGTCGCCGCGCTGATGGTCGCGCTGTTCCATGCGCTCGCGATGGTGCGCATGGACGAGTGGCTGCCGCTGAAGATCCGCGCCGTGCTGCAATTCGGCGGGAACGGCAACGCCGGCGTGGCGATCTTCTTCGTGCTGAGCGGGTACGTGCTGGCGGCGTCGCTCGACGCCTCCGGCGCCGGACAGCCGCGGCGATTCACGGCTGACACCCTCACGTTCGCGGTGCGGCGGACGTTCCGCATCTGGCCGGCGATGGCCGCGTGCCTGGCCGCGTGCTTTCTCTGGCTGCGATTCGTCTTCGAGCCGGCGACGTCCGCCGCAGCCTCGGACGACTACGGCAGCTACTGGCGCCACGGCGCAACGTGGACGGATCTTCTTCGCGACACTGTGTTCCTGCAGTCCTACCTCAATCCGGTGACGTGGACGTTGCAGGTCGAGATGCTCGCGGCGCTGCTGTTCGTGCCGCTCTGGTGGATCTCGCGGCGATCACGCATCGCACTGCTGGGACTCACGGCCGCATGGGCCGTCTGGTTCGTGTGGACGCCTCATCCACCACGCGCGGCCTTCCTCTTCATGATGCTCCTCGGACTGCTCGTCGCGCCCGCGGCGCGCGTCGTGGCGCGCCATCTCGGCCGCCGCACGATTCCTACGGCACTCGCGCTCTCGTTCGTCGGGCTCTGGATGGCCACGCAGTACCCGCGCGAGACGGCCGCCGGGACGTGGTTCGTGCAGAGTCTGTGTGCCGGCGCGATCGTCACGCTGCTCGTCGCGAGCGACGGACGCGCGGCGTTCGGGTGGCTGGACCATCGCACGGCGCGCTTCATGGGCCGCATCTCGTACAGCTTCTATCTCTGGCACTTCCCCATCGTCTACGTGCTCGTCACGCTGGGATTCGCGACGATCGACGCCACTCGTTGGCTCGAGTGGCCGAACGCGATGGCGGGTCTGTTGTTCGTGGTCTCGACGCTCGTCACCATCCCGATCGCCTGGGCCAGCTACCGTGCGATCGAGCTGCCGCTCATTCGTGCGGCGAAAGCGATCACACGTACGTAGCGCGGACCGCACTGGGGTCCGCGGAACTTGTATAGTTGTCCCTCCCCAGGAGGCGAGCCATGTCGATCGCAGAACTCATCCAGGAATTCGAAGCAGAAGCCAAGACCACACGGCGCGTGCTCGAGCGCGTCCCGTCCGATCAGCTCGGCTGGAAACCGCACGAGAAGTCGATGTCGCTGGGCAAACTCGCGATGCACGTCGCGGCGGCGCCGGCCTTCATCTCGAGCTGGCCCGTCGGCGACCACTTCGAGTTTTCAGGGGATTCAACGCCGCCGCCGGCCTCGACGGCCGACATCGTCGCCGCACACGACAGCGGCATTGCCACCGTCAAAGCGAACCTTGCGAAGATCGGCGACGCGGGCCTCGGCACCGGCTGGACGGCCACGGCCGGCGGCAAGACGCTGATGACCATGCCGAAGGCGGCGCTACTCCGCGCGCTGCTGATGAATCACACGTATCACCACCGCGGACAACTGTCGGTGTACTTGCGACTGCTCAACGTCCCCGTGCCGTCCATCTACGGACCCAGCGCGGACGAGAATCCGTTCAGATAGGATTCGCCGGCGCGATTACGAACTAAGCGGTCCTGCACTGGGTCGGTTTGGGAGAGTGAGGCACGCCGCTGGAAGCTCGCGCTCGAAACCGATCGCTTCATCCGCTCAGGTTTCGAGAATTCCCATCGCGCGACTCCTATGCGGCCAGCCTTCGCTGGCCTACGGAGCTCGCGCTCGAAACCTGAGCTCCTTCCGCGTCGGTTTCATGCTGCGCGCATCGCGCGACTTCAAGTCGGCGTGCCCCACTCTCCCAAACCGACCCAGTGCCGGTCCTCGCACGAACACGACACCGACGCGAACGCGTACTCGGCGCGCGCGGGCACGGGGTCAGGTTGGGCGTGTGGAGCGAAGGTTTCGAGGGCGCCGTGCGTAGGCCTGCGAAGTGGGGCCGTATAGCACGCGCCCGACGTGCGGAGCATGAAACCTGAGCGGACGGAGCGATCGGTTTCGAGCGCCAGCTTCCAGGAGGCGCGCTGTGCACGTCCAACCTGACCCACACCCGTCGAGCGCGAGCTTCGTGAGGCGGCAGACCTGACCGCCTCCGCCAAGGCTACGGCGAGTCCGCCGAAGCTTCATGCGAAGGCGGAAGGTCTGCCCTACGTACCGCCGTGTTCCGCCCGGCGGATCACGAACCGGATCATCACGTCTTCGACGAACTCGGCCGTGATGCGGTCGGTGCCGCGGACGAAGACGAGCGTCACGACCGTCAGCTCACCCTCGCGGCGCTGCGAGGAGTCGACGGGCGTGCCGAACGCGCGCTCGGCATCCTGACGCAACATTCCACGGCGCGGCGGCTCGCGGCCGGGCGCGTCACGAACGGGACCGTCACCCCGCTGGTTCATCGTCCGGAAATCCACGAAGCTCGCGAGCGCGTCCATTACGTCGGTGGGCGTGATACCGGCGGGCACGGCCCGGTCGTAGCGGAGGTTGAAGCGCGAGCCGCCTTGCTCGCGCCGAAGCGCGAGCAGGCGCTGTTTGTAGTCCGCGATCATCGCGCGTTCGGCGGTGATGCGGCGGTTCTCGCGCTCGCGGTACGTGCGCATCTCGTACAGATCGCGTTCGAGCAGGCGCTTCTTCGCCGAATCCTTCTCGTCCTTCACCTGGCGCTCGAGCTCCGTTTCGAGCGTGCTCTTCTGAACGAGCGGGATGTCCACGGACGTGCTCGTGTCGTCGCCGGCCGTGCCGTAGCCGCCGCCGGCGA
>Ga0137427_10001315_pt1 | contig 11315 bp, 9 predicted proteins | sample EasRivERMZT700_2_FD_102309 | JGI IMG/M metagenome (GOLD analysis project Ga0137427, IMG submission 102309) | Soil microbial communities from meander-bound floodplain in the East River, Colorado, USA - East River MetaG ERMZT700_2 | ecosystem: Environmental > Terrestrial > Soil > Floodplain ...
CGCGATCAGCTTTCCGTCGGGCGCGATGCGCGCGGCGTAAGTGGCATAGCCGAAGGGATGGCGAGGATAGTAGTAGACCGTCTCGCCCCCGGCAGCGGGGCGCTTGTCGGCGGCCGGTCCCATCGCCGCCTCCACCTCCGCCGCGGTCGACTGTCCGGGGACGAGCCCTCTGCCGTCGCTTGCACAGCCGACGGCGAGCAGGAGGAGGAGAAGGCCTCTCATGGCAATTTGCCGCGAACAGTTGGCGCCGCGTCGCTTGACTAGGGGCTCAGCGCCAGCAGTCCCAGCCCGACATGGCGAGCGCCAAGCCAGGGCTCGCGGCCGCGGCCGGCGCGCCGGCGAATGGCGCGCCGGCCGCGGCGAAGCTCGGCAAATAACCGTCCGGGTCGACCGGCACGCCCCCGCGCCCCCCGACGGTAAACGAGGAAGACGTGCCCGCGTGCCGCGCCGAGCAACCGCCCCGGAGCAGCCTGCTCGCATCAAGCAACTCGCGTGGCAACTGCGCGATGTCGCCGGCGACGCTGTTATCGGGCGACTGGATCTGCACCCTGCCGGGCGTGCTCAGCACCGACGAAGCCTGGACCACGCTGGCGGGATCGGCGAAGTAGTTGTCGGCAACGATGGTGATATTCCCGCCCGGCCCGCCGAAGGCATTTGCGATGATCGAGCTACCTTGCAGGATAACGAACTGGGGATCGATCGAGATATTGCCGCCCCCGCCCGTGCCGCTTTGTACCGACGTGGTGATGCGCGAGCCCCTGAGCTGCACCATGTGCCGAGCCACCACGTTGATGTTGCCGCCCTCGGCGGCGGCCGCCTCGGTGGAAATGACGCTATCGGTGGATCTCAGCGCCTCGGCGGCGACGATGGTGATGCTGCCGGCGTCGCCGGATCCCGTGCTCTTCGCGGAAAGGAGAGCGCCGTCCGCAAGCCGCACTTCCGTTCCCTGGATCGCGATGGATCCGCCTGCGGCATGGTCCGCTGCGCTCGTGATCGAGCTGCCCGCAATATCCACCCTGCCGCGGGCGACGATCGAGATGTCGCCCGCTTTCCCGGCGTTGGCGGACCTGGAGCTTTCTGCCGAGATCAGCGCGCCGCTCGCGAGCGAGACCGTTTCGCCGACGAGCTCTATTCTTCCGCCAGCGCCGGGCGTTTTGGTCGAGCTGGAGATCGAGCCGCCGGAGTTGAGCTGCAAGTCTCCGGCGACGACCCGGATATTCCCGGCGTTCCCGGTTGCCGCATCGCCGATGAGCGATCGCTCCGAGCTCGCGAGGATGGCCGCGCGCGCGCTATCGACGACGCCCCCGGGAAGCGCGCGCAAGTAAGCTTCGAGCTGCGCGTTGACTCCCGACACGAGCACGCTGTCGGCCTGGATGTCGAGATTGCCGCCACGGCCGGTACCGAACGTCTGGGTGGAGATTTTCGCGCCGTCGAGCACCTCGAGACGCCCGGCTTTGATGCTGACCTGGCCCGCGGCTCCCCCGGCGGGGCCCGCCTGAGAGGCAATCGCCGAAACCACGGAGTCGTTGGGTCCCAGGGGCGGGCCCGCGCCTTCCAGGACGACCTTCCCGGCAGCGATATCGATGTTGCCGCCGGGTCCCGAACCGAAGGCGTTCGTGCTGATGGCCGAGCGGCCGCCCACGCGCAGCGTGTCGGCCGTGATCTGAATGTTGCCTGCGGCGCCCGCGCCGCTGGACGAGCTGAAAATCGCCGCCTTGTCGGTGAGCTCGAGGGTGCCGGCGGTGATGGTCATGTCGCCTCCGCGCTGCCCCAGCGCGCCGGTCGACGTGGAAAGACCCGTAAAGTCGACGGTCGATCCGAACGGATTGGCGGAGTCCCGAATGCCGGTGATCAGGATCCTGTCCGCCGAGACCGTGAGGCCACCGGCGTTGCCGGACCCGAAGATCACGTTGGTGAAGATGCTCGACCCGCTGGAGATTTCCAGGCCGCCGGTCTGCACGGCGACGCTGCCGGCGTCGCCGGTGCGAAACCCCGCAGCGGAGATGGCGGCGCGGTTTGCGAGTCGAATGCGGTCGGCGACGACTTGAATCGACCCGCCGCGCCCGGCGCCGAAGGTGTTGGCGAAGATGCCGGTGAATATATTTGGATTGCTCGAGCCGGTGATCGAAATGTCCTTGACGTTCACGGCCACCACTCCCCCCGCTCCGACTCCGAAGGTGGTGTTCTGCACGGCGGCGTTGTTCCGCATGTCGAGGCTTTGGGCGTTGACCTGGACTGTGCCGCCGGCGCCCGGACCGAATGTGCTGCCGAGAATCCCGGTGACCCGGCCCGGATTAGGGGAGCCGACGACCGATATCGTTCCGGCGTTGACGGTGAGGTTGCCAGCCCTTCCGGTTCCTGTCGAGCCGAACTGCGCTGCAAAGAGGCCGGTATCGAATACGGCATTGATGCCCGACATGACGATACTGTCGGCAGTCACTTGAAGGTTGCCGCCGTCGGCCGGACCGCGCGTCTGAACGACGATCTCCCCGCCGTCGAGCACCGCGAGCGCTCCAACGTTGATGCTCAGATTTCTGGCGGGCGCCGTGCTGAACGTGCCGGAGCTCACGAACGCGCCGTTGGCGACCTCGAGCCGGTCGGCGGAGACTTCAATGTGGCCCGCGCGTCCCGGGGCCGAGCTGAAGGCGAGCATCTGTGCGCCGTTGGTAAAAACGGCTTCATCGGACACTCGGAGATCGATTCCGATCTCGGCGCCATTGCCGGTGCCCGAGGTATTGGCGTTGATCGACGCGGCGCTGTCGACGACCAGCCTGCCGCCGCGAATGACGACGGTGCCGGCGCCCGCAGCGTCGCTCACGGTGGCATTTGCCCCTTGCGAGAGCTGGATTTGGCCCAGACGCGAGAACGAATCCACTTGCAGGCCGGGGCTCTCCCCGGGAAGCGCGGGTATGACTTCTCCCGCCGACGCAACGCTCGCGATCTGCATGCGCCCGCCGGGCGCACGAAGCGTCGCTCCCGCGAGCGACACATCGCCGGCGATAACCGAGAACGTGTTGCCTTGCTGCACCGCCATCGTCGAGCGATCGAAAGAAACCGCAGCCGGGGATGGCCCGAGGAAACCGAAGGCCACGACCGGAGCCGCGGTGAGGGCGCTCGCTTGCTGCGGACTTGCAGAGAAGATTCCGCCGTCGGCCAATCTCAGGTAATCGGCCGTGCTGACGTGAAACGCGCCGGGCACGTCCAGCGTGGCGTTGGGTCCGAAAGCCACGCCGCTCGGATTGAGGAGATACAGGTTCGCACCGGTGATGGTCGATCGAAGAAGCCCATCCACAAGAGAAGCCTGACCGCCGGTCACGCGCGCCAAAACATTGCTGAGCGACGTGGACGTGCTGTTCGTAAATGTCGCGCTTTCGCCCGTGCGCACGCTGAACGCGCCGAAGCTGTGGAAGAGGTTGCTGCCGCGCACGGAACCCACGGTCGAATCGATCGTGTAGTTCGGCCCTGCGAGCGTCTGTGCAGGGCCGACGCTACCGTCGAGGGTGATTTGCGCTTTGAGCTCTTGCATAGGCGCAAGAGCAAGCGAGAGCATGGTGATCTTTTGCCAGTAGCGCCATCGCTCGCATGCCGTCCACATTACGACCCTCCCCTAAGGGCTGCGCACTGACCCCATCATATTCCTCGCGCGTGCGCGCGACTGGTTATTAGGACAAACCTCCTATTGATCAAGGTGGCGTCCCCGCGGGGAACCACGCTGGACGCGCCCCTGGTCAGCCCGCCGGGCCCCGGTAGCTTTTCGCCACTTCCGCTTCCGCACGCGGAAGCCACGTTCTTACGTGGTTTCCTGCGGCGGCCGGGAGCAGGCCAAGCAGAGCTTCCAGAAAAACCGCCGGCGGTTGCTGTGCTGCTGGCACCCAACCGGTGCTTGCCTTGACGCCCTATGACGTGAGGCGGAGACTGGAAATAGCACGCCACTCAGTTGGGGGACAATGCCGCTGCGTTCAACGAACGACAAGAGGCATCGGGCGAAGCGGTTCGGCTATGCCCTGGGGTTCCTTGTTCTTGCCGCTGGATGCGGCTCGCTGGCGCCGAAGGGGCCGAAGAATGCCGGCGAAGGTGCAGGTGCAGGCGCGTTGGCCGGCGCGGGAACTGGCCTTTACGCATCCTTGATGTGTGGCCCTTTCTTCGCACTCTGCGCTCCGGTCCTGATTCCCGGCGGCGCCGTCGTTGGGACCGTCGGGGGTGGTGTGTGGGGCGCCGTCAACGAGTCCAGCGCGGTCGCTGCGCGCCCTTCTCCGATAATGCCCGCGTATTTTCCCGCTGGCATCGTCGAGCAAACGCCGAAGTTGCAGGACCACGGTTGCGCACCGTTCAACGCTCGCGCAGGGAGTACCTATCAGCACGAGGACGGGCGCAAGGTTGCCATCATCCGGATCGTAGGCGAGTCGCCGCAGTGTCCGGGTGCGCGACCTCTTGCGGTAGAGCACAGATAACTGCGTCACTCTGTGGCGTCCCCACGGGGAACCCCAAGCTTTATCTACCAGCTACGCAGGCCGATTTCTGGGATGGCGCTCCCGGGACTGCGGAGGTCTCTCGCGCCCAATGCCATGATGGGGAACACTTGACCCTATCTACCCCTTCGAGCAAGCACTGGTCGCCTGTGGTTGTGGCGTTCCACGGGGATCGGCTCGAACTTCTTCTTGCATATTCCGCGCCCCTGAGCGAGAACAAATACCGCTCCGCTGCTTGTTGTTCACAATCCGGTCGTTGATGCGGGCAAGTCCCGATAGCATGATTGCGTACCTTGTTTCATACGCCCACCTTAACCCCGGCGCCCGAGGCAGCTGCCGCGTGGCACGTCGCTTGCGAAGCGAGTTCCATGGAGCTGATCGCCTGCGTGTCGAAAGACATCCTCGATCTCCTGCCGCTGTTCATGGCCAATCGACAAGCCGAAGCCGCCCGCCTGCGCGCAGCGCTCGTGGCGCGTGACTGGGCGTGCATCCGAGATTTGGCCGAGCGCATGTACGCCGTCGGCAATCCCTACGGCTTCCGGCAGGTCACGACTTTAGGCAGGTTCATGAGACAAGCGTGCTTCGAACAGAACGTGCAGGCGCTCATGGACCTCATCAACGCGTACACGCAATACCTTTCGAGGGTCGCGGTGATCGAGGTCGAAGCGCCGGCGCCCGCGAAGCCTTCCGAGAAGGACGACGCTCGGCCCACGGAATAGCTGGCGTCCCCACGGCGAACCGCCGCAAAACCCGCCATTAAATTCGTAAGGAAGGTCTACCTAAAAGGCTTTCGGAGCCGGATTACAGGCCTTGCCGTCGCGTTCGATTGAGCGCGGCGCTGTCGAGGAGCAGTGCTAAGTGCCTGCCATGGCGGCATCTCTACGATTCGCGGCGATGGCTGTCGGGCAGGTGCGGCTGAACTGGATCGGCGGTTAGGTTGGTGCACCATGGCTTCCAGCCCGGCGCCCAGGCGAGTCAGGCGCGCATTCGACGGTCGCGTATTCGGCCGGCAGGTTGATTTCAATGAGCTCGAGGTCGTCGGACTGGCCCACGACGTTGTGCGCCACACCGGCCGGCTGGCTTAGACACGAACCGGCGTTCACGGTCACCTCTTCGGTGATGCCGTCGAACCGAAATCTGACCCAGCCTCTCAGCACGTACACGAAATGTCCGGTCATGTCGTGCCAATGCCAGCCCGTCTCCTTGTCGAAAGGCTTGATGGCGCGAATGTGCTTGGCGCCGATGCGCCCGCCCGAGGCCTCCATGAGTCCGAGATCGCGATACTCGACGTTGGCGCGCGGGCCGTCCCGGTGGAAACGGCCGCTTTCGAGGGGCGTGAGAACCAGCTTTGATTTCGCTTCGGCGAGTGGCAGCGGACCTGCGTATCGCGGGGAATTGCTCATGGGCTTCCTTTCACCTGTCAGTGGACTGGCCAGCCCACGCCATCGAGATGCGCGATGCTGGCGGCGATTGCGTGTTGCGGATCATCGGCCACGATTTCCAGAATCGTTGGCGGACACAAGTTTGCGGCGCGCAGCATCGCCGCGATCGCATCGAACGCCACCGTGCCGGTGCCGATTTGCGCGTGCCGGAATGCATCGAGCGATGTGTCGCCAAGGTAAATGAACCGGAGATGGTCGCGAATCGACAGCACGGCTTCGGCGGGCTCCCCGCCGAAGTATCCATTCGCAAAGTCGTAGCCAATGCCGATGTGGTCCCATCCATAGCTATCGAAGAACTGATGAAGATCGTCCGTGCGGTACAGATAGCTCAAGGGATGATTCTTGACGATCAACTCGACGGACGACTTTTCCGCGATGGGAACGAGGACATCGAGCGAGCGGCGAAAGCAGTCGGCCAGCGTGTCCGTTGGTTCCGGGAAAACCGGATTGAATTTTCCGGGATTGACAACCACGCCCTTGGCATTCCACTGCGCAGCGAGCTCGATCGCAGCAGCCACCACTCCACAGGAGTGGCGGCGCATTTCGGGGACCAGCGAGGAAAGATTAACGTCGAGGTTGGGCTGATTCAGGGTCAATATCTGAAGCGACTTTCTGCCGACCATAGATTCGATCTCGCGCCGCCCGGCAATGCCATCCAGGCTTGGCCAGAAATGGCCGGGAACCAGCATGATCTCGAATCTGCGATAGCCCGAATCGGCGAGCTGCTCCAGGCAGTCCCGGGCACGGAGCTTATGAATGAACGAATAGGTGTTGATTCCATAGCTCGCCTTGCCGCCGATCACCTGGAAATCGGCCGCAGGGTTTGTGGCGCTCCGCTTTGCCGCGCGGAAGCGTAGGCTGCGTCCATCACCTGCATCATCGCTTCCGCGTCGCGCAGCGACGCGAGCGGCCTGGCCCCCGACCGGCACTCGGAAAGCACCTGCTGGACGAACAACGGGTAGTAGACATCGGTTTCCAGCCGCAGACGCAGGCTGCGCGTCCCGGCGGCAAGATTGTTCCGGTCGCGAATCTCGATGCGGTCAGGACCGGATTTCGCGTACATCCGGTTCGAGGCCAAGGTAAACGAGAATTCCCGCTGCTCGTCGGGCGTGCTGGGGAAGCTGTATCCGGTCTCCACGAGGCCGACGACACCATCTTCGGTCTGCATCGTCACGAGCGAATAGTCCTCGATCGGGCCGCGGTGCGTCCGGGAGTGCATGACGGCGGAGACCCGCGTGATCTCCTTGCCGGTGAGCAATCTGAAGAAATCGATGAAATGCGTCGCGACATTGATGGTCGAGCCGCCGCCTGCAAATGCGGGATCGAGCGCCCAGCCTGCGCCCGCCGCCTCGTATCGGGACGGCGGGCCGACAATGAAACGAAAGCACATGTAGTTGAAGTCCGACGGGATGCGTCCCTCCGCATCCTTCACGGCGGCGAGCAGGTCGCTGATGCGAAAAATGAACGGAATGGCGACATAGAGATTGGCTGCTTCGGCCAGTTTCCGCAGCCGGGTAATCTGCTCCATCCGCACACCGCAAGGCTTTTCGAGCGCGAACGGGATCCCGCGCTGGATCAAGGCCTCGGCGAGCGCCGGCATTTCGGAGTGCCGGCCGAAGGTAAACGCGAAGTCCACTTTCTCGCGCTCGAGCAGCTCGTAGCTCGATCGGTAGAGGGTGCTGCCGAACCGCGCTGCGACCTGTTCCCCTTTGACATGCTCCGCATCCGAGACCGCCACGACCTCTATGCCGGGCGCCTGCAGCGCATCCAGGTAGAGCGGAATATGCCAGTGACTTGCCTCCAGTAGCGCAATTTTCATAGCACCGTTACTTGGCGAAGAAGAGGTTAGGCAGCAGAAGTACGAGCGAAGGCATGAATACAAAAATAACCAGGCTCAGCAACAGGACGCCCATCAGAGGCAAGAGGGGCGGGGTCACCTGGGACATCGATACCCGCGCGATGCCGCAGGCGGTGAACAACACCGTGCCTGCGGGCGGCGACACCTGGGCGATCGCCATGTTGATGGTGAAGACTATGGCGAAATGCGTCGGATCGATGCCGTATTGCATCGCGATCGGCAGGAAGATCGGAACCGTGATCAGGATGGTCGGCGTCGGATCCAGAAACGTGCCGATCGCCAGCAGGAACAGGTTCATCAGCAGGAAGACGAACAAGGGGCTGTTCGTGTTGTTCAGCATGTACGACGAGAATGTCTCCGGCACGCGCTCCAGAGTAATGACCCAGCTGAACGCGAATGACGTGAAGATCAGGAACATCACGAGGCCGGTGATGACGCTCGTATGGACCGCGCAGGCGAGTAACCCCTTCCAGTCGAGCTCGCGATAGACGAACGCCCCGATGAACGCGGCATACACGACGGCCACCGCCCCGGCTTCCGTCGGAGTGAACACACCGCCGACGAGACCGGTGACGATGATGGCGGGGGTGATCCCGGGAACGATGGCCCTGGCGGCGGCGCGAAGGAGCCTGCGCAGGGAGAACGCATCGGTGAACTCAATGCCCTTACGCGACGCGTAGAAGTAGCAATAGACACAGAGCATGAGGCCGGTGATCAAGGCAGGAATGAGACCCGCCACCAGCAGCTTTGCAATCGAAATGTTCGCCGTCAGGGCGAAAATGATCAGGGAGATGCTGGTCGGCATCAGCATGCCGAGCGTGCCCGCAGTCCCGATCAGCGCGGCTGCAAACGCCCGGTCGTAGCCCTGCTTGATCATGGGCGGGATGACGGCGGACCCGACCGCGGCCGTATCCGCGACCGCGGATCCCGAGACACCGCCGAATAGCATCGCCGCCACGACCCCCGTTTGCGCCAGCGACCCGCGGAAGTGACCCACCAGCGCGCGCGACAGCTCCACCAGCCGCGACGTGATCCCGCCGCGATTCATGAGATCCCCGGCGGCGATGAAAAGCGGGATCGCCAGAAGCGCGAACGAGTCCACCGTCGCGATCATGCTTTGCGCCGCCGGCATCAGGTTCTGGCTGGAAACGAACATGGCGATCATCGATCCGCCGAGCAGCGCGAACGCGATCGGCACGTCGATGAGCAGCAGAAGCAGGAAAGCGCCCATCATGATGCCCGTGATCATGCCGGTTCGCCCCGGCTGGGCACGGATTCCGCGGCCTCGTGTCCCAGCTCCGGACCGCCGCGAAGACGGCGCACGATCTGAAACGCAACCACCAGGGCCATCAAAAAAGAGACCAGCGGGAGCGCCGCATACACGTAGTAGATCGGCAGGTCGATCGCCGGGGATCGCTGGTGCTGAAGCAGGTCGACCAGCCGCGTCCCGCACCAGACCATGACCGCGAGCATCGCCAGCACGATCAGGTCACTGACCGTCTTGGCCGCGACCCGGAGCCTGGCCGGCAGCAAATCGATCAGGTTCGGAAGTGAATAGTGACGCCCCCCCATCAGCGCCGCCAGGGCGCCGAGATAGGAAAGCCAGAGAAACAGAAATTGCGCGACCTCGTCGCTCCAGCGTAGCGGCGCCCGGAAAAAGTACCGGCCGACCACGTTGATGAAGACCACGGCGACGATGACGAACAGCAATCCGGCGCACAGGTATTCGAGGCTGCGGCGAAGCAGAACGGACATGTCTCCCTCCGGCTCTGGAAAGCTGTGGCCAGCGAACCGGCCTGGCCGGCCCTGCCGCCAGGCCGGATCCCGAGGATCAATTACTTGATTTCGCGGATCGCCTTCAGTTGCGCGGCGAACTTTTCCGCATGCTTCGCATAGACCGGCTCGACGGCCTTGCGGAACGCCTGCTCATCTGCGTCGATGACGGTCATTCCTGCTTTCTTGAGCGAGGCCATGAGCGCCGAGGAAACCTGTGAATAGAGCGACCCCGCCCAATCCTGTGTCTCGCGCGCGGTGGTCATGACGATTTCCTGGTATTCGCGAGGAAGCGCATCGAACTTGGCCTTGTTCATGACGACCACGACCGGCGTGCGGAAGTGGTTCGTGACGGTGAAGTACTTGGCGACCTCGTGATGCTTGGCGTACCAGATCGCGTCGGGAGCGTTTTCCGCCCCGTCCACCACGCCCGACTTGAGGCCGAGGTAAAGATCGCCGAAACCCATCGGGGTTGCCGTTGCCCCAAGGGCGTTGATCGTGTCCACCATCACCGGGGCGGCGATCGTGCGGATTTTCATACCCTTCAGATCACTCGGCGTTCGCACCTGCTTCGACGTCGTGTAGAAGCTGCGCGTGCCCTGTTCCATCCAGAACAGGACCTTGACGTTACGGGCTTCGAGCTTGGCCGCAAGATCCTGCCCCACCTTGCTCTTCACCGTCGCCATCATGTGGTTGAGATCGCGAAAGACATAAGGCAGGTCGAACACGCCGAACTCGGGGACCACCGCAGAAATGACGCCGGTCGATGTCTTGCAGATATCCAGGGTGCCGAGCATCACGGCATCCAGCATCTGCCGCTCATTGCCCACTTGCTCGGAAGGGAAGGTCTGGATTTGGAAGTTCTCCCCAGTCCGCTCGGCCACTCGATTGGCGAACCTCTCGATGGCGCGGGCGTGCGGATACTGCCTGACGGTGTTGTAACCCGCCTTGAGAGCGACCGGCCTTCCTTCGATCCACGCCGCGGAATCCCATTTGTCCTGGCCCTGCGCGACGTTTGCGAAGAAGCTTGTCGCGCAAAATGATGCGGCAGCGATGGCCTTCAAATAATGCCTATTCATGACGTTCTCCATCCACTAGGTTGGTGACGGGTTGTTTGCGGGCTTTTCCTTCTTGGGGAGGTACTCGAAGCCCAGGAAGCGCAAGGCATGCACCGCCTGTCCTTCGTGCATCGGGCGCCCGCCTTGGGTACGACAACCGCGCGCTCGGGCGGCACGGCAAAGGGGCGTCGGATCCGGCGTAGTGATGATGTCCACGACGATGCTGCCGGGCCGGATCCGATCAGGATCCACGGGCATGGCATCGTTGGCGTTCATGCCGAGAGCCGTGGCATTGATCACGATGTCGAAATCGTGCGGATCGGGCGCACCGAACAGCGTTCTGCAGTTGGTTGCGGCGGCCACGGACTTGACGAGGTCGTGGGCGCGGCGCTCGTCGATATCGAATATGGTGAGTGTCCTGGCGCCCGCCGATGCGACCGCAAATGCAATTGCTCTGCCGGCGCCACCTGCGCCGACGAGAAGGACGGATTTATTGGCGGGGTCGTTGCCTTCCCACTTCATTCCAAGCACGCAACCCAAGCCGTCGAACATGGCGCCGACCCAGCGCCCGTCGTCACCGCAGCGAACGACGTTGAGCGCGCCAACCTGGCGGGCCGTCGGATGCTGTTCGTCGACAAAGTCCAGCATCCGTTGCTTATGAGGCATCGTGACGAGCAAGCCGGAGAGATTTCCCATCGCCCGAGCACCCGCGACG
>Ga0137427_10001318_pt1 | contig 11307 bp, 6 predicted proteins | sample EasRivERMZT700_2_FD_102309 | JGI IMG/M metagenome (GOLD analysis project Ga0137427, IMG submission 102309) | Soil microbial communities from meander-bound floodplain in the East River, Colorado, USA - East River MetaG ERMZT700_2 | ecosystem: Environmental > Terrestrial > Soil > Floodplain ...
TGAGTGATCGTTGCGGCATTGTGGAATCGGAGAACGGTTTCAGCAACGCCAAGCCGTTTGGTCCGGAACGCAGCCCCCGAACCTTCTTTTCCAATTCCACTTTTGAATCTCCCTCGCTCCACTTGATTGCTTCGTCGTACACGGCTATTGCGATCTCGCGCTTACCCTGACTCTCATAAAAGGGACCAAGAATAAACGACAACATGTACGACGACAGTCGCGGCGTGGCAAAAGCCAGCAGCGCAGTCGCGGCAATCTGTGGGGCCTCCCGAGACTTGTCCGTCCTGATCCGACTTCGCAGGTCTGCGAACATCAATCGGTAAGCTTCGCCAACGTCTTTTCTCTCTTTCTCTATCACTGCGAATTGCCTCTCGAGCGCATCAGCCTCGGTGGGCGGATAAATAGGATCCTGGAGAAACTGCGGCTTGGTTGTTAGTCGCGCAATATCCTTGGCAATCTGGGAAATGACCGCGGCATCCTGAGCCAGTCGTGTGTACTCCAAACGGTCCGGCGTATCCCCGGAGCCGTGGTAATCCTTATGCGTCGCATTAGAGAAGAATAGATATGGAACTTTTTTCACAGCGAAGGGAGCGAAGTCGCTACGGGGACCGATCAAATCCGTTCCCGCAACGAGCATTTCGGTTCGGGAACGCTTTTGTACGACGCCCGCCAACTCTTTCGAGTACTCCGTACCGAGAACAAAAAGCGTCCATGCCGAATTGTCCATGAAGCTACGACCAAGCGTGTCCATGACCAGAGCGGCAACCGCATTCTCGAGCGGAAAAGGAGAATGGTCGACGTAATAACGCGATCCGTTGAGGCCCTGCTCTTCATCATCAAATGCAACAGCGACAACAGAGACGGGGAGCTTCTCGTCCTTCAATTCGCGCGCAAGTTCAAGCAGAACTGCGACCCCGGCCGCATTGTCGCTCGCGGAAAGGAACCCCGTCCCTTGTCCGTCGTAATGCGCCCCAATGACAATGTATTTGGCCGCATCTCCGAAACGTCCGATCACGTTCCGGCGGTTTCCGACGAGGTCCTGCATCTGAATGCTGTAACCCGCTTCCTTCAGGCGACCGGCAATGTACTCGGCCGAACTGTTCGCACCCGAAGAACCTGCGCGCCTTCCTTCGCGCAACGGATCGGAAAGCCAGGTCACGTGGGACTTGAGACGATCGACCGATATTGCCGATATCGAAAAAATGGCGACGAACAATAGCGGCCAGAGCTTTTTCAGACGCAATTGTAAAACGTGTTTCATACTTTCAAACGGAGCGGACTGAAAGCCCGCGGGCTGCACGATAGCAACGCCAATAATGCGAGAAGGTATGCGGCCGCACCAAACAATAATGTCGCCGTAACACCCCAAAACACAGCAATAACGACGGCCAATACCGAAGAGACAACCGAGAAGGCACCGTTAATTCCCCAGTACCAGGCTGTTGGGGCACCTTCCCGGCTCCGGGCGTACTTCATTCCGATCGGAAATGCCATTCCCATGAAGAAGCCTGAAGGGAACAACAAAACCGCGGAGATCAGGATGCGGAACCAGGTTTCTTCAGCGACAAACCGGTTAGTTAAAAGAGGACTGCCAAATACAAATGCCACCAATAATAGAGGCAGCAACCAAATGTACTGTCCCCAACGGTCGGATACCATGCTGCCCAGGCTCGACGAGAGGAGAAGCACGAAGAGGACGACCGTCAACCCGTAAATCGGATGACCCAGGAAAACGATCAGTCGCTCCAACTGGCCAATCTCGACCATCATGAAAGCCAGACCTATTGCGGCGAAGTAAATCATCAACGCCTTCGAATGGGATTCCCTAACATTTCGTTGAACCGCCAGTGGGAGAATGATTGCGATCAGGCTCAAAACCGTGACGATGCCCAGCAACGTTCCAAGTACTTTGACTGCCGTCAGGTTGATTTCGTTCATCCCCTGATACGTCGATGCTTTCAACAGATCGCCTGCACGAAGCATATGGAAAAAGAATGGCGTATCGTCCGTTGGCGCTTCGACATTGAGCGGGTAGTTCCGAATCAATTCGTGATAGCCGTTCCGACTCGCAACAGCTTCGAATTCCCGGAGCTCTGCAAAACGTGGAGTCAAGACAGGCACAAACTCCATTGACTGTGAAATCTCGTCAATTCGCTGAATTTCGTCATCAATGAATGGCCGCTTCGATACCAAAATCGTTGCAACGCTGTATTGGCCGGTCTCGGAACTATCCTGCTTGCGGACGATCATGATGTGCCGGCGCGGATCCTCGATACCGATATCCATCAAAGCTGCAGTCGCAAGCCCAGTCAGACGCAGCGTCTCGGCTGGTTGCGCCTCGTAATACCATCGGGACATCGTGAGAATGCCATCGGGCGTCAGGTGATTGAGAAAAGTCACCCAAGCCTCTTTCGTATAAAGACCGTTTTCCGTCAGTACATATGCTCCAGCAGATGTAGCGGCCCAGGTATCGATCAGCGACGCTTGAATGATGCCGTATTGTTTGTCGGAACGTGCGATATAGCTGCGGGCTTCATCGTGAACCAGTTTGACAGATGGCTGGTTCTGCAGATTGCCGCTAAAATCCGCGAATTTATGGCTGAGAACATCGATGATATCGGGATTAATCTCCACACCAGTTACATGCTTCTGACCGAAGACGAGAGACGTCAGGATATCCCGACCGCCACCAACGCCGATTACCAGAACTGAAGCGTCCTGACGAAGATAGTGGGCTACGGCAGTGACGTCGTACTTCAGATGTTCCAGTGAACTTAGATCGCCATCGAACCTCGTGATAACGGTCGCCGCGCCGGAATCGATATTGAGATACAACTGATCGACTGGCTGTTTGGCGGCGAAGCGAGGGCTCATCCCCCATCCGAAGGGATTACTATCATTCTGACGCACGTGAATACGCGACAGGGCATTCCACTTTTCATACAGTCCCCCGCCATTGTTCATGCCGCCCTTGATCCATCGGATATCGACAAACTTGCCCGACAAATTCGCGATACCAAACCCGACAAGGACCAGACTGAGTAACAACGCCGCGGAGACAACGAAGCTTCTGCGGCTCGCAACATTGCGAGCTGGGTTGACCGGGCTCGCCCTGTCGAGACCGAATGCCACGGCACCGAGCGCCGCTAATCCTGCATTGAAAAGCACTGCTGTCGGTGCATGAATGTGATTCAGAATCGGAATCGTCAGGACGCATCCGACGGCTGACCCGGCTAAATCCGCCGCGTACAATGCCCCGGTGTGCATGGGAAACCGGGTTAATGTGATACAGACCACAATACCGGCAAACACGAAGGGAATAGCAATTACGGTAAACGCCATCGCCGTATTCCACACTTCCCTTTCGGGATTCACTTCAATGTAAAGCTGGACAACAAAGCAGACGGCGCTTGATATGGCAAACAGAAACGCCGTTCCCGCCAACATTCCTCTCGGTTCTTTCTTCGGAAGGACCTCGACGAGCACGGCTCCGGCCGCAAGCCCGAACATGGCCAGCGAAATCGCCATGAACGCGAAGTGGTACCACATCGTGACACTGAAAATCCGAGTCAAAAACAGCTCGAGCTGAAGGAGCGACAGCGTAGTGAGAAACAACCCCAGGTAAGTGAACCGGCTCGGTTCAGAAGCCAATGACGACACCGAAACTCACCTCGATGATGTTAAGCGTCTGACTTTGGACTGAAGGGAGCGTGTACCCTCGTGCATCAAAACGAAGGCCGAAGGGACCGGGCAGAGCCACCTTCAAACCGCCTCCATAGTTCACGGCGAACTTCGAGCCGATGTCGGACAGTCCGCTGCCTTTCGTCCAGACTACTCCCAAGCCAGCCGTGGCGTAGGGCCGCACCGCCGGCGTGGGAACTTGAACAACGAGATTGTTTGCCAGAATGAGTGCTTTGCTGGTGCTGTCGATGAAGTTCGGGTTATAGGCAAACGTGGTTTCATTTCCGAATATCTTCCTTCCAATTCCGACTCGCACACCGAAGACGCCAAAACTTTTCGGATCAAAAGGGATGCTCACCGCACCTTGTGCCGCCGATCGCAAAGAGATATTGCCGGGATGTTGGACACCACCGAACAGTGTCACATCGCCTGCGAAGGCCGCGCTCTGCATAAGAAGAAACGAAAACAGGAGAAAACAGCCGATGTTTTTCATGCGAGAAATCTATAATCGAATGGGTTCGAGGCACAAGCTATGACTTTTCGTCCACAAGGCCTGCTCGTCGCAATTCTGACTATCTTCCTTTGCAATACAGTGCTTTTCGCACAAATCGACGAAGCAAAACAGGCGATAGAGGACGGCGATTTTGTTCGAGCTGTGAGCATCCTTTCCGAATCTTTGGCCAGCCGCCCGTCAGCCGACGCTTATCTTTATCTCGGTATCGCCTACGGAAACATGAAGGAGTTTCAGAAGGCAGAGGACACTCTTAAGGAGGGAAGCAACCGTTTCTCCGATGATGTTCGATTTCACAACGAACTAGCGGGTCTTTATCTCGCGATGAAGGAAATCGACAAAGCCAAGGACGAACTACGGCAAGCGTTGACCGTGGATTCTGCGAATAACTATGCATCCGACCTTCTTGCCTCAATTGACATCTCTGAGGGCGGAATCGAAACAGCGCTGAGATATTGGAACAAAAGCGACCAGCCCGTCGTCGATCAGATTCTTCACAACTCCTTTCGGACGTTTGGATCCTGGTTAGTGAAGGACGCTATCGCATTTCGATCGTCAAGAGTGTTGGAGTATGACCAGTGGAAGACTACAGAGGCTCGCTTATTCCAGACCGATAACTTCGTCAATGTCGGCCTGGAGGTCGAACCCACGCGCATACCGGATCGCTACAACGCGATTGTACGCACGACTTCGAAAACCAACCTGATAAGCGATGCATTCTGGAATCTCTTTAAGGGAACCCCGTATGCGACGTCCTACCTCGATGTCTGGAACATTGGAAATTCAGGACTGAATTGGAATTCTTTTTACAGATGGGATCATGATCGACATCGCTTCGACACAAAACTCTATATTCCGATACCTTTTCCCGGAATTCTTCACATGTCAGTCTCCGAGGTCTGGCGATCCGAGCGCTGGGACATGACGAAATCGATTCGCACTGAATTTGTGGATGAGGGACGCCGTGTTGCCTACCGATCGAACGGCATGCTCTTGAGCCTGAAACATATCCCTCACTATAGATTCGAGATCGAAGGCGGATTGGAATATGTCAACCGATACGCTCAGGGCGATTTGCCGCAACTGGCTACGAACAACCTCAATCTCGGTCAATTGCTTCTTGGATCCAGTATCAGGATCGCAAATGGTGTTTATAAGAATCGACTGAACCTCATCGGTTTTGCCTCACGACAATCCATCCTTGGGAATTTTGATTTCACTGGTGGCACAGCCGAGCTTAACAACCGTCTTACGATCTCGACGGAGGATCAGGTTTACCTGGATTGGAGTCTGAAGGGCGGAACCATACGAGGCATAGGAGGCGTGCTGCCGATGGAACAGTATTTTGTGCTGGGTTTGGACCGGCATCCGCCAAACCTTCTTCGAGGTCACACCGTAGCTGATCACGGTCGCTACGGGGAGGGACCGGCAGGAACCGATTTCGTGCTGGGCAATTTAGACATCGAGCATCGAATCGTGACGATACCGATGTTCAACACCTTTAACCTTCCCTACCTCGTCATCAAAGCTGAAGCTTTTCTCGACACCGCCAAATCATGGGACCGCACTCGCATCTTCAAAAACACCGAACTGCTGGTAGATACCGGCGCAGGCTTGCGTTTCGAAACACCCACGAGTTCTTTCAACGTGCTCTATGGCCGTAATTTACGCGACGGAAACTCCATTGTATTTGGATTTGTCGAACGCCGGCTGTGGTAGACAGATCAGCCCTGCTTACTTATCAGTCAAGCGCGCAGACTCCAGGACATCTTTGATCTGAAGATTCTTGATCAACCTATGAAGATAGTTCGGATGCAGTCCAAGCAAATGAGCGGCGTCGCTGTATTTGTATTGTGATTTTCTGAAGGCTTCGAGGATCAGGTGTTTGCTTAAATCCTCGTGTGCTTTCTCGTAGTTCAACGGAGACGACTGCGCAACAAAGCGGACGTTCAGATTCTCCGGTAGATCCTCGGTGGTAACCCGATCGCCAGTGGTCATGATCACCGCACGCGCTATGTTGTTTTCGAGTTCGCGAACATTTCCGGGCCAGCTTGCCTCAACCAGCAACGGCATGACATCAGGAGCGAAACCCACAACGGTGCGTTCCATTTCTCTTGCGTACTTCTGAAGAAAGTAATTGGCGAGAATCGGAATATCCTCACGTCTCTGCCTGAGGGGGGCGAGGTTGATCGGGAACACGTTGAGACGGTAGAACAAATCAGCCCGGAACCTTCCTTCAGCAATCGCAGTCTGAAGGGTTCGATTCGTCGCAGCAATCACACGCACATTGACGTGCAAGGTTTTCGTCCCGCCAACTCGGCGAATCTCGCCGTCTTCCAGGACTCTCAATAACATCGATTGCATAGTCATCGTCATCTCGCCGACTTCATCGAGAAACAGGGTGCCACCGTCCGCCTGTTCGAACTTTCCCTTCTGTTGAGCGACAGCTCCTGTGAAAGCCCCGCGCTCATGTCCAAACAGATCGCTTTCAAGAAGCGACTCCGTCGACACCGCACAATTCACCGAAACGAAAGGACCGTTTGACCGACGGCTCAGCCTGTGAATTGCTGCTGCCACCAACTCTTTTCCAGTGCCGCTTTCGCCGCAAATGAGCACTGTGGAATCGGTCGGAGCGACTCTGCCGATCTTTCGAAAGGCGTCCTTCATTAACGGACCCTCGCCGATCATGCCATGCTCTCCGGTAACCTCTTCGCGGAGACGCTCATTCTCCCCTTCCAGCCATTCGACGTACCTGACATGCTCCAGGGATACGGCGGCAATGGATGCAATGGCGGTGAGTAACTGAAGGTGGTCGGGATCGAATCCGCCGGAGCGATCGACGCTATCGGCGTATATGACCCCCAGCCTCTTTTCGAAAACCTTCAGAGGCACACACAGAATGGATCGGACGTTCTCCAACACCAGACTCTCGGTCGGATTGATGGTTTCATCCGCCAGGACGTCGTTACTCATTAACCCGATGCCTTCGTGAAGTACCTGGTGGGCTACGGTACGACTCAACCTGAACGGAACGTTAATATCTGAATCTCGTTCAAAGTATGCAGCTGATGCAAAGTCGTCTTGCCGGTGACCGACGAGCAGTATTGATGCACGCTGAGCGGGAATGATCTCAAGAATCAGTTTCAGAAGACGCATCTGCAGCTCTTCGCTGTTGCGAATTGCACTTATCGAGGCACTGATTCGAAGGAGTGCACCGAGATCGCGACCCAAACGTGAAGAGGAGAGTTCCTCGCTGATCTTGTCCGGCTGAAAATAGACCGCTTTATCCTCGGTAAGACGGAGCGTGATCTTAGCGGTGAAGTGGTCGTCGGAACTGTCGATGAAAGCCGGCACGCCTCCACCCTCGGTTTCCTCATCGAGAAACACCAGTTGCGATCCTCCGATCCTCAACCGATCGCCGTGCTTCAGCGTTTTTTCACGAACCGGAGTGTCATTGACCATGGTTCCGTTCATGCTGTCATGGTCTTCGACCCGAGCTAGCCCTTCCCGCAACCGGATGCTGCAGTGATTGCGAGAAACCAACCCATCCTCCAGATAAATATGGTTGTCCGCTTGACGGCCAATCGTGATTTCAGAGTCCAACTGAAACACTGAGCCCTTTAGCGGTCCAGAGATAGCAACGAGTTTGGGCTTCATCGGCATAGCCTAACTCAAATGACCTGTCCCTTACACATCAGGGCTCTCATTTGAATCTATCCCAGGATTGTCTGGTTCCTGCGATGAGCAGGACGACGCGGGAGTAGCTCTTCACACCCTCGGAAACGCTGTTGGCTTTGAGGAACAAATCCAAAACGGCAGATTGAACGTTCGAAATCCAGTCAATCCGCTCACGTCGCAGCCGGTCGAAGATGCGCTGAAGATCCTGACGGGCTGCGGCATCCAACTGTGCGTCAAGTTCCCGGGTCCGCAGATAGAGCCAGAGGTGCAACCAACCGCTGTACCTGAGACGGGCATCGTCCGACATGATTGTGGCCATGATCGACACGAAATTGGCATCTCCCTCGTCCGGATAGCCCCGAACGTGGGCCAGTTCGTGTGCCATCACAAACGGCAGCTCGACATCCACAATCGAGCTGCTCAGGATCGGTTCGTGGACAATCGGGTTGAACACACCATCTATCCCAGCCACACGAAACCATGGATTTGCCAGGTAGGAAGTCTTCACCCGCTGAGCCGCCGACCATCTTGTGCCGTCCAGAACTTCGACGACGTGCGCAACACGATTCGAAGCCAGGGCCTGAATTTCACTCGGCTCATAGCTGCTCCCCTGAAGCGACGCCGAAAGCGAATTAATCTCCTGTATGGCCTGCTGCGTGAACGCGTCCATTGCGGGTGAAGTTGTTGCATCCATTGAGATTGAGAGCTTCGCAGACAATGGAATTCGGTGGTAGTTGATACCCCAGGACCAGAAGAAGATGAGATAGACAATCCCTATCGCAACGCCGATCGCCATCCAGCGTTTTCGGCGCAGGCAGACGACTATATAAAGGATGGCCCCTGGCAGCAGAACATCCAGCCACGCCACGGGAAGCGCATCGGCGATGATTCCGGAAAACTCCGAGATTCTCGGAAAAATTGTTCGGGAAAACACTGCCTCTACTAACGGGCCTGGAAACGCTGAAACCAGCGACAAAATGAAGGTCAGGAGCGCCAAGGCGATGAAACCGAGCCCTAGCCGCCTCCCCCTTAACCTACCCGAATTGTGAGAAAACCGTAATTTCCGCTTGACCGGCAAACGAGCCATTTGTTACGATCCGGGTCTGAACAGGTTCGATTTTTGCCAATAAGTCCTTCTATATCAAATAAATAATAAAAGACTCGAAGGGATTTTGGCCCGACTCGAAAATACTATTTCGGGAGAGACCAATGGCCAAGAGATTCTATACCTTTATTGTCGTCCCTAACGCTAGCTCGAGACTCCACAAGGTACGCGTACCTATGCCGGTGATGTACGTATTAGCACTCATAGGTGTGTTTTCATTTTTTGTAGCTGTCAGTCTCGGATTCAACTATGCCCGCATGGCTTTCAAAGTCTCCGATTACAACACGCTGCAGGCTGAGAACACCGAACTGAAGATCGAAAAGAAAAACCTCGAAGTCACTGCCAAGAAACTCAGTACCAAGATCGACACCCTCTCCACACTTGCCGACAAACTGACGACGCTCATAGAAAACGATGCATTTATCAAACGCTTCGGCAAAGCCGGCGTTGGGGGTTCGACCGTCGATTACCGCACTTCCGATATTCTGGGTAATACCCGGCTCACGATTGAAGCTCTCAAGGATCAAACTGCTGAGTTGGAAAACCGGATGACGCTTTTGGAACAACTGGCCGAGAAACGGGCCCAGACAATCCGGTTCACGCCCACGATTTGGCCCGTAAGAGGTCGTCTTGCGAGTCACTTCGGAGGACGCCTTGATCCGTTTACGGGCGGAACCGAAGTGCACCTCGGCTTGGACATTACGGGTTTGTACGGTACACCGGTCCATTCGCCGGCCGACGGAATCGTGATTTTCGCGGCGCGGAAGTCGGATTACGGCAATCTGCTCATTATCGATCACGGCAACGGCATAACCACTCGTCTCGGACATCTGGCACGCTTCCAGGTCAAAGTAGGACATGCGGTCACGAAGGGGCAGATTGTCGGCCACATCGGAATGACGGGCCGGACTACGGGTCCACACCTGCATTATGAAGTCCGGATGCACGACAGGCCCGTGAATCCTCGCAAGTACCTGCCAGCAGGGGAGTGAGCCGGCGCTGATTCCCCGCCCAGTCCAGCCTTGTCGCTCTTCGGACCTTCCTGCTACACTCGTATATGCTCGACCAGATCGTTAAGAAGTTTGTAGGCACGAAGAACGAGCGGGAACTCAAAAAGATCCAACCCATCGTCGTTGAAATCAACGCACTAGAGTCGCGGATTTCAGCCCTCACCGACGAACAGCTCAGTGCGAAAACCTCAGAATTCCGGCAACGTTCCGAAAGGGGTGAATCCCTAGACGATCTTCTGGTCGAGGCGTTCGCAGTCGTTCGTGAAGCCGGGAAGCGTGCCCTGAACATGCGTCACTTCGACGTCCAGTTGATCGGTGGCTATGTTCTTCACCATGGCAAGATTTCCGAAATGAAAACCGGTGAAGGGAAAACGCTTGTCGCTACCTTGCCTGCCTATCTCAATGCAATCGAAGGTAAGGGCGTTCACATTGTCACGGTCAACGACTACCTTGCCAGGCGCGACGCGGAGTGGATGGGCCGGCTTTATAAATTCCTCGGTTTAACCGTTGGCGTCATTCAGCATGGCCAGGACGATCAGCAGAAGGTTGAGGCCTACCGCTCCGACGTGACGTACGGAACGAACAGCGAATTCGGATTCGATTACCTTCGCGACAACATGAAGTTCGACTTCGCCCAGTGTGTTCAGCGAGGACACAGCTTCGCGATCGTCGACGAAGTGGATTCCATTCTTATTGATGAGGCACGGACGCCGCTGATCATATCGGGCCCGAGTGACGAATCCACGGATAAGTACTACAAGATCGATCGAATCATTCCCAAGCTGAGGCGCGATATTGACTTTCAAGTCGACGAAAAGCATCGCACGGTCACGCCAACTGAGGAAGGCGTAGGGCGCGCTGAGGAATTGCTGGGCGTCGGCAACCTTTACGAGCCGAGCAATATGGAAATCCTGCACCACGTGAATCAGGGCCTTAAAGCTCACTCACTTTTCAAGCGCGACGCCGACTACGTCGTCAAAGATGGCGAAGTCATTATCGTGGACGAGTTTACCGGTCGCCTGATGCCGGGGCGCAGGTGGAGTGATGGGCTCCATCAAGCAGTCGAGGCCAAAGAAGGTCTCAAGATCCAATCGGAAAACCAGACACTGGCCACCATCACGTATCAAAACTATTTCCGCATGTTCAAGAAGCTCGCCGGCATGACCGGTACGGCCGAAACGGAAGCGGAAGAGTTCTTAAAGATCTACAAACTCGAAGTGATGACGATTCCGACCAATCGTCCAATGCGCCGCCTCGAGAATTCCGATGTCATCTACCGCACTGAACGAGAAAAGTTTGAAGCCGCGGTTCAGGAAATCAAA
>Ga0137427_10001319_pt1 | contig 11306 bp, 9 predicted proteins | sample EasRivERMZT700_2_FD_102309 | JGI IMG/M metagenome (GOLD analysis project Ga0137427, IMG submission 102309) | Soil microbial communities from meander-bound floodplain in the East River, Colorado, USA - East River MetaG ERMZT700_2 | ecosystem: Environmental > Terrestrial > Soil > Floodplain ...
GACGTAGGTGCCGATGCAGAGCAAGCAGTACGTCTTCAAGTCGAAGAAGGATGCATACCCGAGATACAACACCGCGGCCAGACCGATCGTGGAGAGGCCGAAGATATAGCTGCCGGTCGCACTGGCCCTCGGGGCGCCGGGACGGTCCGGCTTGGCGAACGCCGCGATCAGCGCGACCAGGGCAAACCACGCCACGCCCCCGAGCGCCACGGGCACCCCAAACACCGCTCCATACCGGCTCAGGTACGCCTGGGTGCAACTGAAGGTGGCGTTGATGTCGCAGGGACTGATGTAGCTCGGATCCGTCAGCAGGCGGTAGTGGACCCACGAGGACGATGCGGCGAACGCCAGTCCAAGCAGCGCGAAACTGAGGATGGCCCAGCGGGCACGGGACGTCATTGGACGCTTCTTTTTACCACCTAAGAGGACTTCCTAAAAGCACTTCGGGGCCAGGGTGCCGACTTTCGGCACCCTGACCCCGGAAGTGTCGAACGCTAATTGACGGGCTCGACTACTGGATGGGCGAAACCGTCGCGCTGGCCGCGAACGGCTCGGCCGGCGGCGCAGCGGTCGTGCTCTGCCAGATCGTGTTGCCCGCGTTCACGCCGAACGCACGCGTACCCGTCGAACCGAACGTCTGCGGGATCGCCGTCCCGTAGTAGCCCGAGTTCGTCGCCCGCGCCAAGCAGTCGTTCGGACCGGCCGCCGCGGCGCCGGCCGTGAGCGTGAAGTTGTAGCCGCTCTTCTGCGGGGTCGCCGACAGACCGAGGTCCGCCGAGATGAACGGCTCGGAGCCGGCCACGATGGGCGTGCCCAGGATCACGAACGTCGACGCGTACCCGCCGTTGCCGCACGACGCCGAATAAGCGACCTGCGACGACGTCGTCACCTTCAACGACGCAATCGCCGACGTCTCGTTACCCGTCATACGAGCGCGCAAGAGCCCCGGCACCGCGATCGCCGCGATGATGCTGATGATCGCGACGACGATCAGGAGCTCGATAAGGGTGAAGCCCTGTTCCGATTTGCCTCTCATGTGACTGTTCTCCTCTGGATTATGACTCACTCCAACCAAGCCACGCTGCGGCAGACTCTCCAGGTGGTTGCGCACCTGGTCCCACTCGACACTGCCACCCGGGCCTGATTAAGCAACCGCGATACCAACCCGATTTCGGCTTTGTGATGACATGTAAGCTACTGAACATAAGAGGCTTACACATCACTATCCCGGCCGCGCCATAGCCCCCATGCGGGGCCCGGCCAACCAAGCTGAAAGTCCCTGCCCCCAGTTTTGACATGGGCGGCTGGCGGGTGGTCGTCAGTGCACCAAAGAGGTCGTAACAGTCACTTGAGCCGCGCCCCTCTCTAACCTTGGGCGCCTCCGAGCTACTGAATCGGCGCGACCGTCGCGCTCGGCGCGAACGGCTCGCCGGGCGCCGCCGCGGTGGTGCTCTGCCAGATCGTGTTGCCGGCGTTCACCGCAAATGCCCGCGTCCCGGTCGAGCCGAAGGTCTGCGGAATCGCCGTCCCGTAGTAGCCCGAGTTTGTCGCCCGGGCCAGGCAGTCGTTCGGACCCGCCGCCGCCGCGCCGGCGCCCAGCGCGAAGTTGTAGCCGCTCTTCTTGGGCGTCGGGGTCAACCCAAGATCCGCCGAGATGAACGGTTCCGAGCCGGCCACCACGGGCGTGCCCAGTATGACGAACGTCGCCGCGTACCCGCCATTCCCGCAAGACGCCGAGTAGGCAACTTGCGAGGATGTGGTGACCTTGAGCGAGGCGATCGCCGATGTTTCGTTGCCCGTCATCCGTGCCCGCAAGAGCCCGGGGACGGCAATCGCCGCAATGATGCTGATGATCGCCACGACGATCAGCAGCTCGATCAGGGTGAAGCCTTGTTCCGTGTTCGTGTTCATTGTTGCTGTGCTCCTTTACGGCCAGGAGCACTAGCAACCGGGATGCCGCCGCACGCCGCGAATGCGGTCGTGGCAACTGCTTCCATCGGGGCATCTTGCGACTGCGGCTCGATCTGCCGCCGGGCGCCTGATGCGCCGCGGCGGCCAGACCGTCTACTGCAGTTGCGCCTTCTCGCCTGGAGCGATGCGCTCAGTGCGAGAGCTTGCTGATCAGGTCGAACATCGGCAGGTACATCGCGATGACGATGCCGCCAACGACGACGCCGAGGATGCAGATCATGGCCGGTTCGAGAATCGTCAACAGGCCGGCCACGGCCACGTCGACTTCTTCCTCGTAGAAGTCGGCAATCTTCGACAGCATCGCGTCGAGTGCGCCGGTGCTCTCACCGGCGCCGATCATCTGGGCCACCATCGGGGGAAAGACGCCGGTGGCACGCAAGGGCGCCGCGATCGTCTCACCGTGCTCGATGCGCGAACGCACCTGCTTGATGGCCTGCTCGACCAGGGCGTTGCCTGACGTCTTGGCCGTGATGTCCAGACCGTCGAGGATCGGCACGCCCGAGCTCAACAGCGTGGCCAACGTACGGCAGAAGCGCGCGACGGCGACCTTCCGGAAGATCTTCCCGACCAGCGGCATCTTCAGCAGGATCTTGTCAATGCGCATCCGGCCATTGGTCGTGAGGTAGTAGCGCCGGAGGCCGTAGATCATGAGCGCGGTGCCGCCGATCATGAACGGGGCCGCGACGACGACCTGATTGCTCAGCCAGATGACGATGCGGGTCGGCATCGGCAGCTGCGCGCCGAGGTCCCCGAACAGCTTCGCAAACGTCGGAATCGCCTTCCACAAGATGACGAACACGACCACCGCCGCGATGCTCAGGACGGAGATCGGGTAGATCATCGCGGACCGGACCTGGGCCTTCAGCTTGGCCTGCTTTTCGATGAACGTCGCCAGGCGCTTGAGAATCGTGTCCAGAATACCGCCCGCCTCACCGGCCGCGACCATGTTCGTGTAGAGCGCGTCGAAGGCGTGCGACTGCTTCTGCATCGCGTCGGCGAGGGCCGCGCCCGACTCGACGTCGGTGCGCACGCGATCGATCGCGGTCGACAGCTTCTTGTCCGGCTCTTCCTTGCCCAGCAGCTCGAGACACTGCACGAGCGGCAGGCCGGCGTCGATCATGACCGAGAACTGGCGCGTGAAGATCGCAAGGCTCTTGTCCGACACCCCCCGGACCTGCCCCTTGGGCTTGGCGGCCTCGCCCACCTTGGTGACGAGGATCTGCTCTTTCTTCAGCGCCGCGGAGAGCGCGTCGGCGGATTCGGCCGCGCGCTCGCCCTGGACGGTCTGGCCGGTCCGGGTCCGTCCGACCCAGGCATACGTCGTCATTTCAGTACCTCCTGCCGGAGCGGCATCGGCGGCTTACGACCGGCCGCGATCGTCGACGCTGAGGGCGTCGGCGGGACACCGCGTTCAATCAACAACAACAGCTCTTCGCGATTCGACGACGTCGCCAGCGCCACTTCCTTCGTGCAGTTGCGCTTCTCGAGGTGGCGTGCGAGCGACTGATTCATCGTCTGCATGCCGTACTTTTCCTGCCCGGCCTGCATCGTGCCGTAGATCTGATGGATCTTGTCGTCGCGAATCAGGTTGCGGATGGCCGGCGTCGCGGTCAGCACCTCGAGCGCGGCGACACGTCCGCTGCCGCTCGCCTTCGGCAGGAGGGCCTGACAGACGATGCCCTCGAGCACGAGCGACAACTGCGTGCGGATCTGCGCCTGCTGGTGCGCCGGAAAGGCGTCGACGATACGCGTGATGGTCTGGGCCGCGGAGTTCGTGTGCAGCGTGGCCATCGTCAAGTGGCCCGTTTCGGCGAGCGTCAGCGCGGCTTCCATCGTCTCGAGGTCGCGCATTTCGCCGACGAGGACCACGTCCGGGTCTTCGCGCAGTGCCGCGCGCAGCGCCTGGTTGAACCCCTGCGTGTCGGCGTGCAGCTCGCGCTGATTGACCAGTGCCTTCTTGTGGTGGTGCAGGTATTCGATCGGGTCCTCGATCGTCAGGATGTGCACCGGCTTCGCCAGGTTGATCCGATCGATCATGGCCGCCAGCGTCGTCGACTTGCCGCTGCCCGTAGGCCCCGTCACCAGCACGAGGCCACGCGGGCGATCGGCCAGCTCGGCGAGAATCGGCGGCAGGTTGAGCTCTTCGAGCGAACGGATTTTCTCGGGAATGAGGCGGTACACCGCGCCGACGGCGCCCTTCTGATTGAAGACGTTGCAACGGAAGCGGCCGACCCCGCGCAAGCCGAAGGCCAGGTCGAGCTCCCACGTCTCCTCGAATTTCTTCTTCTGGGCATCCGTCAGCACGCTGTACGCGAGCGCCTTCGACGTGTCGGGTGTCAGGTCCGGCTGTTCGAGCCGGCGCAAGTGGCCGTCGACGCGCACCTGCGGTGGGCTGCCGATGGACAGGTGCAAGTCGGATCCGCCGAGGTCGAGCGTGGCTTTGAGGAGATCAGGCAAATTCATAGGGAGCTCCTACATCGTTTCCCGAACGACTTCTTCGATCGACGTGGCCCCGTCGGCCACCTTCTGCAGGCCGCTCTGGCGCAGCGTCAACATGCCTTCGCTAATCGCGGTTTTTCTGAGATCCATCACCGACGCGCCGGCGATGATCATCTCGCGGAGCGTCTCGCTCATGTCCAGGACCTCGAACAATCCGACGCGGCCCTTGTACCCGGTGCCATTGCACTTCTTGCAGCCCTTGCCATGCATCGGCTTCGTCTTCTCGGCTCTTGCCGCGTCGAAGCCGAGCTCGATCAGTTGCGGAGGTGCGACCGGCTGCGGCTCTTTGCAGTTCTCGCAGACGCGGCGGACGAGGCGCTGCGCGCAGAGCAGGTTGAGCGAGCTCGCGACGAGAAACGGCTCGATACCCATGTTCACGAGACGATGAACGCTGCTCGGCGCGTCGTTGGTGTGCAGCGTCGAGAGCACGAGGTGGCCCGTCAGCGCGGCCTTGATGGCGATCGACGCGGTCTCCGCGTCGCGGATTTCGCCGACGAGAATGATGTTGGGGTCCTGCCGCAGGAAGGAGCGGAGCACGTTGGCGAACGACAGGCCGATGTTCTCGCGCACCTGGACCTGGTTGATCCCGAGGAGGTTGAACTCGACCGGATCCTCGGCCGTCATGATGTTGACGTTCGGTTGATTCAACTGCGAGATCGACGAGTACAGCGTGTTCGTCTTACCGCTGCCCGTCGGGCCCGTGATGATCACCATCCCCCAGGGCTTCCGGATCGCCCGCTCGAACTTGACGAGCTCATCGGACTGGAAGCCCAGCTTCGTCATGTCCAGGCGGAGCCCGCCGGAATCGAGCAGACGCATGACGACCTTCTCGCCAAACAGCGTCGGCAGGATCGAGACACGCAGGTCGATCTCGCGGATCCGGTTGCCCTCGTTGAACCGCGCCTTGATGCGCCCGTCCTGAGGCAAGCGCTTCTCCGCGATGTCGAGCCGCGCCATGATCTTGATGCGCGAGATGATGGGATCGCGGTATTTGAGCGGCGGTGACATCACCGCCTGCAGGATGCCGTCGACGCGGAACCGCACGCGCATTTCCTTCTCGTACGGCTCGACGTGAATGTCGCTGGCCCCGCGCTGAATGGCGGAAAACAGGAGCGCGTTCACGAGGCGGATGATCGGCGCCTCGCCGCTCTGCCGCTCGAGCGAGGCCGCGTCGATCTCTTCGGAGTCGGCGACGACTTCGATTTCTTCCCCGCCGATGCCGCTCAGGTCTTCGAGTGCCCTGGCCGCGACGTCGACCGACACCTTGGAACCGACCGCGGCCAGCCCGTTCCCGTTGACGCCGAAGCTGCTGTTGGTGTTGGGGCTGGTCTTCTCGAAGTACTTGCCGATGCAGTCGCGGATGGCCGCTTCCGACGCGACGACCGGCTCGACGTGCAGCCCCGTCATGAACTTGATGTCGTCCATGGCGAAGACGTTCGTCGGGTCCGTCATCGCCAGCGTGAGCGTGGTGCCGTTACGCCCGACCGGGATGACGTTGTACTTCATCGCCGTCTCCATCGGCACCAGCCGCACGATGGACGGATCGAGGTCGAACTCGGCGAGATTGATCGAGGGCACGCCGTACTGGCGGCTCAGGACCGCCGTGATGTCCTCGTCGCGAAGGATGTTGAGCTTGACGAGCGTGGACCCGAGACGACCGCCGTTCGTACGCTGGTAGGCCAGCGCCTCCTGCAGTTGGGCAGGCGTGACGCGCTTCTCGCGCAGCAGCAGTTCGCCAAGTCGGATCGCCATGACCGTGGACTCTGAGAGTCGCTTCCTCGTCTCCGGACAAGGAAGCAGCCCTGGGGAGTCCTACGATCCGGCGCGAAGCCCGAATCCGAACCCTCGATCTCCGTCGAACCGGCCCTGCGTGTAGAACCCGTCGAGGTACAACCCCGAGCGGATCGTCACGCTGGCACCGGCGGCGGCAACCGGACGGCGAACCCATTCATCGACCTTCAGGTTCCACCGGACGCCGCCACGGATCGCCAACCGTTTGTTCAGGCGGTGCTCCCCGCCCAAAGCGATCATTCGACGAAGGTCGCCCCGAAGGTCGACCGTGTCCAAGTCCACGTCAAAAGCAAGGGTCAGGCCATCGGACGGGAGGATCGCAATGCCGGCCCGACTCTGCCGCCTGAGCGTGATCGCATTACCCGCACCATCGGCAAACTGGGGCTGACGAAGATTCCGAGCAGTCAGTCCAATGCGCAGATGTTCCATGTCCACCATCACGCCGACATCAAAATCGAAAGCGCCATTCGTCGGACCGGAGAGATTCAGACCCTGCTCGAGGGCCTCTTTGGTGGTCGGTGCGCTCGAAGAATCGGCCGTGATTCCGCCTCGGATGTACTTGAGGGACGTCCCCAGCACGACGCCTCGGGTCAGGGTTTGCAGGAGGGTCGCGCCAAACTGCCGCGTTTGAAGGGTTTGAAGTCCGGTGACCCCGGGAGCCACTGGGACTAGATGCGTGCTGCGGATTTTCCCGTAAAATACGCCCATGGGCCACGTGCCCAAGCTCCAAAGATTGGAGTCCTGTCCGGCGTCTCCCAACTGCGGCGCGCCGTTGGGATTACCAGAGCGTAATCGCGTCCACTCGATTGTCACGCCGCCGGGCCGGGCAGTCACCAGGCCGGCCGGGTTCCAGTAGACCGCCGTTGCGTCGTCGGCGACCGCCACGAAGGCGCCGCCAAAGCCGAGCGCTCGGGTACCGACGGACTCGATCGGCTGTTGGGCGCGGGCCGCGCCGGGCACCAGCAGGACGGCGACGAGGGCGAGCGCGTGGGACCAGGAGCGGTTCATGAAGGGCAGACTATCAGGTGAATACCCACCGGGAAATGCCCGCCGTTCGCCGGGGTTGAGGAACCCCCTACTCGGTCGACTTCGTATCTGTTCGCGGCGGTACAATTGAGAAGATTGTCCGTTTCGTCCTCCCAGCAAGGATGAACCCATGATTGAGACCCCGACTCCTGTTGCCCCGGCCAAAGGTCTGCTCGCACGAGCGATCGGCGTGATCACATCGCCAAAAGCGACGTACGAGGCGGTCGTCGCCAATCCAAAGCCATTTGGCATCCTGCTGCTCGCGGGCCTCGTGATGGGCCTCGCGCAGGGGCTGCCGCAAATGACGCAGCGCGGGCGCCAGGCTGCCGTCGCGATGCAAGTTCAGATGATGGAACGATTCGGTCAGCAGATTCCCGCAGAGGCCATCCCGGCGATGGAAGAGCGCGCGAAGTTCAGCTCATACTTCTCGGTTCCGACGACGACGATCGGCGTTGCGGCGGCCTGCCTGTTCTTCTCGGCGATTTTTTGGGCCATCTTCAACGTGATCTTCGGTGGCACCGCGTCGTTCAAGCAGGTCTTTGCTGTCGTCGCCCACTCTCAAGTCATCGGAGCCCTGGGCTACGCACTGAGTGCGCCCATCATGTATGCGCAGGGCACGATGAGCATGGGTGGGCCTTTCAATCTGGGCATTCTCGTCCCCATGCTCGACGAGCAGAGCCTCATCGCCTCCGTGCTTGGCGCAACAAGCGTGTTCGCGATTTGGGGCTCGCTCAATACCGGCACGGGCCTGGGCGTCTTGTTCAAGCGCAATGGGTTGACGATTGGCATTGTGCTCATCGTGATCTGGCTCGGCATCGCCGCAGGCGTGGCGTCCATACTTTCGTAGTCGATCCGCAGGTACCCTGAATGAAAAAGAAAGTCATCATCGCTGGTCTCGTTGTCGCGGTTCTCGGTGCCATCGCCTGGGCCAACTTTGCCTTCAAGCGGACGCCCGGCCTCAGCGTCACGACCGAGAAGATCGAACGTCGCGATCTCGAGTCCATCGTCTCAGCGAGCGGCAAGATCCAGCCGAAGAGCAGCGTCAACATCAGCGCCGAGACCTCCGGCAAGGTCGTCGGGCTCTACGTGGCCGAGGGCGACGCCGTCCAGGCCGGCCAGCTCCTGATCCAAATCGATCCCAAGAACCTCGAGACGAACGTCCAGAATCGCGAGGCCAACCTGGCCGCCCAGAAGTCGCAGCTCGAGCAAACCAAGGCCTCGATCGAGAACGCCAAGGTGCAGTTGACGCAGGCTCAGGAGAACGCCCGCCGCGCGCAAGCGCAGTGGGACAACGGCGGTCTCATCGCGAAGGACGCGCTCGAGCGCGCCCTGAACGACGTCAAGATGCAAGCGACCAACCTGGCAGTGGCCGAGCAGTCGGTCTTGACTCAGCTGCAGCGCATCAAGGTCGAAGACGCGAACCTCGAGAGCGCGACATACGACCTGAACAAGGTCCGTCTCAGCTCCCCGATCGCCGGCATCGTCACCAAGCGGAACATCGAGAAGGGCGAAACCGCGATGATCGGCACGATGAACAACCCGGGCACCGTGCTGTTGACCATCGCGGATCTCTCGATCATCGAGACCGAGGTCGAGGTCGATGAAGCCGACATCCCGTATATCAAGTTGGGCCAGGTTGCGAAGGTCACGATCGACGCGTTTCCGAACAAGACCTTCCCGGGCAAGGTGACCGAAGTCGCCAACAGCCCGATTCAGACGGGCGCGGCCGCCACGGGTCGCGCGACGACGTTCAGAGTCACCGTCACCATTGAAGGCACCGTCCCGAACGTCCGGCCGGGTTTCACGTGCACGGCCGTCATTACGACCGCTACGCGGCAGAAGGCCGTCGCCGTGCCGATCCAGGCGATGACGCTGCGTGAAGTCATCCTCGACGAGAAGGGCGAGATCATCCGGCCGCCGACACCGGCTCCCGGCGGGAAGCCCGCGCCGATCACCGCGGCGCCACCGACGCCAGCGCCCGGCCAGACGCGCAAGGAAATGGAAGGCGTGTTCATCGCGAAGGACGGCCGTGCCGTGTTCGTACCGGTTGAGACCGGGATCGCCGGCGAGAAGTACTTCGAAGTCATGGCGGGCCTGAAGGAAGGCGATGAAGTGGTGACCGGGCCGTTCTCGTCGGTCCGCGGGCTGCGCGATGGCAGCGAAGTCAAACCGACCGCCGGGCCGGCGACGCCGCCGACGTCGAACGCCAGCGGTCCGCGGGGCTAGCCCCGGGCGACGCACGCCATGCAGATGTTTCTCGAGGCGGTCGGTATTGCGCTCCAGGCCATCTGGGCGAACAAGCTTCGCTCGTTCCTGACCGTCATCGGCAACATCGTCGCTGTCACGTCGATCATCGCGGTCGTCTCCCTGGTCCAGGGTCTCAACGCATCGGTGAAGGACGCCATCGAAACGGAGTTCGCCGCGGATGCATTCTCGGTCCAGCGCCGCGGCCTGACGATGACGGAAGATGACTTCCTGAAGCAAATGAGCAACCCGCGCGTCACGCTCAAGGACGCTGACGCGGTTCGTGGCTTCAGCCCCGCGATCGGACTCGTCATGGCCGAGGCCGCGGCCGGCGCTCAGGTCAAGTATCAGGGCGTCTCCCTCGACTCGGTGCGGGTCCGTGGCGTGACGAAGGAGTTCGTCACGCTGCCGTCCACGACCGTCGAGATGGGCCGGGTGATCACGCCGAGCGAGTTCGAGAACGGCACGCCGGTCTGTATGCTGGGCTGGGGCACATCCGACCGGCTTTTCTCGACGCTCGATCCGCTCGAAAAACGAATCACGATCGGCGGCATCCACTTCCGGGTCGTCGGCGTCGCGCCGAAGAAGGGATCCATTTTCGGGGAGTCGCAGGACGAGTGGGCGCTGATTTCGCTGGAGGCCTTTCAGCGCATCTTCGGCACCCGCCAGTCGCTCGAGCTCACGATCCGGCCGACGTCACCCGAGCTCGTCCAGGCGGCGAAGGACGACACCCGCGTCGCACTGCGCATCGAACGCCGGCTGCGGCCGAAGCAGAACGACAACTTCGGCATCCTCGCGGCCGACACGTTCCTGCAGCTCTACAACAACGCAACGTCACTCATCTTCACGGTCCTCATCGGCGTCGTCAGCCTCTCACTCGTGGTCGGCGGCATCGTCATCATGAACATCATGCTGATGGTGGTCAGCGAGCGCACGCGCGAAATCGGCCTCCGCAAGTCGCTGGGCGCCCGACGCCGCGACATCATGTGGCAGATCCTGACCGAGTCGATCACGCTCTCGACCTTCGGCGGCGTTATCGGCACGGCGCTGGGGTTCGGCGTCGCCTGGGTGATCAGCCAGCTTTCGCCGCTGCCAGCCATCGTGGAAACATGGTCGGTCGTGCTCGGCATCTCGATGACCGGGATTGTCGGGCTGTTTTTCGGACTCTATCCGGCCATGCGGGCCGCGCGGCTCGATCCGATCGAAGCCCTGAGGCGCGAGTAAGCCATGCGGTGGGGACTTTTTCACGAAATCGTCGTGATGTCGTGGGACACGCTCCGCGGCAACAAGATGCGGTCCGCGCTCACGGTGCTCGGCATCGTCATCGGCATCACCTCGATCGTCGGCGTGACGTCGCTCGTGCGCGGGTTCGACGAGTCCTTCCGCGGCCTGCTCCAGGGGCTCGGCCCGAAGACGATCATGGTCGCGAAGTTCTCCGGCTTGAGTCTCGCCTCCGGCGGCAACTTCAACGAACTGATGAAGCGGCCGAACATCACGCCCAACGACGCCGAAGCGATCATCGAAGGCGCGCCCTCGATCGCGCTCGTCGACATCACCGTCGGGTGCGGCGGGCCCGGGGGCGGGCGCCAGGAGCGCCTCTACTACAAGCGCCTGCGCACGAAGAGCATCGCCATCTGCGGCACGAGTGAGCGCTGGCCGTTCGTCGTCAGTCTCGAGGTCGAGTCGGGGAGATTCTTCACGCCGGGCGAAGTCCAGCACCGCACGCGCGTGATCGTGCTCGGGCAGACGGCCGTGCAGACTCTCTTCCCGAACCA